>Ga0164242_10001307_pt1 | contig 29439 bp, 22 predicted proteins | sample OricomgcompostMG_FD_108783 | JGI IMG/M metagenome (GOLD analysis project Ga0164242, IMG submission 108783) | Miracle-Growth compost microbial communities from Emeryville, California, USA - Original compost - Miracle growth compost (MG) ...
GGACATGGCCCGGCGCAGCGCCTCGTGGATGATCTCGTCGGTCTGGTCGGCGTATTCGATGGACGCGCTGTATTTGACCGACGGCGCGAAAAGCGGCTCCTGGCGCACGAATTGGATGCGCCCGCGGCGCACCCGGCGTTCGGTGACGCGGGCCCGCTGGCCGCCGAGAAAGATCACCGGCGAGTTTTCCACCAGCGCGCACTGGATGGCCCCGGCGATGTTGGCCATGCCCGGGCCGAGCGTGCCGATGCACAGGCCGGGCTTGCCGGTCATCCGCGACGCCGCCTCGGCCATGAATCCCGCGCTCAGCTCGTGGTGCGGCGAGACCACCGACCAGCCCCGGGATTCGGCCTCTAAGAACATGTGCACGAAGTTGGGGTCCGGGATGCCGAACAGGGTGTTCACCCCCTCGGCCTGGAAGAGATCGAGGATCCGCTGATAAACCGGCACACCCATTTACAGTTCCTTTCCCTCGCGAGCGCCGATTTCGGCGAGCACTTCGTCGGTGTGGGCGCCCAGCTCGGGCGCCGGCCCGGCCACCCGGCCCGGGGTCTGCGAGAACCAGGTCGGCACGCCGGGGAAGCGCACCGGGCCATGCGGCGTGTCGACGGTCTGGAACATCCCGACGGCGTTGAGGTGCGGGTCGTCGAACAGCGCGCCCGGCGAATTCAGCGGCGCGGCAGGTATTTCCAGCTCGCCGAGCAGCGCCAGCCACTCGGCGGTGGACCGCTCTTTCATGGTCTCGGCCACCAGCCCGTAGACGGTGTCGATCTGCGCGGCGCGCTGTTCCAGCGTCGCATACAGCTCGCTGGCCCACGGCGGCCGCACGGCGTTCATGAAGGCGTTCCAGTGCTTGTCGTTGTAGATCAGCGCGGCGATGTAGCCGTCGCTGGTGCGGTACGGGCGGCGGTTCGGCGCCACCGTGCGCGGATACACCGCGGGCCCCAGCGGGGGGTCGAACAGGGCGCCGTTGGCGTGCTCGACGAGCATGAACGAGGCCATGGTCTCGAACATGGCGACCTCCACCTCCTGGCCCTGCCCGGTGCGCTCGCGGTGGAACAACGCCATCGTCGTCGCGTAAAGCGCTGTGAGGCCGGCGATCTTGTCGGCCATGATGGTGCCCACGTAGTCGGCCTGGCCGGTCAGCTGCTGCTGCACCGCCGGCAGGCCGCATTCGGCCTGGATGGTGTCGTCGTAGGCGGGGCGGTCGCGGTCGGGTCCGCGCCGGCCGTACCCGTAGCAGTTGGTGTAGACGACGGCGGGGTTGATCGCGGCGACGTCGTCGTAGCCGAAGCCGAGCCTGGCGATCGCCTTGGCGCGCATCGAGTGGATGAACACGTCGGCGGTCTCGACGAGGCCGCGCAACGCGCGTGCCCCGGCGTCGGTCTGCAGGTCCAGCACCACGCTGCGCTTGCCCCGGTTGACGTTGACGAACACCCCGCTCATGCCCGGCGCCGGCCCCACCGAGATGTAGCGGGTGTTATCCCCTTGCGGCGGTTCGACTTTGATCACGTCGGCGCCCATGTCGGCCATGATCTGCGTGCAGTACGGTCCCATCACCATCGCGGTCAGGTCGATCACCCGCACACCGGCCATCGGGCCGCTGGGGCTAGCCATGCCGCGCCCGCTGGCGTGCGGCCTCGCCGAGCGTGGGGGTTATGCACGAAAAGCCTTGCGATGGCGTGCACAGGGCCCACGCTCGGCGCGCCCGACCGTTAGCCATGCAGCGCCCCCTGCTCGTTGGCGCGCTGCGCCAGCTCGAAGCTGTAGCGGATGTGCTCGGCGTGGCCGTCGGGGACCACCGGAAAGATCAGCGGCGCCTCGACGTAGCGGATCGCGTCCAGGTGCTCGCCGACGTCCTCGACCGTCCACCCGGGCCGGCACACGCCGGGGCTTTCCGCGATGACCGCCCGGGCCACCCGGCCCGCCAGCGCGATGAACAGTTCGCCACTGACCGAACAGGATTCGTGCGCCAGCCAGCCCACCACGGGCGCGACGAGCTCGGCGCCCATCGGCGGGTAGGCGGAGGTGTCGATGCCGTCGGCCATCCGGGTCAGCGCGGCCGGCACGATCACATTGCACCGCACCCCCTCGGCGGCGCCCTCCAGCGCGGCGACGTTGGACAGGCCGATCACGCCGGCCTTGGCGGCCGCGTAGTTGGCCACGCCCTGGTTGCCGTACAACCCGCCGATCGACGAGGTCAGCACGATGCGGCCGTAGCCCGCCCGGCACATCACCGGGAACGCGGGACGCAGCACGTGGAACGCGCCGCGCAGATGCACGTCGAGCACGGCGTCGAAGTCCTCGTAGCTCATCTGTTTGAGCGAGGCGCGACGGACGTTGCCGGCGTTGTGCACCAACACGTCGAGGCGGCCGTAGTGTGCCAGCGCCGTCTCGATGATCGCCCGTCCGCCTTCCGGCGTCGCGACCGATTCGGTGCATGCCACCGCGTCTCCGCCGGCCGCGGTGATCTCGTCGACCACCTGCGCGGCGGGACCGGTGTCGACCCCCGCGCCGTCCAGGGCTCCGCCGACGTCGTTGACCACCACCTTGGCGCCGCGCGCGGCGAGCAGGTGAGCGTAGGCGCGGCCCAGCCCGCGGCCGGCTCCGGTCACCACGGCCACGCGGTCGTCGAATCGCAGTGGGGGCGCGAGGGTTTCGCTCAACTGCCGAGCACCAGCCCTTCGAGATCACCCTTGTCGCGCCAGGCCCGCAGCAGGTCCTCGAAGGCGTAGAAGCCGGGACCGTACGGTTCACCCAGGTGAGACCGGATGCCCTCGCCCCCGCCGCCGCCTTCGTTGTTGTAATAGCCGGGCGTGCACTGCGCGTCGAAAGCCGAGTTGTCGACGGCGGTTTCGCGGATCGTGGTGCACCACTGTTGCTGCGCCTCGTCGCTGGGCTCCACCGTGGCCGCCCCGCGTTTCAGCGCCTCGGCGATGATGTAGGCGATGTGCTCGCCCTGGAGTTCGTAGTTGGCGGCGATGTTGGCCGAGATACCGACCTGGGTGAAGCCGGTGTAGAACTGGTTCGGAAACCCGCGGCTGGTCATCCCGTGCAGCGTCTTGTAGCCGTCGCGCCAGTAGTCGAACAGCGATAGCCCGTCGCGTCCGGCGATCGTCTCGATCGAGTAGCGCCGGCTGATCTCGGTGGTGATCTCGAAGCCGCTGGCGTAGATGATGCAGTCCAGCTCGTACTCGACACCGTTTGCCACCAAACCCTTTTCGGTGGCCCGCTCGACGCCCTTGCTCGCCGACACGTCGACCAGGGTCACGTTCGGGCGGTTGAAGCTGGGCAGGTAGTCGTCGTTGGAGCAGGGCCGCTTACACAGGAATCGGTAGTAGGGCTTGAGCGCTTCGGCGGTCGCCGGGTCGTCGATCAGCGTGTCGATGCGGCGGCGCAGCCGCTCCATGATCTTGTAGTCCTCCTCCTCCCGGATCGCCATGAACTGCTCGGGCGTCAGGGATGCGGGGTCGTCCAGGGCGAGCACCCGGGCCGCGGTGTTGCGCCCCAGCTCGGTCCAGAAGTCGCACACCAGGTCCGGCTGTCCCGGCGCCATGCCCTCGAATGTCCAGGCGTGGAAGTTGCGTTGCCGCTCCCGTTGCCAGCCGGGTCGCAGCGTCTTGACCCATTCCGGGTCGGTGGGGGTGTTGTTGCGCGCGTCGACGGTGGAGGGGGTGCGCTGAAACACGTAGAGGTGCTGGGCGTAGCGCGCCAGGAACGGCACGATCTGGATACCCGTGGCGCCGGTGCCGACGACGCCGACGCGCTTGTCGGCCAGTTTGTGCAGGTTCCCGCCCGAGTCGCCCCCGGTGTAGTCGTAGTCCCACCGCGACGAGTGGAAGCTGTGCCCGCCGAAGGTTTTGATGCCGGGGATGCCGGGCAGCTTCGGCCGGTGGAACGGGCCCGACGCCAGCACCACGAACCGGGCGCGGATGTCGTCGCCGCGGTTGGTGCTGACCCGCCAGCGCTTGATCTGCTCGTCCCAGCGCAGGTCGTGCACCTGGGTGGAAAAGATCGCCGAGTCGTACAGGCCGAAGTGCTTGCCGATGTTGCGGCAGTGCTGGTAGATCTCGGCGCCGTCGGCGAACTTCTTCGACGGCATGAAGTCGAGCTCTTCCAGAAGCGGTATGTAGCAATAGGATTCGTTGTCGCACTGGATTCCCGGGTACCGGTTCCAGTACCAGACGCCGCCGAAGTCGCCGCCGAGTTCGATGATGCGCACGTCGTCGACGCCCGCCTTCTTCAGGTGGGCCGCCGACAGCAGGCCCGCGAACCCGCCGCCGAGGACGGCGACGTCGATGTCCTCGCGGATGGGCTCGCGCGGCGTCACCGGCGTGTACGGGTCGACCTCGTAGTAGCCGCTGAAGTCGTCCTCCAATTCGATGTACTGCTTGGAACCCTCTTTGCGCAGCCGTTTTTCGCGCTCGTGGGCGTATTTCTGCCGCAGCGCGTCGATGTCGATGTCGTCGGGCGTCTGGGTCGGCCCGCAACCCTCCTGCTGCGTGTCCACGTCGGGGGTCATGCCAGTGGGTGCTCCTTGTCTGAGAGTTCCCGGGGCGCACCGGTACCCATGTACCGCGACAATTGGTAGTGCAGGTTGACCGTGCTGCGCTCCCGGTAGGGGTTGGGCTTGGTGCCCGGGAAGCCGAGTGACTTCATGCCCTGCTGCACGGCGGCCATGTTGGAGAAGTCCTGCGGCAGCACGGAACGCCATCGCGGGTCACCGACCGGGGTGTATTCCCATTCCGTTTGTGGCTCTTCGCCTTTGGGGTACAGCTCGAACACCGAGACCTCGAAGATGCACTTGTCGGGGTTGTAGCTGGGGTGCGGCCGCGCTCCGTAGCACAGCGCGCTGGTCAGGCCCTGCCCGATCTGGAAGTTGGGGAAGATCTGCCACGCGGTGCCGGCCTGCCCGAGGATGTCGGGCGGGATGGTCGGCCAGATCACGCCGCGCGCCTCGTCGTCGCGGCGGGCCGACGCCAGCCAGTGCTCGAGGACCTTGTCGGCCGGGGTGCCCTCGGGCAACTCGTCGACCAGCCGCTTGGCGGCGTTCACCAGGGTCTGGGTGGTGGTGGCGTTGGTCTCCTCCATGGTGTACACCTGCATCTCGGCGGTCGACACCCGCGGGTCGGCGCCGATGCCCAGCCGGATCTTGGACTTGGTGGCCTCCATGTCCTCGGGCGCGTCGTAGCCGATGTTGCTATGCCTGCCTTGGGCTTTCGCCCAACCCTTGAACTCGCCGAACTTGTTGAACTCGGGATGGGTGGTGTAGACGTGGTAGGTCTCGTTGAACGCCTCCAGCGCGACCTTCCAGTTGCAGTCGAAGTAGAGCCACTTGCGCCACTTGTAGCGCATTTTCTCCAGCCCGAACGGCTCGAGAATCTTCGCGGCGGGGAACAGGTAGTCGGCCAGCGGCTCGCAGTCGGGGTCCATGTTGATCCACAGCCAGCCGCCCCAGGTGTCGACCCTCACGGGCCGCAGATGGGTGTTGTCGGGCGTGAGGGCCTGCCGCCAATCCTGTTGCTCGCGAATGTGTGTGCAGGCGCCGTCCAGGCCGTAGGTCCAGCCGTGAAAGCCGCAGACGAACGACTTGCGGGTGCGTCCGAGCGCGTTCTTGGCGCCCTCGGGGGTGTCGATCAGCCGCCGGCCGCGGTGCATGCACACGTTGTGGTGGGCGCGAAACTCGTTCGCGCCGGTGCGCACCACGATGATCGAGTCGTCCAGAATGTCGTAGGTCAGATAGCTGCCCACCTCGGGCAGTTCCTCGACGCGGCCGACCTGCTGCCAGACCTTGCGCCACAGCTTGTCGCGCTCGGCGCGGGCGTAGTCCTCGCTGATGTACGCCTCCACCCCGATCGTCATCGGCGTGGAGAGTTCTTCTGCCACCGCGGAATTCGCGTCCTTGGCAACGTCGGTCATCACATCCTCCTGATCGCTGCGCGGAAGGATTCGTCATGCAGGAACAGCGACGTGTTGTCGGCGCCGAGGTGACTCCACCGCAGGTCCAGCCCGCCGTCGACGAGCAGCGTCTGGCCGGTGACGTAGCTCGACAGCTCGGAGAGCAGAAACAGGATGGCGCCGGCCTGCTCCTCGGGCCGGCCACGGCGGCCCATCGCGATCGCCCGCCGATCCCGATCCGGGTCGTCGGCGACGTAGGTGCGGGACGCGGCCGTCTCGGTGACGCCGGGCGCCACGGCGTTCACCCGGATCGCGGACTGCGCCAGCTCCAGCGCCATGGTGCGGGTCATCGCCGCGATGGCGGATTTGGCCGTCCCGTAGGCGATGTGGAACGGCGCGGTGTTCATGCCGCTGATCGAGGAGATCGACACGATCGACCCGGGCAGTCGCCGTGCGAGGAGCTCGGCTGCGACGGCCTGGCTCATGAAGAACGCCGTTTCGAGGTTATCGGCGAAGATCTTGCGCCAGTCGGTGCGCGACACCCGGGTCGACGGCATCCAGGTCGACGGTTCCGCACCGCCGGCGACGTTGACCAGTCCGTACAGCTGCCCGTCCGCCCGGCGCGCCTGGTCGATCACCGCGGCGATGCCCTCGTCGGTGGAGGCATCGGCGGCGACGGGCAGGACGGCCAGCCCCTGGGCGGCCAGCGGGGCGATGTGCTCGTCGAGGTTCTCCTTCGACCGGCTCACCGCGATCACGGTGGCCCCGGCCCGGGCGGCCATGGCCGTGACGGTGGTGCCGATGCCGCCGCCACCGGCGCCGGACACCACCACCACGCGGCCCTCGAGCCTGAGGAGATCGTCGTCCATGACCTGCTTTCTGCTGCCCGGACACCGGCGGGCCGGCCGCGGCGGGGTTCACCCGATTTTTGTCCGGACAAAATATCGCATTCTGTCCCTTGGAGAACACTATTCCGATCGGCGAAGGCGGCTGTCAAGGCCCGCCTACGGTGCAGTGGCCGCTATTGTCTGGACTACACCGAGTTGATAGCGTCCAGCCCAACGGCGGACGGAAGGATCCCGGCACGCATGTCCATTTCACGGGCCATCTCCACGCAGCCCTCGCGGTACGCGACGCCCGGTTCGCCGGTGCCCGCCATCGACGTCGCGCCGGGTTGGCGGCTCGACCGGGTCACCGCGCCCAGCCGGCTGTTCGGCGCCAACGGTCTGCGCACCGGTCCCGACGGCCGGATCTACATCGCCCAGGTGACCGGGAGCCAGATCAGCGCGCTGGATCACCACACCGGGGAACTGGAGACCGCCAGCCCCAAGGGCGGCGACATCGTGGCGCCCGACGACGTGGCGTTCGACGCCGCCGGCAACCTGTATGCGACCGAGGTGATGGACGGGCGGGTCAGCGTGCGCGACACCGGCGGCCGGACGCGGGTGCTGCGCGACGACGTGCCGTCGGCCAACGGCATCACCTTCCATCGGGGCCGGTTGTTCATCGGCGAGTGCCGGGAGGGCGGCCGGCTGCTGGAATTCGACCTGGCCGGCGGGCCGCCCCGGGTGCTGCTGGACAACGTGCCCTCACCCAACGCGATGGAGGTCGGCCCGGACGGGCTGCTGTACTTCCCGGCGATGGGCGCCAACGAGATCTGGCGCGTCGACCCCGACGGCGGCGAACCGCAGTGCGTCGCAACGGGTCTCGGTGTGCCCGACTCGGTGAAGTTCGACGCGCGCGGCCACATCGTCTCGACGCAGGTGGCCAGCGGGCAGGTGCTGCGCATCGATCCGCGCAGCGGCGAGCAGCAGGTGCTCGCCCAGCTGAACCCCGGCCTGGACAACTGCACCTTCGTCGGCGACCGGCTGTTCGTCTCCAACTTCACCGGCGAGATCACCGAGATATCACCGGACGGCACCACGCGATCCGTACTGCCCGGTGGGCTCAACTGGCCGCTGGACCTCGCGGTCGGCCACGACGGGCGGCTCTACGTCGCCGACGGCACCTACTTCTACGCCGCACTGCCCGACGGCGCCCTGCACACCGTGGGGATGCTGTTCAGCCCCGGCTATCCCGGGTTCCTGCGCGGTGTCGCGGCGAGCGGACCGGGCGAGTTCGTCGTCACCACGTCCGGCGGGCAGATCAGCTGTTACCGGCCCCAGGCCAGCGAAAGCGAGGTGCTGGCAGACGGTTTCGACCAGCTCTACGGCATCGCCCCGGGGCCGGCCGGCGTGGTGGTCGCCGAGCTGGGCACCGGCCGGGTGCTGTCGCTGCAGCGCTCGGGTGCCGTCGAGGTGCTGGCGGCCGGGCTGCGCGAGCCGGTCGGTGTCGCGATCGGCAGCGACGGGGCGGCTCTGGTGGCCGAGGCCGGAGCCGGGCGGGTGGTCCGGGTGGACGGCTCGAAGGTCGACACCGTGATGGCCGATCTGCAACGCCCGCAAGGCATTCTGCTGCACGGAGGTGTGCTCTACGTGGTCGACGCCGGCGCCAAGGAGCTGATCGCGTTCGATCCGGCCGACAAGACGCGGCGAACCATCGCGTCCGGCCTGCCGGTCGGTCCCCCGCCGGGGGTGAACCCCAAGCCGCTCAAGGGCATGCCGCCGTTCTCCGGGCCGCAGGGCCCGTTCGCCGGGATCACCGCCGCGGCCGACGGGACGCTGTACGTCTCGGCCGACGGCGAGGGCAGCGTGCTGGCGCTGCGGCCGACCCGGGACGGCCACTGATGCCGCAGACCATCTCCGGCGACCACCGCTATCTGCAGATCGCGCGAGCGCTGCGCAAGGAGATCGTCGACGGGGTCTATCCGGTGGGGTCGCAGTTGCCGACCGAACACCAACTGTGCGAACGCTTCGCGGTGAGCCGCTACACCATCCGCGAAGCCCTGCGCCGGCTGCGCGAGGACAACCTGGTCGCGTCCCGGCCGCGGGCGGGCACCCGGGTGGTTCCCCGCCCGGCGTCGAGTTCCTATGCCCAGGACGCGATGTCGATCGACGACCTGCTCGCGTTCGCGGCCGGCGCGCAGCTGACCATCGAATCCAACGCGATGGTGACGATCGACGACGAGCTGGCCGCCCGGACCGGGCTCGAGGCCGGCACCCAGTGGCTGTCGGTGCGCGGCTACCGGCAGGCCGACGGCGCCTCGGTGCCGATCTGCCGCACCGAGTACTACATCAACCGCAGCTTCGCCGCGGTCGGCCGGCTGCTGCAACGGCATGCCGGGCCGATCTTTCCGTTGATCGAGGACCTGTTCGGTGTGAGCGTCGCCCAGTTGCACCAGGAGATCGCCGCGGTGCTGCTGTCGCCGGAACTCGCCGACGGTCTGGGCGCCGAGGCGGGGACGGCCGCGCTGCAGATGCGGCGCACCTACACCACCTCCGACGGCGAGGTGGCCCAGGTGACGATCAACACCCACCTGTCCCCGAACTTCCGGTACGCGATGACGATGCGCCGCGTCACCGGTCAGGCCGGTTGAGATGACCGCCCGCGCCGCCCCGGACACCGCGCAAACATCCCTGGCCTACCGGCGCGGCTGGTGGGTGCGCAGCACACTGGCCGACGCGGCGCGCGCCGCTGCGCAACGTACGCCAGAGCGGATAGCGTTGGTGGACAACGAGGTTCGGCTGAACTGCGCCACCCTGTACGCCCAGGCCGGCGAGCTGGCCGCCGCCCTGCTGGCCCGTATCCCGGCCGGCAGCGTGGTGTCGTTCATGCTGCCGAACTGGCACGAGGCCGCGGTCATCTACCTGGCCGCGACACTGGCCGGCATGGTGGTGAACCCGATCCTGCCGTCACTGCGCGACCACGACCTGCGTTTCATCCTCGAGGATGCCGGCGCTGCAATGGTTTTCGTCCCGCACCGGTACGGCGGCCACGACTACCCGGCGATGCTGGACCGCGTGACGGCCGCGATGAGCGCGGCGCCGCAGGTGGTGGTGCTGCGCGGCCCCGCAACGGGACGAACCGGTCGGCACACCCCGTACCGCTGCATGCTGGGCGGACCGCCCGGGGGTCTTCCGGCCCTGGATCCCGATGCGGTGCGGATGATCCTCTATACCTCCGGCACCACCAGCCGCCCGAAAGGTGTTCTGCACAGCCATAATTCGATACATGCGCTGATCTGCCAGATACGTGACCACTGGGCGATCGATCCCGGCGACACATTCCTGGTGCCGTCGCCGCTCGCCCATATCGGCGGCTCGATCTACGCGTTTGAATGCCCGCTGCTGCTGGGCACCACGGCGGTGCTGATGGACCGGTGGGACCCGGCGCGGGCGGTGGCGTTGATGACCGCGCATCGCTGCACCCACATGGCCGGGGCCACACCGTTTTTACAGCAGCTGCTCTCGGCCGCCGCGAACGCCGGCACCCGCCTGCCCGACCTGAAGGTGTTCATCTGCGGCGGCGCCTCGGTGTCGCCGTCACTGATCCGCCGGGCCGCGGCCTATTTCGACCGCGCGGTCGTCACCCGGGTGTACGGCTGCACCGAGGTGCCGGTGGCCACCGTCGGGGCGCCCCGGCCGCAGGAGGCCGCCTACGCCGCCGACACCGACGGCCGGCCCGGCATCGCCGAGATCAAGCTCGTCGCGCACCCGGCGGCGCCCACCGGTGACGGCGAGATCTGCGTGCGCGGCCCGCAGATGCTGCGCGGCTACCGCCACCCGGAGGACGACGCCGAGTCCTTCGACGCCGCAGGGTTTTTCCGCACCGGCGACCTGGGCCGCTGGGCGTTAGCCGATTCCGCCGACCGGTACCTGGTCGTGACCGGCCGCGCCAAGGACGTCATCATCCGCAGCGGCGAGAACATCTCCGCCAAGGAGGTGGAGGACCTGCTGGCCGACCATCCCGGCATCGCCGAGATCGCGGTCGTCGGGCTGCCCGACGAGCGCACCGGCGAGCGGGCCTGCGCGGTCATCGTTCCCACCCCCGGGGCGAGCCCGGACGTGGCCAGCCTGCTGGCGCTGCTGGTGAGCAAGGGGGTGGCCAAGTTCAAGGCGCCCGAACAGGTGGTGCTTTGGGATGCCCTGCCGAAGAACGACGCCGGCAAGGTGCTCAAGCATCGGATCCGCGCGGCGCTGAGTAAGGATGGCTGACATGCAGGTCGCGATCGTCACGGGCGCAAGCAGCGGCATCGGGTTGGGCTGCGCGACCAGGCTGGCCGGGACGGGCATGGCGGTGCTCGGCACCGGCCGCGACCCAAAGCGGTTGGCCGAGTTGGAAACCGCGATCGGCGACCCCGACCGGGTCGCCACCGTCGCGGTCGACCTGACCGACGACGACGCGCCGCGGCGCATCGTGGACCGCGCCCTGCAGCGGTGGGGCCACATCGACTTCCTGATCAACAACGCCGGCGTGGGCAGCCCCAAACCGCTGCACGAAACCGACGACGAGACCCTGGACTACTTCCTGAATTTGATGCTGCGGGCACCGTTTCGGCTCGCGCGCGAGGTGCTGCCCCACCTGCCGCCCGGATCGGCGATCATCAACGTGACATCGACGTTCGCCGTCGTCGGCGGCCTGCGCGGCGGCGCCTACTCCGCGGCCAAGGGCGGGCTGACCGCGCTGACCACCCACATCGCCTGCCAATACGGCGCCTCCGGCATCCGCTGCAATGCCGTCGCGCCGGGGGTGACGGTCACCCCGATGGTGGAAAAGCGGTTGCAGGACCCGCGCTTTCGCAAGATCAACACGGAGATGACACCGCACCAACGGTTGGGCAGCGTCGACGACATCGCCGCCACCGTCGCGTTCCTGTGCTCGCCGGGCGGAAGTTTCATCAACGGCCAGACGATCGTCGTCGACGGCGGATGGAGTTCGACGAAGTATCTGTCGGAGTACGCGCTGACCTCGGAGTGGATCGCGCCGTGAGTTAGCGGCTACCGGCCGGCGAAGTCGATGACGCCGCGGATGTTGCGGCCCTCGCGCAGGTCGGCGAATGCCTCGTTGATCTCGTCGAGCCGGTAGTGGCGGGTGACCAACTCGTCGAGTTTCAAATCGCCCGCCTGATACAGGGACAACAGCATCGGCACGCTGGTGCGCGGATTCATCCCGCCGTAGAGGGCGCCCCGCAGTTGTTTGGCCGACAGCGTCATCTCCTGCAGCACCAGCGGAACCGGGGGCTCGGTGAACGGGGTGATGCCGGTCAGCACGCAGACCCCGCCCTTGCGCAGCAGCGCCAGCGCCAACGGGATCAAGTCCACGTGCACCACGCCGGGACAGACCACCACCCGGTCGGCCATCAGGCCGGCGGTGATCTCCCTGACCAGCGGTACGGCGTCCCGCGCGGACGCGACGGTGTGCGTGGCACCGAAGATCTTGGCCGAATCCCGTTTGGCCGCAACGGGATCGACCGCGACGACGTACTTCGCGCCCACCGCGCGGGCGCCCTGCAGCGCGTTCATCCCGACACCGCCGGCGCCGATCACCACCACGGTGTCGCCCGGTTCGGTGCCCGCCGACACCGTCGCCGAGCCCCATCCGGTGCTGACCCCGCACGACACCAGGGAGGCGGCATGGAACGGAATCGCCTCGTCGATCTTGATGACGGACCGTTCCGAGAGCACCGCGTACTCGGCGAAGGTGCCGAGTTGCCCGTAGGCCAACAGGTTTTCCGCACCGAGATGGCGGCGGCAGGTCCCGTCGGTGGGCATCTCGCGCACGAACAGGCTGGCGCCGACGTCGCAGATGTAGCTCTGGCCGTTCACGCAGAACCGGCAGCTGCCGCACGCCGGGATGAACGACAGCGCCACGTGGTCGCCCGGGCGCACCGACGTCACGTTGGGCCCGACTTCCGCGACGACACCGGCGCCCTCGTGACCGCCGAGCAGCGGGAACCAGTCCGGCGCGGGCTGACCGCTCGCGGCGACCACCTCGGGCGTCGGCACCACGTCACCGGTGAACAGATGGTCGTCGGAGTGGCAGATCCCGGCGACGGCCATCCGCACCAGCACCTCACCGCTGCGCGGCGGGTCGAGCTCGATCTCGGCGATCTCCCAGTCCCGGCCGACCCCGCGGATCACGGCGGCACGACACTTCATTGCGGCTCCTTGCTCTCTGGTGGCGTCCCCCGGGCCACGCCGGGGCGTGGCACGAATCCATCTTGCGCTACCGCTCAACCGGATTCGCGAAGTGGCTCCGGATCCCGGCCAGCATCGCCGTGTGCGCCTTGACGGCTTGCCGGACGGTCATCGGGGCCAGTGGTCGCGGCGCCGCGATCCGGATCCGTTCGGTGATGCGGGTGCCGGCGGCCGCCGGCGCGAAGCTGACCGTGCCGCGCAGGCGCACCCCCGGCGACTGGTCGGCCTCGGTCAGCACCACCCCGTCCGCGCGCACCAGCAGCTGGGCCCGATAGTTGATGCGTAAGGCCAAGGGCCCCAACGGGATCCGGTCCGTCACCCGGTAGCGGTGCAGGTAGCCGTCCGGGGTCTGCCCACGAAAGAGCGTCTGGACCGCGACGATCAGCGGGTGGACCAGCCTGAGGTTGTCCAAATCGACGTAGAAGTCGCGGACCGCCGCCGGCGGGGCCGGCACCTGCTGGCTCAGCGTGTGCTCGGAGCCCACCACCCACCAGCTCATCGGCAGTGCGTCCGGTTGGCTCATCGCTCCATTGTTTCCCGCCGCGGCCGGCCCCGCGCGCGGCTTTGCCGCAGTATTTTTTCCTATTCGGCTGGCCTACTGTGAGGTCCGTGGAGTCCCCCGATCCGGGCGGGACCGGCGTAGTCGAGCGCTACCTGCAGTGCCTGGCCGCGCACGACTGGGACGGCCTGGCCGACACCATCGCCGACGCCGGGCTGACCCGGGAGGGCCCGTTCCGCGACGTCATCGAGGGCAAGGCCGAATACCTGGACTACCTGCGTAGGGTCCTCACCGAGCTGCCCGGCCACCGGCTCGAGGTGCAGCGGGTGTCACACGTGGACGCCGGGCGCTGCTACGTCGAATTGACCGAGGCGTTCGACATCGACGGCGCCACCCGGCGGTGGCCGGAGTGCATCCTGTTCGAGCGGGGCGGCGACGGGCTGATCTCTCATATCAGCGTGTTCTTCAAACAGGGGCGCTGACACGCTATTCCCTCCCCCACCGAATTGACCTAACGTGTGGTGGGTGGAGGCACACGGAAACCCGGAATTGGTCCCCGTCGAAAATTTGCACTCTGGTGATCCGATTACGGATTGCGGCCAACGCTACATAGTTCTCGAATCCAAGACACTCAACGACTGCGTGGTGCTCGAACTCGAGTCCCGGGTGGACCATCAGCTGCAGGTCATCGAGAAATCCTTCCCCACCGGATATCACGTGGGAAGGGCGAACCACCGGGTTTTGTAGCCGACAATTCTTTGCCGGTCCTTCGACCCGAATAGCGCGCCGGTAGCCGGTCGACGGCTACCGCGCATTCACGTTTCCCCGGACTTCGACGCGCAATTCTCCCCGGTGCACCAACCGGCGAAAAAGCTTGCGCCCCTTGGCCGCTGCCCGGCCGCCGGATGGCGTCCGAAGCGCCCGGCCCGCCGGCCCGGCGCTACCGGGAGGCCGCTTCGTTCGGCGCGTTTGAGTTGTCGTCAACCCGGTAACCTCTGTCCAAGGACGTGATTGCACCTCATTGGTTTTCCTCGCTTTCTCCAAGAAGCTGCTTGCCGGGAAAGCCCGACCTGCGTCGCCAGGGGCGTCGTCGCACGGTTCACCTTCCCGACCCACGTGTGGACAGCTCCTGCACAGGTCAGGATCATTGACCGCGGAGACGTAATTGAAGGGTGACGAGTGAAGATTCCCGGCGTTTCCAGCGTCGTCGCTGGGGTGGCTGGTGGGGCCGCACAGGTGGTGCGGGCCGGCGTATCCACCGCGGCGGGAGCCGCCGGTGCCCTGCAGACGTTGGCCAGCCCGGTGGCCGAGCTCGCCGGCCCGGTGATCCAGTCGATGGCGCAGACCACCGGCCGGGCCATCGGGTTGGACGGCTCGGCCGACGGCGCGCCCGCGATCGTGCCGCCGGTGCGCTGGCACAGCGGGCGGCGCGTGCACCTGGACCTGGACCCGCTGCTGCCCTTCCCCCGCTGGCACGAGTACGCGCCGGCCGTCGAGGAGCCGGTGCGCAGGATCCCGGGGGTGGCCAAGGCGCACGTCGAGGGCTCGCTGGGCCGGCTGGTGGTCGAACTCGCCGACGACGCCGACGACGCCGACGACGCCGCCGTGCTGGACGAGGTGCGCTCGACCGTGGCCTCCGTCGCCGCGGACATCAGCTGGTCCAAGGCGGAGGCGGCCCCGCCGTCGGCGCCGTTCGCCGACCCGGGCAACCCGCTGGCGATCCTGGTGCCGCTCACCGCGGCGGCGCTGGATCTGGTGGCCATGGGTGCGGCGGTCACCGGCTGGGTGACCCGGCTGCCCGCCGCGCCGCAAACCACCCGGGCCGCGGCCGCGCTGATCAACCACCAACCGCGCATGGTGTCCATCCTGGAGGCGCGGCTGGGCCGGGTGGGCACCGACATCGCGCTCGCCGCGACGACTGCCGCCGCGCACGGCCTCACCCAGTCGTTCGGCACCCCGCTGCTCGACCTGACCCAGCGCACCCTGCAGATTTCCGAGGCGGCGGCACACCGCCGGGTGTGGCGGGACCGCGAGCCGCAGCTGGCCTCGCCGGACCGGCCGCAGGCCCCGGTGGTGCCGGTCATCTCGTCGGCCAAGTCCGAGGTGCCCCGGCACAGCTGGGCGGCCGCGGCCGCCGGTGAGGCGTCGCACGTCGTGGTCGGCGGGACCATCGACGCCGCGATGGACAAGGCGAAGGGCTCGATGGCGGGGCCGGTGGAAAGCTACGTCGACTCCGCGGCCAACGGCTCGTTGATCGCCGCGGTGAGCGCGCTGGTGGCCGGCGGCGGCACCGAGGACGCGGCGGCGGCCATCGAGGCCGGGGTGCCGCGAGCCGCGCACATGGGTCGCCAGGCGTTCGCCGCGGTGCTGGGTCGCGGGCTGGCCAACTCCGGGCAGCTGGTGCTCGACCCCGGCGCGCTGCGCCGCCTGGACCGGGTCAAGGTGGTGGTCATCGACGGCGCCGCGCTGCGCGGCGACCACCGCGCCGTGCTGCGGGTCCGCGGCGAGGCGCCCGGCTGGGACGACGACCGGGTCTACGAGGTCGCCGACGCGCTGCTGCACGGCGAGGAGGCCCCCGAGCCCGACCCCGACGAGTTGCCCGCGACCGGCGCCCGGCTGAGATGGGTGCCGTCCCAAGGACCTTCGGCCATGCCCGCGCAGGGCCTGGAAAGCGCCGACCTGATCGTCGACGGCGACCGCGTCGGCCGCGTCGACGTGGGCTGGGAGGTCGACCCGTACGCGATTCCGCTGTTCCAGACCGCGCACCGCACCGGCGCCCGGGTGGTGCTGCGCCACGTCGCCGGCACCGAGGACCTCACCGCCAGCGTCGGCGCCACGCATCCGCCCGGCACCCCGCTGCTGAACGTGGTCCGCGAGCTGCGCGCCGACCGGGGGCCGGTGCTGCTGATCACCGCGCTGCACCGCGATTTCGCGTCGACCGACACCCTGGCCGCCCTGGCCATCGCGGATGTCGGTGTGGCCCTTGATGATCCGCGCGCCGCCACGGCCTGGACCGCCGACATCATCACCGGCACCGACCTGGCCGACGCGGTGCGGATCCTGTCGGCGATCCCGGTGGCCCGCTCGGCCAGCGAGTCGGCGGTGCACCTGGCCCAGGGCGGCACCACGTTGGCCGGGCTGCTGCTGGTCACCGGTGAGCAGGAGAAGGGCGCCAGCCCGGTGAGCTTCCGGCGCTGGCTCAACCCGGTCAACGCCGCGGCGGCCACCGCGCTGGTGGCGGGAACCTTCTCGGCCACCCGGGTGCTGCGGCTGCCCGATCCCACTCCGCAACCGCTGACCGCCTGGCACGCGCTGGATCCCGAGATCGTCTACTCCCGGCTGGCCGGCGGCGCGCGGCCGCTGGCCGTGGAGACCGAGCCGTCGTGGCGGCGCCGCCTCGACGACCTGTCCTACAGCCCGGCCCTGGCGCCGCTGCGGGCGCCGCTGCAGAACGTGCTGCGGCTGGCGTCGGCCACCCGCACCGAGCTGGCCGATCCGCTGACCCCCATCCTGGCCGTCGGCGCGGCGGCCTCGGCGATCGTCGGCAGCAACATCGACGCGCTGCTGGTCGCCGGCGTCATGACCGTCAACGCGATAACCGGTGGGGCGCAACGACTTCGGGCCGAGTCGGCGGCCGCCGAGCTGTTCGCCGAGCAGGACCAGATGGTGCGCCGGGTGGTGGTGCCGGCGGTGGCGACCACCCGCCGCCGGCTGGAGGCCGCCCGGCACGCCACCCGCACCGCGACGGTGTCCGCCAAGTCGCTGCGGCCCGGCGACGTCATCGACCTGGCCGCACCGGAAGTGGTGCCCGCCGACGCCCGGCTGCTGGAGGCCGAAGACCTCGAGGTCGACGAGTCGCTGCTCACCGGGGAGTCGCTGCCGGTGGACAAGCAGGTGGAGCCCGTCGCCGTCAACGACCCCGACCGCGCCAGCATGCTGTTCGAGGGCAGCACCATCGTGGCCGGGCACGCCCGGGCGATCGTGGTGGCCACCGGCGTGGGGACCGCCGCGCACCGCGCCATCTCGGCCGTCGCCGACGTGGAAACCGCGGCCGGGGTGCAGGCCCGGCTGCGCGAGCTCACCAGCAAGGTGCTGCCGCTGACGCTGGCCGGCGGTGCCGCGGTGTCGACGCTGGCGCTGCTGCGCCGCGCGTCGCTGCGCCAGGCGGTGGCCGACGGCGTGGCGATCGCGGTGGCCGCCGTCCCCGAGGGGCTGCCGCTGGTGGCCACCCTGTCCCAGCTGTCGGCCGCGCAGCGGCTGACCGCCCGCGGCGCCCTGGTCCGCGCGCCCCGCACCATCGAGGCGCTGGGCCGCGTCGACACCATCTGTTTCGACAAGACCGGCACGCTCACCGAGAACCGGCTGCGGGTGGTGTGCGCGGTGCCCGACGACGTCAACCCGCACGACCCGTTCCCGGAGCTGACCGCCCCGCAGTCGGCGGAGCTGGTGCGGGCCGCCGCGCGGGCGTCCGCCCGGCCGCAGGAGGGGCAGGGGCATGCGCACGCCACCGACGAGGCGATCCTGACCGCCGCGAGTTCGCTGAACGGGCAACGGGATTCGGACTGGTCGATGATCGCCGAGGTGCCGTTCGAGTCCAGCCGCGGCTTCGCCGCCGCGATCGGCACCGTCGGCAACGCCAACGGGAACCCCTCGGACACACCGGTGCTCATCCTCAAGGGGGCGCCCGAGGTGATCCTGCCGCGCTGCCGGTTCGCCGACCCGGAGGCCGACCAGCAGCGGGCCGAGGCGGTGGTGCGCGGCCTGGCCGAACAGGGCTTGCGGGTGCTCGCGGTGGCGCAGCGGGGCTGGAAGCACGACACCGACGACGACGACACCGACGCCGACGCGGTGGACGCCGCCGCGCACAACCTGGAACTGCTCGGCTACGTCGGTCTGGCCGACACCGCCCGCGCGTCGGCGCGCCCGCTGATCGAGGCGCTGCTGGACGCCGAGCGCGACGTCGTGCTGATCACCGGCGACCACCCGATCACCGCGCGGGCGATCGCCCGCCAGCTGGGCCTGCCGGCCGACGCCCGGGTGGTCACCGGCGCCGAGCTGGCCGGCCTGGACGAGGACGCGTGCGCCAAGCTGGTCGCCGACGTGCAGGTGTTCGCCCGGGTCAGCCCGGAGCAGAAGGTGCAGATCGTGGCCGCCCTGCAGCGCTGCGGACGGGTGACCGCGATGGTCGGCGACGGCGCCAACGACGCCGCGGCGATCCGGATGGCCGACGTCGGCATCGGGGTGAGCGGGCGCGGTTCGTCGGCCGCCCGCGGCGCGGCCGACATCGTGCTGACCGACCAGGACCTGAGCGTGCTGCTGGACGCCCTGGTCGAGGGCCGCAGCATGTGGGCCGGGGTGCGCGACGCCGTCACGATCCTGGTCGGCGGCAACGTGGGCGAGGTGCTGTTCACCATCATCGGGACCGCCTTCGGCGCCGGCCGGGCCCCGGTGGGCACCCGGCAGCTGCTGCTGGTCAACCTGCTCACCGACATGTTCCCCGCGCTGGCGGTCGCGGTCACCTCGCAGTACGTCGAACCCGACGAAGCCGAGTACCCCTCCGCCGCGGACGCCGAGGCCGCCCGGCGCGAGCACCGCCGCGCGGTGCTGACCGGACCCACCCCCTCGCTGGACGCCCCGCTGATGCGCCAGATCGTCACCCGCGGCGCGGTCACCGCGGCCGGGGCGACCGCGGCCTGGGCCATCGGCCGGTGGACCCCGGGCACCGAACGCCGCACGGCGACAATGGGTTTGACCGCGCTGGTGACCACCCAGCTGGCGCAGACGCTGCTGACCCGCCGGCACAGCCCGCTGGTGGTGGCGACCGCGCTGGGCAGCGCGGGGGTGTTGGTCGGCATCGTGCAGACCCCGGTGCTCAGCCAGTTCTTCGGCTGCACGCCGTTGGGGCCGGTCGCCTGGACCGGGGTGCTGGGTTCCACCGCGGGCGCCACCGCGATCTCGGCGCTGGCCCCCAACTGGCTGGCCAAACAGGTCGCCGCCCTCGAGCCCGGCCAGCAGGATGCCTAACGGTTCCTAACCGGGCAGTTCCTTGCGCAGCACCTTGCCGGTCGGGTTGCGCGGAATGCTCGCCACGATGTTGATGTCGCGTGGCTGCTCGAACCGCGAGACCCGGTCCTTGAGGTAGTCGCGCAGCTGCGCCGCGTCGACGCCGCTGCCGGGGTGCAGCACCACGAACGCCGCCAGGCGGTGGCCGAACCGCTCGTCGGGAACGCCGATCACCGCGTTGTCGGCGACGGCGGGGTGCGCGGCGAGCGCGTTCTCCACCGCGCGCGGGTAGACGTTCTCCCCGCCGGAGATGATCATGTCGTCCTCCCGGCCGACGATGAACAGTCGGCCGGCGTTGTCCAGGTAGCCCATGTCGCCGGTGCTGGTCATGCCGTCGACGACGGCCTTCCCGCCGCCGTCGGTGTAGCGGGTGCCGGCCAGCTCGCCGCCGACGAAGATGCGCCCGGTCACCCGCGGGCCGACCGGCCGGTTGTTGCGGTCCAGGATCCGCACCGGGCAGCCGGCGACGGGTTTCCCGACGGTTTCCGGGGCGTCGCGCAGGTCCGCCGGTGTCGCCAGCGCCCCGATGCCCACCTCGGTGGAGCCGTAGCCGTTGTAGAGGATGTCGCCGTAGGTGTCCATGAACCGCTGTCCCAGCGTGGGATCGAGTCGGTCGCCGCTGGACATCACGACACGCAACTGCGGCAACGGATTTCGCGCCCGCACCCGCGGCGGCAGCTCGAGGATGCGGGCCAGCACCACCGGAACCGCGGTGAAGGCGTCGGCCCGGTGCAGCGAGGCCTGGGCCAGCGCGGCTTCGGCGTCGAAATGGCGATGGGTCAGCACCGTGCCGCCCAGGGCGATGGTGAGCATCAGCATGCCCAGGCCCAACCCGTGAAACATCGGCATTGCCACCGAGATTCGCGATCCGGTGCGCAGCCGGGTGCGGTCCAGGATGGTCACCCACACCCCCACCGCGGAGCGCAGCTGCGGGGCGCGCGGCACCCCCTTGGGTTTCCCGGTGGTCCCCGAGGTCAGCAGCACGATCCGGCCGGGCGCGGCGACGGCCGGTCGCCCGCCGCTCTCCTCGGCGCCGGTGGTGGCCGGGTCGACGGTGGCGACGGCGTCGTCGGCGCCCGCGATCCGCTCGGCGAATTCGTTGTCGGCCACCACCGTCGAGATGTGGTGGGCGCGCAGCGCGGCCGCCAGCGCGTCACTGCGGAACTCGGTGCTGATCGGGACGACGTCGGCGCCGAGCAGGGCAACCGCGAAAACCGCTGTGACAAAACCGCGTCCGTTGCGGCACATGACCCCGACCGCCCGGCCGGGCGCGACGCCGTCGCGGGTCAGCCGCCGCGCCAGCGATTCGGTGGCGCGCTGCAGCTCGCGGTAGGACAGCGCGCCGTCGTCGTCGATGATCGCGGTGCGGCCCGGCCAGCGGGCCGCGGTGACCGCCAACAGGGTGTAGGGGTTGGTGCCGCCGCGGCTCGCCTCGCGAAGCAGCCGCAGAACCGCCCGCGGCGAGGGTGGGTTGAGCAGACCGGAGCGCACCAGCGCCCGGGCGGCGGTGGGCGCCACCCGTTCAGCGCTCACGGCCGGCCTCCTCGGCGTCGGTGAAGAACCGGCGATGCCACAGCCGTGCGGCGCGGTCGGCCGGACCGGCCAGCAGCACCGAGGCCAGCTCGGCCGGCAGCACCCAGGGCGGCTCGAGGGTGCGCGGCCGCTCGATGACGGCCTTGGCGATGGCGTCGGCCGCCTGGTCCGGCGACAACCCGGGCAGCCGGCCCAAAACCGGTGTGGGCGCGATCATCCGGGTCCGGACCAACGCGAAGTAGACCGTGCTGACGTGCACGCCGTCGGCGTGCAATTCGGGGGCCACGCTGCGCAGCCACCGGTCGAAGGCTCCCTTGGACGCCTGGTAGGCGCCCCACTGCGGACCCGGCACCACCCGCACCCCGACGCTGGACACGTTCACGACGTGCCCGCGGCCGTTGTCGCGCATGGCCGGTAACAGCCCGAGCAGCAACCGGACCGGCCCCAGGTAGTTGACGTCGATGGTGCGCTGGAAGTCGTGCGGCCGGTCGTACTGGTGATGCAGCGAGCGGCGCAGCGACTTGCCGGCGTTGCTCACCACGACGTCGAGCGGACCGTGTTCCTCGGTGATCTGTTTGGTCAGGGCGCTGACCGCGGATTCGTCGGTGAGGTCGGTCGGGTAGGCGACCGCCCGCCCGCCGCCGGCGTTGATCGCCACCGTCAGCTCGCCGAGCCGCTCCTCGGAGCGGGCGACCACCAGCACCGTCGCGCCGGCGGCGGCCAGGCGGCGCGCGGTCGCCTCGCCGATGCCGTAGGAGGCGCCGGTCACCAGGACCGTCCTGCCGCCGACGGCGCCGCGCAACCGGTCCGGGTCCGACACCCGCGCCGGGTTGGCCACCCGGTCGGCCACCGTGTTGAGGACCTTGTCGAGGGCCTGCGCTATTGCGTTCACCTTCGCCGCCGCATTCGTTCGAGCCGCCTGAACCACAAGTAGCAGACCACATCCCGGCCGGCCGTCGTGCCCCGGCCCGGATGTTCGCCGAATGCCGGTGCGGCGCACCCGCGCCCGGGGATGGGCACATCCGCCGGATGCGCGCCGCGCGCAACCGATCTCAGCCGTCCGCCCGGGCGGCGGCGCATTTATGAGAACACGGTAATTTCAGCGTTTCCTGGGTTTAAGCGGCGTGTCGGCTGGGCACAATGGCGACATGTTGGCACGCCATGTCATTCGTTCTCTCGGTTCAGCACTAGTTATGGCAGCCTCGGGTGTGGCCGCGTCGGCGGTGTCCGGTTCGGTCATCCCCACCGCTGCGGCCCAATGTCCGGACGTGCAAGTGGTCTTCGCGCGGGGCACCGGTGAAGCCCCCGGCGTCGGCCCCACCGGACAGGCCTTCGTCGACGCCCTGCACCAACGCGTGGGGGCCGCTCCTTCGACGTCTACCCGGTCAACTACCCGGCCACCGATCAGTGGGACACCGGCATCGACGGCATCCGGGACGCCGGCGCACACGTCGTCTCGATGGCCCACGACTGCCCCAACACCAAGATGGTGCTCGGCGGCTACTCGCAGGGCGCGGCCGTGATGGGCTTCGTCACCTCGCCGGCCGTGCCCGACGGCATCGACCCGGCCACCGTGCCCAAACCCCTCACCCCGGACGTCGCCAACCACGTCTCCTCGGTCGTGCTGTTCGGCATGCCCAACGTGCGCGCGATGAACTTCCTCGGCGAACCGCCCGTGGTCATCGGTCCGCTCTTCCAGGACAAGACCCTCAAGGTGTGCGCCACCGAGGACCCGGTGTGCTCGGACGGCATGAACTTCGCCGCCCACGACACCTACGCCGACGACGGGGCCATGATCGACAAGGGCGTCTCCTTCGCCTCCAGCCACCTCGGCCTCGGCGGTCCCGGCGCGGCGTCGGTCGCCTCCGGGCACGGCAATTTCGGGGAGTGAGCGCACCGCGGGCTGCTAGTCCCCGATGAACCCCTTGGTGCGCATCAGCGCGTCGGCCAGATATCCGTCGTGCGGGAGGCCCGGGGCGGTCGACCACGTCGGGCGCCCGCGGTAGACGCTGCCGATGGTCGGCTCGGCGACCAGGGCGTCCATCAGCGTGTCGTCGCCGGTGATCGCGGTGACCACCAGTGAGCGCCGCAGCGGCGCGAGCGCCGCGGCCCGCCCGCCCTCGCGCGACCAGCCCGTCACCCACACGCACGGGAAGGGCAGCTCGAGGTTGAGCAGTTCCGGGTCCGGCTCGGTCAGCACGTGTACGGCCGGGCGCAGCGCGGCCTGCCCGCCGCCGAGGTCGGCGACCACCTGGTCGGCCCCCAGCAGCGGCGTCGCCCCGGCGGCCTTGGCCGCCAGGTAGTTCGCCAGGGTGCGCGCCCGCGGCAGCGGCAGGGTCGGCAGCATCGCCCGCTCGTCGTCGGCGGGCAGCGGCTCGATCGCGGCGAGCCGCTCCGCGACGGCCGCGGCCAGCGGCGCCGGATCACCCTCGTAGAGCACCGCGGTGGCGTTGACGCACGCCATCCCGCCGTGGCGGGCGACCGAGTCGACGACGACGTCGAGGCACTCCCGCCAGTCCTGCTCGGCGGTGATGACGATCTTGCTGCGGCCGGGGCCGTTCACGATCACCGCCGGATCGGCGGCGTACTTGTCCACCACGCGTTGCCCGCCGTACACCATGGCCAGGTCGGCCGAGGCGATGATCTCGTCGGCCCCGGCGTGGTCGGTGGGCAGGTAGACGACGTCGTGCGGGCGAAATCCCGCCTGCCGCAACGCCGTCACCAGCCGGTGCCCGGTCAGCGGCTCGCGCCGCGAGGGGCGCACCGCCACCCGGTAGCCCAGCGCCAGCGCCTGCGGCCACAGCCCGTGCACCCCGGGCCCGTTTCCGGCGGCATGCACGGCGAACACCTCGCCGCGCCGCACCCACAGCGCACCGCCCCCACGGACGCGCGGCTCGCGCCAGTCCGGCACCGCCCCAGCCGGCCGCGCCGAGGCCACCGCGTCGAACGGGCCGGCCAGGCCGTCGGCCACACCGCGCGCCGCGGCGCGGGTGATCGCCACGGGCAACCCCGAAATCCGGGCGGCCAAACCGGCGTACGCCTCGAAATCGAGTCCGGCGATCACCCCGTCGGTGAACACCTCGGCGGCCCGCGACAGCGCCGCCCGCCGGTCGGCGGGCGGCAGCGGCGCGGCCTTGCGTTGCGCACCGAGCGTGCGCGAAACATACAGCGGCGGAACGAGACTCAGTCGCGCGACGGCCACCCCGGCGGTGGTGGTGACGGTTTCGGTGTTGCGGGTCCGGTAGTCGCCGTCGGGTCCTAGCGCATCAAGATACAGAAGATCGCCTGCGCTGCAAGGGTTTTCATCCGTCACGCTCAGTACACGCCCTCGATGACGGTCTCACCCTCGAAGCTTTGCACGGGCCGCACCTCGCTGAGCGAGTCGCTGAGCTCACCCGCCGGGCCGGGCCTGCGGACGGCCAGGTCGCGCTCCAGGTTGTTCGGGATGAACATGGTCCTGCTGAGGTGGTGCATCACCACCTGCCCGGGCTGCCCGTAGCGCACCCGTTCGCCGGTGTCGGGGTCGACCACCCAGAACACGACGTAGGGGGTGCGGGGGTCGAAGACGAACGTATCGCCGTCGGTGCGGGTGACCGCCTGCGAGAGCACCATGGTGCTGCCGAAGGCCATGGTGATCGTGGTCCGCGGGAAGATGCCGCGCAGCAGGTCGAGGGTGTCGGCGTCAACGTGCGCGCCGCTGAGCAACAGGTAGCCGATCTTGGCGTCGACCAGCTCGACCACCCGGTCGTCGCGGGCCATCGCCGTCAGCAGCGGACCGGTGGTGTGCAGGTTCGCCACGTCCTGGGTCTGCAGCACGAACACGGCCTGCTCGACGACGTGCTCGACATAGCCGGCCACGTCCGCGGCGGCGTCGCGGGCGGCCAGCTTCTTCACCCAGCGCGGGTCGATGTCGACGGCGTGGAACACCGCGCCGAGCCGCTGGGCCACCAGCCGGGAGAAGTAGCCGACACCGTGCGGGCCGCTCGGCATCATGCACAGGAAGCCTTCGCCGCGGCGAAACCCGCCGGCCGCGAAGTCCTCGGTCTGCCAGTCGACGACCTGGGCGACCCAATCCGGCATCTGCACGGTGCGCTTCGGTGCGCCGGTGGTGCCGCCGGATTCGAAGATCAGCGGGCGGTCCTGGGCCGGATAGCCGCGCGGGATGAGATCGCCCACCGCGACGTGGCGCAGTTCGTTGACCAGGTTCGGAAACCTGCGCAAGTCGTCGAACGTGTGCACGTCGGTCAACGGGTCGAAGCTCAGCGTCCGGGCGGTCCGCAGCCAGAACGGCGAACCGGTGTCCGCCCCGAAGTGCCAGGCGATCACGGCGCGCAGGTAGGCCTCGGGGTCGTCGACCGGTGCGGCTCGCGGCACGTCCAACAACGAGAAGTCGATCCCGGTCATGCCGTCGATCCTGTCCCATCGGCGGGCCGTCCGCCAAGGATCCCCGCCGCCGGCGCAGGCGCTGTATTGTGTTATTTCACAAGGATTTTCATTGGTATGCACGCGATGTTCAACGCGGCGCCGCGTTGCCTAGCGGCCGGATGCTGCCGTCATCGCCTCGTTGAAACCGGGGTAGATGTCGTCGAAGGTGCCGTCCCGCTCGGCGAAGCGGAAGGCCTTGACCCGCTCCACGACGATCTCGTCGGCCTGGGGTTGGGTCTGCAGCAGCGTCATGGTCTCGGTGATGTACTCGTCCAGCGGCATCGCCCGGGGGTCGAATCCGCGCTCGCCCTGCAGCGCGGTCTGCACCTGGGGCGGGATGATCTCGATCACCTGAACCGGGGTGTCGCGCAGCTGGAAGCGCAGTGATTGGGTGTAGGAGTGCAGCGCCGCCTTGCTGGCACAGTAGGTCGGGGTCAGCGCGCTGGGCATGAACGCCAGCCCGGAGGTGACGTTGAGGATCGCGGCGTGCGGTCGGCGCAGCAGCGCCGGCAACAGCGTCGCGATGAGCCGGATCGGGCCCAGCAGGTTCACCGCCACGGTCTGCTCGGCCAGACCGGCATTGCCGCTGATGAGGTCCTCGACCCGTTGCATGCCGGCGTTGTTGACCACCACGTTGAGGTCCGGGTAGTGGTCGGTGACCTCGGTGGCGAATCGCCGGATGTCCGCGGGATCCCCCAGATCGAGCGACAGGGTCTGGATGCCCGGGTTCGCCTCGGCGACCGCCCGCAGTTGCTCGCCGCGCCGGGCGGCGATGATCACCCGGTTGCCCAGCCGGTGGAACGCTTCGGCCAGGCCGCGGCCGATTCCGGTGCCACCGCCGGTGACCAACACGGTGTTCCCCGTCATCTGCATCGCGGTTCTCCTTCGCTCTGAGTGCGCCGGTTCGACCCCTACTCGACCGACGTTGCGGATGCCCCAATGCGAAGCGGGCTAACCACGAATCCTGCCCGCACGGCGGCCGCTCCGATAGTGTCCGCGGGCCGCACGCCCTCGCGGCCCGGTCTCAGGCGGCGGCGCGGTTGTGCAGCCGGCGCGGGTCGACGCCGGCCCGGCTCCACGCCTGCGCCGCCCACGGCGTGTAGAGCACCCGCACCGGCAGCCGGTTGATCAGCGGATTGAGCGCCCGCATCAGCGCGGCGAAACGCTGAAACCGCTTCTCCTTCTTGGCATCCCAGCGCAGTTGGCACACCTCGCGCATCTGCGGCGGCAGGGTTCCGACCACCACCAGGCGGGCGTAGGCGTTCAGCGGCGCCGAAACGACTTTCCAGACGGGCCGCGGCATCCAGCGCGGACCCGGTATGCCCTTGCGGAGGTAGCCGGTGCCGTACAGCACGGTCTTGTGCGGCACGAACCGGTCGAGCATCTCGTCCCAGTAGGCCAGGAAGTCGTCGTAGGTCTGCGGTTGCCCGCGGTCGCTGACGCCGTAGAGGCTGTACCAGACCTTGCCCTCGTTGAAGATCTGCTCCTTCTCGGCCCGGGTCAGCCGGCGGATGAAGGTGTCGGTGTTGTAGATGACCTGGTCGACGAAGCTGGCGTGCGCCCAGTAGAACAGCTCCGGGTTCAGCGCGTGATACCTGGACCCGTCGCTGATGGTGCCCTTGATGGTCTTGTGGAAGTCGCGGACCTTGCGGCCCCATTCCTGGGGATCGTCGGAGTAGACGGTGTTCATCAGCGGAGGCGCGGTCCGCTTGGTCCGGCCGAGCGTGTCGCTGAAGATCACCGAGTGGTCCAGCACGCCCTGGGCGAGCTGCTCGATGCAGTTCTCCACGCCGGCGGTGCGCTGGAATCCGAACAGCTGGGTCCGGTTGTCGCCGTAGAACTTCCAGATCAACGAATCGGGTCCCAGCCGCGGCGCGTCGGCGGCGTCGCGGGCCGACCAGTCCGGCCCGTCGGTGGGCATCGGCACCGCCTCGCGCACGCCGTTGTCGAAATCCCATGCCGCCCGCTGCGCAGTCACCCAACCTCCTCGGCCGATACGGCAAAACCTAACGATGAACCAGAGAAACAAATTAGTATCTTTGTTTCACGATAACATCGGTTCGTCCAGACCGCCGTGGGGGTGTGAGCCATGCAGAGCCACCGCGCGGACGCCGCTGCGGGCGAGCGCACCGATCTGGACCGCCTCATCCTGGACACCGCGCGCGGCGTGTTCGAGACCTACGGCGTGCGGCGCGCCAACATCGACGACGTCGCCGCCCGGGCCGGGGTCAGCCGCAGCACCATCTACCGGCGGTTTCCCACCAAGGAGAACCTGTTCGGCCAGGTGGTGCGCCGCGAGGCCGAGCTCTTCTTCAGCACCCTGGACCAGGCGACCGCCGGATGCGATCCCCAGCAGGCGGTGATCGAGGCCTTCGCGCTGGGGGTGCGACTGGTCAAGGACTCCGCGCTGTATTCGCGGATCGCCGAGAGCGAGCCCGAACTGTTCGGGCTGTTTTCCCGCTCGCAGGTGTTCCCGATCCGCCAGTTCGCCGACGGCATCGCGCACACGCTGCGGCGGTGCGGCGCCGAGCAGGCCGAGCCGGACCTGGACAACATCGCCGACATCCTGCTGCGCGTCGCGCTGGGCATCATCGTCTTCCCCACCGACCGGCTGGACACCGCGGACCCCGCGGCCGTGCGCGACTACGCCGCCCGCTACCTGGTGCCGATCATCGGCCGCTGACCCGGCCCGCAGTGTCGGGCACCTGAATTAGCCTGATAGCCGTGCCTGGGTTTTCTGGGACACCGCGCACCCGCTACGCCAGCTGCGGCGACACCGACATCGCCTACCAGGTGCTCGGCGACGGGCCGATCGACCTGGTGCTGCTGCCCGGGCCGTCGATCCCGATCGACTCCGTCGACGCCGAGCCGTCGATGTACCGCTTCCACCGCCGGCTTGCCGCCTTCGCCCGGGTGATCCGGCTCGACCAGCGCGGCATCGGCCTGTCCTCCCGGGTGCCCTCGGTCGACGTGATCGGACCGGAGTTCTGGGCCCGCGACGTCGTCTCGGTGATGGACGCGGTGGGCTGTGAGCGGGCCACCGTCGTCGCGCCGAGCTTCACCTCGATGACCGGGCTGGTGCTGGCGGCCGATTACCCGGACCGGGTGAGCAGCCTGGTAATCATCAACGGCGCGGCCCGCACCGTCTACGCCCCCGACTACCCGATGGGCGCCCGGATCGAGACCCTGGACCCGTACACCACCGTCGCGGTCGACCCCGACGCCGTCGACCAGGGCTTCGACATGCTCGGCCTGATCGCCCCCAGCGTCGCCGGCGACGCCGCCTTCCGCAGCTGGTGGGACGCCGCGGGCAACCGCGCGGCCTCGCCCAGCATGGCCCGCGCGATGATCCTGTCCATCCGGCACGCCGACGTGCGCGACCGGCTGGCGCGCATCGCGGCCCCGACGCTGATCCTGCACCGCACCGACTGCGTCTTCACCTCGGTCGACCACGGCCGCTACCTCGCCGAGCACATCGCCGGATCTCGTTTCGTGTCGCTGCCGGGCGAGGACACCCTGTACTGGGTGGGCGACACCGGGCCCATGCTCGACGAGATCGAGGAGTTCATCACCGGGGTGCGGGGCGGTTCGGAGGCCGAGCGGCTGCTCACCACCATCGTGTTCACCGACATCGTCGGCTCCACCGAACGCGCCGCCGCGCTCGGCGACTACCGCTGGCGCGACCTGCTGGACAACCACGACAGGATCGTGCGCCACGAACTGCAGCGCTTCGGCGGGCGGGAGGTCAACACCGCCGGCGACGGGTTCGTCGCCACCTTCAGCAGCCCGAGCGCGGCCATCTCGTGCGCCGACGCCCTCGTCGACGCGGTCGCCGCGCTGGGCATCGAGGTGCGCGTCGGCATCCACGCCGGCGAGGTCGAGGTGCGCGGCGCCCGCAAGGACGACATCGCGGGCATGGCCGTGCACATCGGCGCGCGGGTGGCC
>Ga0164242_10001308_pt1 | contig 29419 bp, 27 predicted proteins | sample OricomgcompostMG_FD_108783 | JGI IMG/M metagenome (GOLD analysis project Ga0164242, IMG submission 108783) | Miracle-Growth compost microbial communities from Emeryville, California, USA - Original compost - Miracle growth compost (MG) ...
CGGTTAGGAGCAACTGGAGCGGTAGTTCAGTCGGTTAGAATACCGGCCTGTCACGCCGGGGGTCGCGGGTTCGAGTCCCGTCCGCTCCGCCAGATCGAAGCCCACCGGCTAACCCCGGTGGGCTTTTTGTTTTCGTCCGACGGTTGGGGACACGCCGGGCGCGCCGGGCTTGCCGTTTGCGTGGCAGGACGAAACACCTGCTTGCCAGCGCACGCGCGGTGCCTTACCTTGTGCCGACATCCTCCGAGCCCGGTCCGCCATGTTCGCTCCCAACGACATTCCGTCCCGCTTCCATCTGCGTCACGCGACGATGGACGACTTCGAGTTTGCGGAAGCGCTCACGCGCAGCAACATGGGCGGCTATTACCGGCGTCATCATCTGATCTGGCGCGGCGACCTGTTTCTCGCGAGCTACCGCGAATCGGAGAACTTCGTGCTCGAACTCGACGGCCGCGCGATCGGCGTGCTGCGCGTGACGCAAGAGGGCGATTCGCTGCACATCCGCGACGTGCAGATCGTCGACGGATATCGCGGCCACGGCGCGGGCACCTTCCTGCTCGACATTTCGCATCAGTGGGCGCGCGAACGCGGCCTGCGCGAACTGCAGTTGCGCGTGTTCGTCGACAATCCGGCCGCGCGGCTCTATCAGCGGATGGGCTATCGGCTCGCGGGCTCGCGGCTCGCGCGGCTCGGGTCGATCCGGCACATGACGCGCCCGGTCTGACGCGCAGCCGGCCGCGCGTCCGCCCGCGCGTGGCCGGATTCTACGTTTCGTCTCGCACCGGCCGCGCTCCGGCGGCCGCGATCGTTCCGGTGTCGGCCTCGTCGCCGGCGTGCGCGTTCCCGGTGGACGTGTCGCTGTCGTCGGCGCCGCGGGCGATGAACGCGCGCGGACTGCGTCCGAACGCGCGCCGGAACATCGCGGAGAACGCGCTCTGGCTCTGGTAGCCGAGTTCCTGCGCGACGATCGCCATCGGGCGGCCCTGGTTCAGCAGCGGAATCGCCCGCGCGAGGATCGCCTGCTGACGCCACTGCGAAAAGCTCATGCCGAGTTCCTGCCGGAACAGCCGCGCGATCGTCCGCGTGCTCGCGCCGACGTGCGCGGCCCAGAATTCGAGCGACCCCTGATTGCCCGGATCCGCGATCAACGCATCGCACAGCGCGCGCAGACGCTTTTCCTCCGGCATCGGCACCGCGAGCGGCAGCGGCGCGGAGCGCGTCATCTCGTCGAGCGCGAGCACGCACAGCAGCCGTTCGCGCGCGTCGGGCAGATCCGCTTCGTCGAGCGCGGCGATCACTTCGCGCAGCAGCGCCGACACCTCGACCACGCGGCATTCGCCGAGTCCCGGCGGCACCGCGGATTCGTCGACATAGAGCGTGCGCAGGAACGCGTCCTCGACGATCGACACTTCGTGCATCACGTGAGGCGGCACCCAGATCGCGCGCGACGGCGGCACCATCCATGCGGTGCCGGGCGTCGTCATCCGCAGCACGCCGCGCGATGCGTACGCGAGTTGCGCCCACGCGTGCGTGTGCAGCGGGATCCGCACGCCGGCCGGCATCGGCCGCGAGCGCACGCGGATCGGATGCGCGCGGGTCGGCTCGAATGCCGGCGGAATGTCGGTGAAGACGATCGTCTCTTTCGGGGTGGACGGCACGGCGGTCGACGGCATGATCGCAGAGATCGGAAGCGGCGCCGGACAGCGGCGCGCACGGAAGCCCATTGTAGGCGATTCGCTGTCGGAGCCGGGCGCGGCCGCGACCTGTGCGCGCGTGACTGGCGGCGCATAATCGCGGGCGAGGAGGTCAGCGTCGATGCGGCATGTATTCGTTTATGGAACGTTGCGCGCGGGCGAGGCCAACGACATCGGGATGGCCGCCGCCCGCCGCGGCATTGCGGCGCCGACGCGGATCGGCCCGGCGTCGGTGCACGGCAGGCTGTTCGATTTCGGCGACTATCCGGGCCTCGTCGTCGATCCGGCCGCGGGGCCGGTCGTCGGCGACGTGTACGAGATCGACGATGCGCTCGTCGCGGTGCTCGACGAAATCGAGGAGGTGTATCCGGGCGTCGACGGGCTGTTCATCGCGCGCGATATCAGCGTCGAGGTCGGCGGCGTGCGCGTGCGCTGCCGGTTCTATCCGGTCGCGCGCGAATCGGTGCACGGTTTGCGCGAGATCGCCGGCGGCGACTGGGTCGCCTACCGGCAAAGCCGCTGAACGACGCAACGCGCGGGTCCGGCCGGACGAAGTCCGCCGGGCCCGCGCGCCGATCAGACTTCTTCGTACAGCGGCAGCGTCAGAAACTCGACGAAATCGTCCGACGTCGACATCTGTCCGAAGATCCGCGCGGCGCGCTCGTACGGCGCGTGAGCGCGCGCATCGCCGCCGACCACCGCCTTTACGCGCTCCAGTTCCTGCGGAATCAGCTCGCGCACGAGTGCCGCGCTGACCTTGCGGCCGTCGTCGAGCTTGCCCTTCGGCGAGCGGATCCACTGCCATACCTGCGAGCGCGATATCTCGGCCGTCGCCGCGTCCTCCATCAGGTTGTGGATCGGCACGCAGCCATTGCCCGCGAGCCACGAACCGAGGTAGTGAATGCCGACGTTGATGTTGTTGCGCAGACCGGTTTCGGTGATCGGCGTTTCCGGACGGAAGTCGAGCAGGTCTTTCGCGCTCACCTGCACGTCGTCGCGCTGCCTGTCGATCTGGTTCGGCCGGTCGCCGAGCACCTTCACGAACGCTTCCATCGCGATCGGCACGAGGCCCGGGTGCGCGACCCAGCCGCCGTCGTAGCCGTCGGTCGCGTCGCGCGTCTTGTCCGAGCGCACGCCGGCCATCGCGTTGTCGTTCGCCGCCGCGTCGTTCCTGATCGGAATCAGCGCGCTCATCCCGCCGATCGCCGGCGCGCGGCGTCGGTGGCACGTCTTCAGCAGTTCGAGTGCATACGCACGCATGAACGGCACCGTCATCGTGATCTGCGCGCGGTCCGCGAGGCAGAAATCCTGGTCGTTCTTGAACTTCTTGATCGCCGAGAAGATATAGTCCCAGCGGCCCGCGTTCAGGCCCGCGCTGTGTTCGCGCAGTTCGTACAGGATCTCGTCCATCTCGAACGCGGCGAGGATCGTCTCGACCAGCACCGTCGCGCGGATCGTGCCGCGAGGCAGGCCGAGTGCTTCCTGCGCGGCGACGAACACGTCGTTCCACAGGCGCGCTTCGAGATGGCTCTCCAGCTTCGGCAGATAGAAGTACGGGCCGCTGCCGCGCGCGAGCAGTTCGTTCGCGTTATGGAACAGATACAGCGCGAAGTCGAACAGGCCGCCGGACACGCGCCGGCCGTCCACCGTCACGTGCTTTTCGTCGAGGTGCCAGCCGCGCGGACGCACGATCAGCGTCGCGGTCCGGTCGTTCAGCACGTAGCGCTTGCCGTTCTGTTCGAGCGAGATCGTGCGGCGCACCGCATCCTTCAGGTTCAGTTGGCCGGTGATCTGGTTGGCCCAGTTCGGCGTGTTCGAATCCTCGAAGTCGGTCATGTACGCGTCCGCGCCGGAGTTCAGCGCGTTGATGATCATCTTGCGCTCGACCGGACCGGTGATCTCGACGCGGCGGCATGCGAGGTCGTTCGGCAGCGGCGCGATCGTCCAGTCGCCGTCGCGGATCGCTTTCGTTTGCGCCAGGAAGTCGGGGCGTTCGCCGGCGTCGAGCCGCTTCGCGCGTTCGACGCGCGCATTCAGCAGCGCGTGACGGCGCGCGTCGAACGCGCGATGCAGCTTCGCGACGAGCGCGAGCGCAGCGGGCGTGAGAACGGTGTCGAAGCCGGGCAGAATTTCGCCGGTGATCTGCATACCTTGGGGCAACTGCAACGTGTCGGTCATGGTGGAGGGTCCTTCGGTCGGTAAGGTTGAAGCGGAAGGGGGACGCTGCCGCGCCGTGCAGCGGGGCTCGCCGCGCGGCGCGCGGGCCGGATCACGCGGGCGGCGCGGCGGCGTCGAGAAACGCGATCAGATCGGTCATGCCGCCGCCGGTGCCGTGCGGCACGACGCCCAACTGCTCGGCGGGCGCATGCTGGCGGTTGATCCAGAACGTCGTGTAGCCGAACCAGCCGGCGCCGGCCGCGTCCCAGCCGTTCGACGACACGAACACGATGTCGCGCGCGGGCGCGCCGAACGCGGCGGTGCCGAGCGCATACGCGGCGGCGGCCGGCTTGTACGCGCGCACGGTGTCGACCGACAGCACGTGATCGAACAGGCCGCCGAGGCCGGCGCTCTTCACCGCGACGTCGAGCATCGACGGATTGCCGTTCGACAGGATCGCGAGGCCGACATCGGCCCGCTCGCGCAGCGCGCGCAGCGTCGGCAGCACGTCGGCGAACACGGACAGGCGTGCGTATTCGTCCATCAGCCGCTTTTCGCCGTCGGCGCTCAGCGCGAGGTTCAGGCGGGCCGCCGCGTAGCGCAGCGCATCGGCAGTGATGTCCCAGAACGGCCGGTAGCGGCCGCCGGTCGGGTCGGACAGCGTGCGCAACTGCGTGTACTCGATCTGCTTGAGACGCCACCACTGCGACAGCGCGTCGCCGTGGCCCGGAAACAGTCGTTCCGCGGCCGACGCGACCGAATACACGTCGAACAGCGTGCCGTAGGCGTCGAATATCACGGCGGTCGGAAAGTGCGTACGGGTGGTCGTCGTCGGCATGGCCGTTACTCCGTTTAAGAGGGTTAACGATTCTATTGATGACTAACACGACTGAAAAAGCGCCGATTGATCACTTGATCTTTTACTTCGACAAACCTAATCTCTCGACTTCCGGCCGCATTGGCTCGCCTTTTCATTCATCGTGGACCGCTTCAAGCAGATCGAGACGTTCGTCGCCGTCGCCGCGAAGGGCAGCCTGTCGGGCGCCGCGCAGGCCGATGGCGTTGCGCCGGCGGTGATCGGCCGGCGCATCGATGCGCTCGAAGAGCGGCTCGGCGTGAAGCTGTTCGTGCGGACCACGCGCCGCATCACGCTGACGGTCGAGGGTTCCGCGTTTCTTGAGGACTGCCAGCGGATTCTGCATGACGTGCAGAACGCGGAGGCGAGCGTGTCCGCCGGCGGCGTGAAGGCGAGCGGCCATCTGCGGGTGACCGCGCCGGCCGGGTTCGGGCGCCGCCACGTCGCGCCGCTGGTGCCGCGCTTCATCGACGCGCATCCGGACGTGTCGGTCACGCTCGACATCTCGGACCGGCTCGTCGATCTTGTGAACGAGGGCTTCGACTGCGCGGTGCGGATCGGCGAATTGCCGGATTCGTCGCTGGTGTCGTTGCGGCTCGGCGAGAACCGGCGCGTGTGCGTCGCGTCGCCCGCGTATCTGGCGCGGCGCGGCGTGCCGCGCACGCTCGCGGACCTCGCCCGGCACAACTGCCTCGCGCTCGGCGCGAGCGCGAGCCAGCAGCGCGGCTGGACCTTCCAGCACGACGGCAGGATCGTGACGATCCGCGTATCGGGCACGATGGAATGTTCGGACGGCGCGGTGCTGCACGAATGGTGTCTCGGCGGCCAGGGCCTTGCGTGGCGTTCGTGGTGGGAGGTCGGCGACGAGATCGCGGCGGGCCGGCTGGTCGCTGTGCTCGATGCGTTCGAGCCGCCGCCCGTCGGCATCCACGCGGTGTTTGCGCAGCGGCGTCACCTGCCGTTGCGGGTGCGGCTCTTTCTCGACTTCCTGAAGCAGACTTACGAGCATCCGGATTACTGGGTGGACGGCTGAGCGTCGCGCATCGTCTTGCGCGACGGAAAAACGGCAACGAAAGGGGCCGGGGCCGACGCGCGGACGAGTGTGACTCGTCGTTGCGCCGCCCCGGCTGGTCTCCGCGGGCGTGCCCGTTGGTCCGTGCGTGTCCGGCGTTTTACGCCGCTCCCTGATGGTGCCTGTGGTTGTATGCGATTGCCGGTCGTGCCGCCGGTTCGATGCGGCAGCCGGTCGGCCCGGCTGCCGCGCGGCCGGCCGCGTTACGCGACCTGCTTCTCGAAGAACTGCTCGTCCTCGGTCGAGCCGTGCAGCGCGGTCGTCGACGCGTCGCGTTCGACCGTCTGCGTGACCGCGTCGAAGTAGCCGGTGCCCACTTCGCGCTGATGCTTGACCGCGGTGAAGCCCTTGTCCGCGGCCGCGAACTCGGCCTGCTGAAGTTCGACGAACGCGCTCATCTGCTGGCGCGCGTAGCCGTGCGCGAGATTGAACATCGAGTAGTTCAGCGCGTGGAAGCCGGCGAGCGTGATGAACTGGAACTTGTAGCCCATCGCGCCGAGTTCCTTCTGGAACTTCGCGATCGTCGCGTCGTCGAGATTCTTCTTCCAGTTGAACGACGGCGAGCAGTTGTACGACAGCAGCTTGTCCGGGAACTGCCGGTGGATCGCTTCCGCGAACTTCTTCGCGTATTCGAGATCGGGCTTGCCGGTTTCGCACCAGACCATGTCCGCGTACGGCGCATACGCGAGCCCGCGCGACACCGCCTGTTCGAGGCCCGGCCGGGTGCGGAAGAAGCCTTCGACGGTGCGCTCGCCGGTCAGGAACGGCTTGTCGTTGTCGTCGACGTCGGACGTCACGAGGTCGGCCGCTTCCGCGTCGGTGCGCGCGATCAGCACGGTCGGCGTACCGCAGACGTCGGCCGCGAGACGCGCGGCGACGAGCTTCGCGACGTTCTCGCGGGTCGGCACCAGCACCTTGCCGCCCATGTGGCCGCACTTCTTCACCGACGCCAACTGGTCCTCGAAGTGCACGCCGGCCGCGCCGGCCTCGATCATCGCCTTCATCAGTTCGAACGCGTTGAGCACGCCGCCGAAGCCGGCTTCGGCGTCCGCGACGATCGGCTGGAAGAAGTCGATGTAGCCTTCGTCGCCCGGATTCCGGCCTTCGGACCACTGGATCTGGTCCGCGCGCGCGAGCGTGTTGTTGATGCGTTTGACGACGAGCGGCACCGAGTTCGCCGGATACAGCGACTGGTCCGGATACATCTCGCCGGCGACGTTCGCGTCGCCGGCCACCTGCCAGCCGGACAGATAGATCGCCTTCAGGCCGGCCTTCACCTGCTGCATCGCCTGGTTGCCGGTCAGCGCGCCGAGCGCGTTGACGAACGGCTCGCGGTTCACCGACGCCCACAGCTTCTCGGCGCCGCGCTTCGCGAGCGTGTGCTCGACCGCCACCGAGCCGCGCAGGCGCACCACATCGTCGGCGCGGTAGCCGCGCTTGATGCCTTTCCAGCGCGGATCGGTTTCCCATTGCTGTTGAAGTTGCTGGGCTTGCTGTTCACGTGTCGTCATGAGGGGCTCCTTGAGTTTGCCTTGTATGGACGTAAAACCGGCGACGGCCGCGGGCCGGAAATGGCGTGCCAGCGGCGAAGTCTTATATAAGAGTCTAGGCAAACGGCCGGGGCGGCGACAGACGTGCAGGCTGCTTTCGATTTTATTTTTATTCTTTTATCTTCAAAGAGTTAAAAGAGAATTTTCGCGATGGGAAATGGAATTTTCCATCCCGGAATTGGCGCCGTTGTGCCACGCAGCAGAGATTTTTACGACGCAAAAATTTTTACCATCATGTGAAAAGCGCGCCGGGGCGAAAAAAAAGACCGGTGATCGCTCACCGGTCTTCGTTCGTGCTGCTCGCGCAATCGCAGCGCGGACGCTGCGTTGCGCGCCTCGCCAGCCGCTTAGCTGTCGCGGCGCGGGCCGCGCGGCGCGTCGCTGCGACGTGCGCCGTAGCCGCCGTCGCGCGAGCGGCCGTAACCTTCGCGCTGCTGCGCGCCGAAGCCGCCGCGTGCGCCATGGCCGTTGCCGTCGCGCGAGCCGAAGCCGCCATTGCCGTCGCGGGCACCGGCGTAGCCGGCGCCGTTGCCGTCGCGCGAGGCGCCGCCGGCCGGCTTGTTGTTCCAGCCGCCGGTGCGGCCGCCGTTGCCGTCGCGGGCACCGTAGCCGCCGCCCGGCTTGCCGTTGCCGCTGCCGTTGCCGTTGAAGCGCCGGCCGCCGTTACCGCCGGCCGGACGGCCGCGGCCGAAGCCGCCGCGATTGTTCGCCGACGGCGTCTTGCGCGGCTCGAAGCCTTCGACGACGTTGACCGGCAGCGGCGCGCGCACGAAGCGCTCGATGCGCTTGAGCGTTCCCTGCTCCGCGTGATGCACGAGGCTCACCGCGATGCCCGAACGGCCCGCGCGGCCAGTGCGGCCGATCCGGTGCACGTAGTCTTCCGCGAACTTCGGCAGGTCGTAGTTGAACACGTGCGTGATGCCCGGAATGTCGATGCCGCGCGCGGCGACGTCGGTCGCGATCAGCACGCGCACGCGGCGCTCGCGCAACGCGCGGATCGTGCGGTTGCGCGCGCCCTGCGGCAGGTCGCCGTGCAGCGCGGCGGTTTCGAAGCCCGCATCCGCGAGGCGGCCGGCGAGGTTGTCCGCGTCGACCTTCGTCGCGGTGAACACGATCGCCTGGTCGAGGCCCGCGTCGCGCAGCAGATGGTCGAGCAGACGGTCCTTGTGGTCGCGGTCGTCGACGTAGTGCACGGTTTGCGCGATGTTCGTGCGCGACTCCAGCTTCTGCGTGATCTCGATGCGTTCCGGGTCCTTCAGCAGACGGCCCGTCAGCGAGCCGATCTTGCCGTCGAGCGTCGCCGAGAACAGCATCGTCTGACGCGAGGCGGGCGTCGCGGCGACGATCGTCTCGATGTCGTCGATGAAGCCCATGTCGAGCATCCGGTCGGCTTCGTCGAGCACGAGGATCTGCAGTTGCGACAGGTCGATGCGGCCGCGTTCCAGATGGTCGAGCAGACGGCCCGGCGTCGCGACGAGGATTTCCGGGTTCTTCGCGAGCAGCATCAACTGCTGGCCGTACGCGACGCCGCCGAGGATGCTGACCGTGCGCAGACGGCGCAGGTGCTGGCCGTACGTCGACGCGGCGGTGGTCACCTGCAGCGCGAGTTCGCGGGTCGGCGTGAGCACCAGCAGGCTCGGGCGCGCGACCGGCTGCGGACGGCGCTGGCGGCGGTCGGCGGGCGCCGCGCCTTGCGGGCGCGGTTCGCGCGGCTGCGCGGCCTGGGTCTTTTGCAATTGCGCGAAGCGTTCGATCGCCGGCAGCATGAACGCGGCGGTCTTGCCCGAACCGGTCGGGCTCGACACCATCAGGTCGCGGCCGGCGATGGCGGCCGGAATCGCGCGCTGCTGGACCAGCGTCGGCGCCTTGTAGCCGGCTGCGGTCAGCGCGGAGACGATCTCCGGCGACAGGCCGAGCGACGCGAAGGTCGGGCCTTCCGGCGTGTCGTCGGCCGGCTGCGCGGCGGCGGCGAGCGCGTCGTCCTGGCCGAGCACCTGGTGGGCGATTGCGTCGAGGGGGCTTTGGGTATTGCTCGAAGTCATGAATGTCCTTGGGTAACACAGGAAACAACAATACGTCGGCGCCAATCGCGCATACCCAGGTCGTCGGATTCAACGAGCAAATCGAAAAACGGGGTCACCCCGCACAGGGCCAGAGCCCAACGGCGGCGGGTTTCAAGTTAGAAGCTGTATCGGATGCGGCTTGCCGGGATTGGCGTGCCGCCAGCCTGGGTTTGACGGCCGCAGTAGTTGCGGCCAGGGCAGGAGGGGACAGGTTCTAAACTGGATTGGAGCGTAACGACGTTACGGGTGCTGCGGGCGCTTTTCACACAGAGCGTTTTGACACGCTTGCTGCGCCGAAAAGATGGCTCGAAGCACAGCCGACGATTATAGCCGTTTTTGTTGCGCTGCGCCAGGGTTTGTTCGGATCAGTCCGATTGCGCAGCCGGCTCACGCGTCGCTGCCGCTCTTCAGCGACTCGACCAGCGCGACGTACGCGTCGCGCGCGGCTTCCTGCGGCATGCCTCGCAGCGCGGCCCACGAATCGTGCTTGTACCTGCCGACGATATCGGTCATGCCGGGACGCGTTTCGCCGGCGTCGCCGTCGGTCGCCTGCTTGAAGAGCGCATACAGACGCAGCAGCGTCAGGTTGCCGGGGCGCTCCGGCAGTTGCTTCACGTCTTCCTGCGCCTGGGCGAAGCGGGCGTCGATGTCGCTCATCGTTTTCTCCGGCAATGGGATCGGGGACTGGCGGTCGATCGTACCAGCGCGCGCGCCGTCGCGGCTGGAGCGCTCCTTCCAGAAGCGTCCACGGGCGCCGGGCCGCGACGCCAGGCCGGCGCGCGGCGGGCGCGGCATTACAATAGCGGCCATGACTGAAACCGTGCTGCTCGCTCTCGACACCTCGACCGAATACTGTTCGGTCGCACTGCTTTGCGCGCCCGGCCCCGAAGCTGGGCGCGCCGCTCCGGAACCGCGCGTATGGACGCGCCATGAAGCGACCGGCGCGGTGTCCAGTACGCGTCTGCTGCCCGCGATCGGCGAGTTGTTCGCCGAAGCCGGGCTCGCGCTCCCCGACTGCGATGCGATCGCGTTCGGCGCGGGGCCGGGCTCGTTTACGGGCCTGCGGACCGCGACCGGCGTCGCGCAGGGGCTGGCGTTCGGTGTCGGCGTGCCGGTGGTGCCGGTCGGCACGCTGCTCGTCTGCGCGGAAAGCGCGCGTCGGCGCGACCCGGCGGCGACGCGCGTGCTCGCGGCGCTCGACGCACGGATGGGCGAGGTCTACTGGGCCGATTACGCGTGGGACGCGGCGGCCGGCGACTGGCGCGTGCTGCGCGCGGCGTCGCTCGATGCGCCGGACGACGTCGTCGCGCCGGACGAGCCGTTCACGCTCGCCGGCAACGCGGCGGCGGCGTTCGGCGAACGGCTGCGCGTCGCGTCGCGCGCGCGGGTCGTCGACGGCGATGCGCTGCCGCATGCGCTGCCGCTCGCGTTCGCGGCGCTGCGCGCGTTTCGCGCGGGCCGCACGTTGCCGGCCGATCAGGCCGCGCCCGAATACGTCCGCAACAAGGTCGCGCAGACCTCCGCCGAACGGCTGGCGGCGAAGGCCGCCGCCGCATCGCCGGCCGCACCGGACGGCGCGACGCCCGCCACGACCCGCGCGACGGCCGGCGAGGGCCGGCGATGAGCGGCGTGCTGATGACCGATCGCTATCTGTCGCCGATGACGGAAAGCGATCTGGACGAAGTGGTGATCATTGAGCGCACCGCGTACGAGTTTCCGTGGTCGCGCGGCAACTTCGAGGACGCGCTGCGCAACGGCTACTTCGGCGTGTGTCTGCGCCACGTGACGGGCGCGTTGATCGGCTATTGCGTGCTGATGCCGGTCGTCGACGAAATGCATCTGCTGAATCTGTGCGTCGCGCCGCAGACCCAGGGCGCGGGCGCCGGACTCGCGCTGCTGCGCGAAGCGGTGCGGATCGCGCGCGCGGAGCGGCTCGACGGAATGCTGCTCGAAGTTCGGCCTTCGAATCATCGCGCGATCCGGCTTTACGAGCAGTTCGGTTTTTCGGTGATCGGGCGGCGCAAGAATTATTATCCGGCCCGCCATCACACTCGCGAGGATGCGATCGTGATGCGTTTGACGTTTGCAGGGGAGGGCATGGATGCCGCTCGATGAAATCGCGCTGGAAGAACTGGGGCTCGCGCCGCGCTGGGTGAGGAAAGGCGCGCGCGGCGGGCAGGATGAGACGGCGGCGGGTGCACCCGCGACGGCGGTCGCGCAAACCGCGGCGCCGGTGAACGCCGACGATCATGCGGCGGGCGTGCATGCTGCGCCGCTTGTGCTTGATGCGTCGTCGTCCGAAGCAACGCGGCGTCGCGCGCCGCGCGATGACGAAGCGCAAGCCGAAGCGCCCGCCGAACGTGGCGCGCAGCCGGCGGCCGCATCCCCGGCCCAACCGCTGAACGTCGGCACTGCCGACGCACCTGCCGACGACGACTTCGCCTGGTTCGACGCGGCGCCCGCCGCCGAACCCGCGTCCGCGGCCGTGCGCACCGCGCCGCCCGCGGCCGCGCGCGACGACGTCGCATTGCTCGACTGGGATGCGCTCGCCGAACGCGTCGCGTCGTGCGTCGCCTGCCGTCTTTGCGAGCGCCGCACGAACACCGTGTTCGGCGTCGGCGACCGCGAGGCGGAATGGATGCTCGTCGGCGAAGCGCCGGGCGAGAACGAGGACCGCCAGGGCGAGCCGTTCGTCGGCCAGGCGGGCAAGCTGCTCGACAACATGCTGCGCGCGCTGTCGCTCGCGCGCGGCGAGAACGTGTACATCGCGAACGTGATCAAGTGCCGTCCGCCCGGCAACCGCAATCCCGAGCCGGACGAGGTCGCGCGCTGCGAGCCGTATCTGCAGCGCCAGGTGCAACTGGTGAAGCCGAAGATCATCGTCGCGCTCGGCCGCTTCGCCGCGCAGAGTCTGCTGAAGACGACCGGCAGCATCGCGTCGCTGCGCGGACGCGTGCACGCGTACGAAGGCGTGCCGGTCATCGTCACCTACCATCCCGCGTATCTGCTGCGCAGTCTGCACGACAAGTCGAAGGCGTGGACCGACCTGTGCCTCGCGCGCGACACATGGCGCGCCGCGGCGGACCGCGGCGGCTGATGAACGCGCCGCCCGCGCACGGCGGCGACGCGTCGGCGCGGCTTGCCGCATTGCTGGCCGCGCTGCGCGACCCGGCGGTGCGCGATCTCGCGTGGCTGCTGTTCAGTCCCGATCTGTTGCGCGCGCAACGAGATGCGCCGCTCGCCGAGCCTTGGGAATCGCCGCACGAAGTCGACGCGTGCGTCGCGTGGCTCGCGTCGCTCGACCGCGAGCCGCTCCCGTTGCACCGCGCGCTGGCCGCGTCGCGATCCACGCGGCTCGGCCGCTACGCGGAAGCGCTGCTTGGGAGCTTGCTGCGCGACGGCCCGGGCGCAACACTGGTCGCCGCGCATCTCCCGTTGCGGTGCGCGGGGCGCACACTCGGAGAATGCGATTTCCTCGTCGAAACGAGCGGCGGCCGGCGGCTGCATTGGGAACTCGCGGTCAAGTGTTACCTATGCGTCGACGGCGGCGGCGGGCGGTTGTCCGACTTCGTCGGGCCGAACCTGCGCGACCGCTTCGACCGCAAGCGCGCGCATCTGGTCGACCATCAACTGCGTCTGAGCGCGCGCGACGAATTCGCGTTGCTTGGGCTGCCGGGGCCTTGGCACGCGCAGATGTTCGTGAAGGGCTGGCTGTTCTACCGCGCGCGCGGCGCGGACGTCACATGGCCGGCGCCGGCGGAGCTTGCGCGTTGCCATCCGCGCGGCTGGTGGGTCACGCACGACGACTGGCCGGCATTCGCCGATACGCATCGGGCCGCGGGCTGGAGCGTGTTGCCGCGGCTCGACTGGCTGGCGCCGCGGCGGCTCGACGCAGCGGTCGCGCGTAGCGACGCGGCCTGGACGCCGCCCGGCGTCGCGCTTCCGGCGGCGCCCGACGCGCTGTTCGACCGTATCGCGGGTGCCGGCGAGCCGGTGATGGTCGCGGCCTTCGTCGCGGACGACGACGGTTATCGGGAGCTGTCGCGCGGTTTCATCGTGCCGAATGACTGGCCGTCGCGCGCGCGGGCGTTCGCCTGCGGATGACGCCGCGCACGGGCGTCACCACCAGCGATGGAAATGATGCACCGGGCCGACGCCGTGTCCGACGTCGAGCCGATCGCTCGCTTCGAGCGCGGCCGTCAGGTACGCCTTCGCGTCGGCGACCGCGCGGCCGAGGTCGCCGCGCTGCGGCCACAGTGCGGCGATCGCCGACGACAGCGTGCAGCCGGTGCCGTGCGTGTTCGTCACCGGCACGCGCGCGCCGCCGAGCCGTAGCGACCCGCCGGCGTCGACGAGCCAGTCCGGACTGTCCGCGGTGCCGAGATGGCCGCCTTTCATCAGCACGGCCTTCGCGCCGAGCGCGCGCAGCGCGTCGCCTTGCTCGACCATGCGCGCTTCGTCGGCGGCCGGGTCGACGCCGAGCAGCGCCGCCGCTTCGGGCAGGTTCGGCGTGACGATGTCCGCGAGCGGCAGCAGTTCGTCGCGCAGCGCGGCGACCGCGTCCGGCGCGAGCAGCGCGTGATTGCTTTTCGAGATCATCACCGTGTCGAGCACGACGCGCGGCGGTCGGTGGCGGCGCAGCGCATCGGCGACCGCGCGCACGATCGCGGCGTTCGCGAGCATGCCGATCTTTACCGCGTCGATGCGGATGTCGTCGAACACCGCGTCGAGTTGTGCGGTCACGAACGCGGCGTCCGGCGCGTGGATCGCGGTGACGCCGCGCGTGTTCTGCGCGGTCAACGCGGTGATCACGCTCGCGCCGTACGCGCCGAGCGCGGAGAACGCCTTGAGGTCGGCCTGGATGCCGGCGCCGCCGCCCGAATCGGAGCCGGCGACGGTCAGCAGGTTGGGAATCGAGGAACTCATGGGAATGCGGGGCGCGTCAGTGGTGATGGTTCTCGCCGATCAGCGCGACCGAATCGAACGCGCGCTGGTTCGCCTGATGGCGGCGCATCACGAGCCACATCATCAGGCAGACGAAGGTGCCGAACAGCACGATCACGAGCGCGACCGGCGCGTCGAGCCAGACCAGCACCGCGTACAGGCACAGCATCACGAGGACCGACAGATTCTCGTTGAAGTTCTGCACGGCGATCGAATGACCGGCCGACAGCAGCACGTGTCCGCGATGTTGCAGCAGCGCATTCATCGGTACGACGAAAAAGCCCGACAGGCCGCCGACGATCATCAGGAACAGATACGCGCACAGCAGATAGCCGGGCACGCGCATCCGCCCGAGGTGCAGCCCCCAGTGCGCGGGAAACAGGTCGCGCGTGTAGAACGCCATCAGCATCACCGCGGCGCCCATCATGATGCCGACCGGCAGCACCGACAGCGACTTCTTCAGCGGCACGCGCGCGGCCGCGATGATCGCGCCGGCCGCGACGCCCGCCGCGACCACCGCCTGCAGGATCGCGCCCTGCGACAGCGACATGCCGAGCGACACTTCCGCCCACTTCAGCACGATGAACTGCAGCGTCGCGCCGGCGCCCCAGAACAGCGTCGTGACGGCGAGCGAAATCTGGCCGAGCTTGTCGCGCCACAGCGTGACGAAGCAGTCCGCGAAGTCGGTGACGAGGCGCAGCGGTCCGCGTTCCTGCTTCGGATAGCGCGCGCCGGTGTCCGGAATGCGCAGGTTGAAAACCGCCGCGATCACATAGAGGACCATGATCACGAGCATCGCGGCTTCGGCCGGCGTATTGACCGAGCGCGGGGTCCAGCGCAGCACGTGCGCGGCGATATGGGGGCTGATCAGCGCGCCGCCGAGTACCGTACCGAGGATGATCGAGCCGACCGTCGTGCCCTCGATCCAGCCGTTCGCGGCGACGAGCCGCTCGGGCGGCAGCAGTTCGGTCAGGATCCCGTACTTGGCCGGCGAATACGCGGCCGCGCCGAAGCCGACGACGCCGTACGCAAAAAGGGGATGGGTGCCCGCGAGCATGATCGCGCAGCCGACCACCTTGATGGTGTTGGTGATGAACATCACGTGGCCTTTCGGCCGGGAATCGGCGAAAGCGCCGACGAAGGCGGCAAGGACGACGTACGACAGCACGAAGAACAACTTCAGCAGCGGCGTCATCCAGTTCGGGGCGTGGAGGTCTTTCAGCAGGGCGATAGCAGCGATCAGCAGCGCATTGTCGGCCAGCGACGAAAAAAACTGCGCGGCCATGATGGTGTAAAAGCCTTTTTTCATCTGATGCGATGCTGTCCTCGCTGCAGTCCGTCCACCCCGGACGGGGGGGCTGCATCCGGGCTTATTACGTTCGAAATGGGTTGTGCGCACGGCTTTATATCACGAAAATAGCTGCATTCGGACTAGCGGATTCCTTGAGCGCTGTGTCCCGGCGGCCTCGCAGGCGCTGACAACCTGCTGTAAGGTCCTGATTCGACAGCGTCTTTACGAAAACTTCCCATGCCTCGCCCCCTTTCAGCCACGATCCATACCGCCGCACTCGCCAATAACCTCGCCGTCGTCCGCCACCACGCGCCGCACTCGAAAATCTGGGCCGTCGTCAAAGCCAATGCGTATGGCCATGGGCTCGCGCGCGCGTTCCCCGGACTGCGTGCGACCGACGGCTTTGGGTTGCTGGACCTCGAAGAAGCCGTGAAGTTGCGCGAACTCGGCTGGGCGGGCCCGATCCTGCTGCTCGAAGGTTTTTTCCGGCCGACCGATATCGACGTGATCGACCGCTACAGCCTGACGACCGTCGTCCATTCGGACGAGCAGATGCGGATGCTCGAAATGGCGCGCCTGTCGAAGCCGGTCAATGTCCAGTTGAAAATGAACAGCGGCATGAACCGGCTCGGCTATACGCCGGAGAAATTCCGCCCGGCGTGGGAGCGCGCGCGCGCGTGCGCGGGCATCGGCCAGATCACGCTGATGACGCACTTCGCCGACGCCGACAGCGAACGCGGCGTCGCCGCGCAGATGGCGGCGTTCGAGCGCGGCGCGCAGGGCATCGCGGGCGCGCGCAGCCTCGCGAACTCCGCTGCGACGTTGTGGCACCCGTCCACGCATTTCGACTGGGTGCGGCCGGGCATCGTGCTGTACGGCGCGTCGCCGTCCGGCGTCACCGCGGCGATCGACGGCGTCGGGCTACAGCCGGCGATGACGCTCGCGTCCGAACTGATCGCGACCCAGACCGTCGCCGAAGGGCAGACCATCGGCTACGGCGCGACCTTCACCGCGCGCAAGCCGATGCGGATCGGCGTCGTCGCGTGCGGCTATGCGGACGGCTATCCGCGCGTCGCGCCGGAAGGCGCGCCGGTCGTCGTCGATGGCGTCGCGACGAAGGTCGTCGGCCGCGTGTCGATGGATATGCTGACCGTCGATCTGACGCCCTGTCCGAATGCCGGCGTCGGCACGCGCGTCGAACTGTGGGGCGCGCATCTGCCGATCGACGAGGTCGCGCGCGCGTGCGGCACGGTCGGCTACGAGTTGATGTGCGCGGTCGCGCAGCGCGTGCCGGTGCGGGCGGAATAAGCGATGGCGAAAAGCGCGGCGAAAGTCCGCACCCTGTATACGTGTACCGAATGCGGCGCGCAGGCGCCGAAGTGGCAGGGCCAGTGTCCGGCGTGCGGCGCGTGGAACACGCTGGTCGAGAGCATCGCCGAAGCGCCGGGCGCGCATCGCTTCCAGTCGCTCGCGAAGGGCGCGCCGGTGCGCCGCCTCGCCGACATCGAAGCGGCCGACGTGCCGCGTTTCACGACCGGCATCGGCGAATTCGATCGCGTGCTCGGCGGCGGCCTCGTCGCCGGCGGCGTCGTGCTGATCGGCGGCGATCCTGGCATCGGCAAGTCGACGCTGCTGTTGCAGTCGCTCGCGCAGATCGCGGCGGAGCGTCGCGCGCTGTACGTGAGCGGCGAGGAGTCGGCCGCGCAGATCGCGCTGCGCGCGCAGCGTCTCGCGCTGCTCGATCCCGGCTCGAAGGCGAGCGAACTGAAGCTGCTTGCCGAAATCCAGCTCGAAAAGATCCAGGCGACGATCGAGACCGAGCAGCCCGACGTCGCGGTGATCGATTCGATCCAGACCGTCTATTCGGACGCGCTGACCTCGGCGCCGGGCTCGGTCGCGCAGGTGCGCGAATGCGCGGCGCAACTCACGCGGATCGCGAAGCAGTCGGGCACCGCGATCATCATGGTCGGGCACGTGACGAAGGAGGGCAACCTCGCGGGTCCGCGCGTGCTTGAACACATCGTCGATACGGTGCTGTATTTCGAAGGCGACACGCATTCGTCGTTTCGCCTCGTGCGCGCGTTCAAGAACCGCTTCGGCGCGGTCAACGAACTCGGCGTGTTCGCGATGACCGAACGCGGCCTGCGCGGCGTCGCGAATCCGTCGGCGCTGTTTCTTTCGCAGCACGAACAGAGCGTGCCGGGCTCGTGCGTGCTCGTCACGCAGGAAGGGTCGCGGCCGCTGCTCGTGGAAGTGCAGGCGCTCGTCGATACCGCGCACGTGCCGAACCCGCGCCGGCTCGCGGTCGGGCTCGAACAGAACCGGCTCGCGATGCTGCTCGCGGTGCTGCATCGCCATGCGGGCATCGCGTGCTTCGACCAGGACGTGTTTCTGAACGCGGTCGGCGGCGTGAAAATCACCGAACCGGCCGCCGACCTCGCGGTACTGCTGGCCATCCATTCGTCGATGCGTAACAAGGCGTTGCCAAAGGGACTGATCGTGTTCGGCGAGGTCGGCCTCGCCGGCGAGATCCGGCCGTCGCCGCGCGGCCAGGAGCGTCTGAAGGAAGCCGCGAAGCTCGGCTTCTCGTGCGCGCTGATTCCCCGCGCCAATGCGCCGAAGCAGCCGATCGACGGCTTGCAGGTGATCGCGGTCGAACGGCTCGAAGAAGCGATCGATCGCGTGCGCACGCTCGAATGAACCGCGCTTTGCACGGCGGCGGGCGCTCTTGTGACCCGTAATGATTGGTAACAACCCTGGTACGGACTGTAACCAGTCGTGCTAACGTTTTCCCCTATCCTCTGACGCACTATGCAATCCGCGTCGAGCGGGAAGGATGGCGTCTTGAGAAAGACTACTGATATGACGGCCGGCGATCGTCCGATCGTCGTGCGTGGCTGCCGGGTGTCCGAGCCGATCCGTCAGCCGTGGGGCGGTGCCTGCCGCATCGTCGAATGGGTGGACGGCGACGGCCGCATTTCACGCCGCGTCGTGGCGGAAGACGTGACGGCCGCGCAGGTGCGCAGCACGATCGCGCATCATGTCGAGGGCCGCAAGCACGTGCTGCACGACGACGAGCGCGGTCCGCGCGCGACGTTGCCGCGGCGTTAGCGGCGGGCGGTGTGCCGCACGTGCTCCTGACACCGCGCGGCCCGACGCGCAGCGCGTGCGCAGGCGCTGCGCCGGGCGCGCAGCCGGCTCAATGCTCAGCTCAATGGCTCAATCCCACGGGCCATAGTTGAACGGCTTGTCCGGCCGTTGGACCGGCACCGCGTTCACGCCTGCCGGCCCCGGTTCCTGGCCGACGGAACCGGCGGCCGGATCCGCGCCACCAGTATGCGTGCGCAAATTGAACATTGGATGACGCGACGCCTCTTCCGGCGTCAGTACCGGTGCCACGCAGCAGTCGAGCAGTTCGAGGCGGTCGATCCACGTCTGCAACGATTCCTGCGCGATCACGCCGGCCAGTTCGGCGGTGAGCGCGGCCGCGTCCGCGCCGCCGACCGCCTGGCCGAGGCTCCAGTGCCGCGTCGCCCAGTCGTCGCGGCCGAGCGCCGCGCAGAGCGTCTGCCAGAACTTCAGTTCGAGCGCCGCGACCGCGAGCCAGCGCTTGTCCCTCGTCCGGTACAGGTTGTAGCACGGCGCGCCGCCGTTCAGGAGGCCGTGGCCGGGACGGTTCGCGAGCGCGTCGTCGTTCGCGATCGCGACCTGCGCGACCACGTTGTGCGCGTAGCTCGCATGCGCGATCGACACCTCGACGAACCGCCCGTCGCCGCCGCGCGCGACCTGCCAGAGCGCCGCGAGAATCTGCGTGACCGCGCTCAGCGCACCGCCGAGCAGGTCGGCGATCTGGAAATTCGGCAGCACCGGTTCGCCGTCGCGCGTCGCGAGCTGGTCGAGCACGCCCGCGTACGCGATGTAGTTCAGATCGTGACCGGGACGCTCGGCGAGCGGCCCGCTCGTGCCGTAGCCGCTGATCGCGCAGTAGATGAGCTTCGGATTGGCCGCGTGCAGCGTGTCGTAGCCGACGCCGAGCCGATCCATCACGCCGGGGCGAAAGCTCTCGATCAGCACGTCCGCGTGACGCGCGAGCGCGAGCAGCACCGTGCGGCCGCTGTCCGACTTCAGGTCGATGCGGGTTTCACGCTTGCCGCGGTTCACGAGCCGATAGAACGCGCCGGGGCGGCCGGCGACTTCGTCGGCGGCGCTTTGCATCATCACGCGGGTCGCGTCGCCGGCGCCGGGCGGCTCGATCTTCAGCACATCGGCGCCCAGTTCGGCGAGCCGCAGCGTCGCCACCGGGCCGGGCAGCAGCCGGGTCAGGTCGAGGATGCGCAGGCCCTGCAATGGAGCGGGAGACGACACGGTGGACTCCTTTCGCGCGGGCGGCCGCGCTTGTGCGTTCAGGCGCGCGTGCGCCGCTAGCCGATCTGTTCAAGCTCCTCGTTCGCTTCGAGCCATTCGGCTTCGAGTTCGTCGAGGCGTGACTGTACCTGCGCCTGGCGACGGATCGCTTCGGTGAGCTTCGCTTTGTGCGCGGTGTCGTAGCTCGCCGGGTCGGCGACGAACGCATCGAGCGTCGCCTTCTCCGCGTTCAGCGCATCCATTTCCTTTTCGATCCTGCCGATGCGGTTCTGCAACGGTTTCTTCAGTTGCGACAGCTTTTGCCGGGTTTCCGCTTCCTGGCGGCGCAGTTCCTTGCGGTTCGCGCCGCTGTCGCCCGACGCGTCCGTTTCCTGCCGGTCCTGTTTCAGCGCCGCGCGCTGCGCCGCCGCGTGCTGCAACAGCCAGTCGCGATAGTCGTCGAGGTCGCCGTCGAACGGCTGGAGCCGGTGTTGCGCGACCAGCATGAACTGGTCGGTCGTCGCGCGCAGCAGATGGCGGTCGTGCGACACCAGAATCAGCGTGCCGTCGAACTGCGCGAGCGCCACCGTCAGCGCATGACGCGTTTCGAGGTCGAGGTGGTTCGTCGGTTCGTCGAGCAGCAGCAGGTTCGGCTTCTGCCAGATGATCAGCGCGAGCGCGAGGCGCGCCTTTTCGCCGCCTGAAAACGGCGCGATCGCCGCGGTCGCCATGTCGCCCGCGAAGTTGAAGCCGCCGAGGAAGTCGCGCAGTTCCTGTTCGCGCGTCTCGGGCGCGAGCCGCGCGAGGTGTTGCAGCGGCGAATCGTCGGCGCGCAGCGTTTCCAGTTGATGCTGCGCGAAGTAGCCGATCTGTAGCCCCTTGCCGGTGCGGATCTCGCCCGCGAGCGGCGCAAGCGTGCCGGCGAGCGTCTTGATCAGCGTGGACTTGCCCTGGCCGTTCGCGCCGAGCAGGCCGATGCGCTGGCCGTTCTGGATCGATAGCGTCACGTGCTCGACGATCGGGGTGTCGTGACCGTCGCCGCCGCGATAGCCGCAGCGCACGTCGTCCATCACGAGCATCGGGTTCGGCGCGGCGTTGGGCGTGCGGAATTCGAACGTGAACGGCGACGTCGCATGCGCGGGCGCGATCAGTTCCATCTTTTCGAGCGCCTTCACGCGACTCTGCGCCTGGCGCGCCTTGGTCGCCTTCGCCTTGAAGCGGTCGATGAAGCTCTGCAGATGCGCGACGGTCCGCTGCTGCTTCTCGTACGCGCTTTGCTGCAACGCCAGTTGCTGCGCGCGCAGCACTTCGAACTGCGAGTAGTTGCCGCCGTAGCGCTTCACCTGGCGGTTGTCGAGATGCAGCGTCACGTTGCAGATCGAATCGAGGAACTCGCGGTCGTGCGAGATCACGACCAGCGTGCCCGGGTAGCGGTGCAGCCAGTCTTCGAGCCAGACGATCGCGTCGAGGTCGAGGTGGTTCGTCGGTTCGTCGAGCAGCAGCAGGTCGGAACGGCACATCAGCGCCTGCGCGAGATTCAGGCGCATCCGCCAGCCGCCGGAAAAGCGGCCGACCGGCTGGCGCGTTTGTTCGAGCGTGAAGCCGAGGCCGAGCAGCAGCGTCTCGGCGCGCGCGGGCGCGGTGTAGCCGTCCGCGTCGGCGAACGCCGCGTGCGCTTCCGCTTCGGCCGCGCCGTCGTGCGCGGCGGACGCCGCCGCGATGCGCGCTTCGATCTCGCGCAGCGCCGCGTCGCCGTCGAGCGCGTAGTCGAGCGCGGTCTGGTCGGCCGCCGGCGTTTCCTGCGCGACGTGCGCGATCCGCCACGACGGCGGCAGCGAGAAATCGCCGGCGTCCGCGTGCAGTTCGCCGCGCAGCACCGCGAACAACGTCGATTTGCCCGCGCCGTTCGCACCGACGAGGCCGGCCTTTTCGCCGGGGTTCAGCGTGAACGACGTCTGGTCGAAGAGCGGCTTGGTACCGCGGGCAAGGCTGAATTGATTGAAGCGGATCACAACAGGGCCGGGCGCAGGAAAAACGCTATTTTAGACTGTGTGGCCGGGTAGCCGGGATCGTCCGTTCGGCCAGGCTGTGGGGCGACGCGGTTCTCGCTTAGACTGGTGCTTTCGATGGAGGGCGCAGATGACTTCGATCTATTCGTTTCCGGCACGCACGCTGGCCGGCGAGCCGGTGACGCTCGAACCGTACGCGGGCAAGGTGCTGCTGATCGTCAACACCGCGAGCGAGTGCGGATTCACGCCGCAATACGCGGGTTTGCAGAAGCTGTATGACGATTACGCGATGCGCGGGCTCGTCGTGCTCGGCTTCCCGTGCAACCAGTTCGGCCGGCAGGAGCCCGGCGACGCCGCGCAGATCGGCAGTTTCTGCGAGAAGAACTACGGCGTCACGTTCCCGATGTTCGAGAAGATCGACGTGAACGGCGCGAACGCGCACCCGCTGTACCGCTGGCTGACCGGCGAGGCGCCGGGGCTGCTCGGGCTGGAGGCGATCAAGTGGAACTTCACGAAGTTTCTGGTCGATCGCGACGGCAACGTCGTCAAGCGCTACGCGCCGGTCACGAAGCCGGAGGCGATCGCCGCCGACATCGAAAAACTGCTGTAACGGCTACAGGATCGGCGCGAAAAGCCGCGCGACGTGCATCGTGATCTTGCGCAGCACCGACGTCAGCCGATATTCGTCGCGGCCGATCTCGATCGTCTGTTCGAAGTCGCGCACCAGCATCGCCTCGACCTCGGCCGCGAAGCCGCGGTGCACGGTCAGCACCATGACCTCGAAGTTCAGCCGGAACGAGCGGTTGTCGAGGTTCGCGCTGCCGATCGCGGCGGCCACGTCGTCGATCAGCACCACTTTCTGATGCAGAAAGCCCGGCTGGTAGCGGAAGATGCGGATGCCGGCGCGCACCGCGTCGAACGCATACAGCGTCGACGCCTCGAACACCACGTAGTGGTCGCGTCGCGACGGAATCATGATCCGCACGTCCACGCCGCGCAGCACCGCGAGCCGCAGCGCGGAAAACACCGCTTCGTCCGGCACGAGGTACGGCGTCGTGATCCACAGCCGCTTGCGCGCCGCGTTGATCGCCTCGACGAAGAACAGCGAGCAGGTTTCCATGCGGTCGGCGGGGCCGGTCGGTATCACGAGGCAGAACATCCCGTCGTCGTGCGGGTGCTGTTCCGGCGGCTCGCAGTCGGGCAGCTTCTGCGTCGCCCAGTACCAGTCTTCGGTGAACACGAACTGGATGTTCGCGACCGCCGGCCCGCGCACCTCGATGTGCGTGTCGCGCCACGGCGACAGCGGCGGCTTTGCGCCGAGGTATTCGACGCCGACGTTGTGCCCGCCGACGAACGCGCGCTCGCCGTCGACGACGACGATCTTGCGGTGGTTGCGGAAGTTCAGCTGGAAGCGGTTGACGAAATGGCGGCGCGTCGAAAACGGATGCACGACGACGTTGCCGGCCAGCAGCGCCTGTGTGTAACTGGACGGCAGATCGAAACAGCCGATGCTGTCGTACAGGAAGAACACGCGCACGCCGCGCGCGGCGGCCGCGACCAGCGCGTCGTTCAGCAGATTGCCGAGCGCGTCCGCGCGCACGATGAAAAACTGCACGATCACGTAATGGCGCGCCTGTTCGATCGCCCGCAGGATGGCGGCGAAGGTCGCCTCGCCGTCGACCAGCGTGCGCACCGAGTTGCCGGGCACGAGCGGCATCCCGGCGAGGCGCGACAGCGTATGGAGCACGCGCGGATCGAACGCGTACGCGGGCGATACGTCCTCGACCGGCGCCGGCGGCGGGGCGGGCGTCGGCGCGGTGGCGGCGCGCGCGGCGCGCTCCAGTTCGCGCGGCTGCGCGCGCTCGCGCAAGGTTTCGTTGCGCAGCCGGCGCGCGTCCACGTAGCCGGCGAACTTGCTGCGGCCGAGGAACAGATACGGGATCAGCGTCAGATACGGCATCGTCGCGAGCGACACCGCCCACGCAATCGCGCCTTGCGACGTACGCGTGTTCAGGATTGCGTGGCACGCGGCGATGAGCCCGAGCACGTGCACGATGGCGAGCAGCGGCGGGAGTTCTGACCAGTTGAAGTGCATAGGCGGCTAGCGGACAGGGCGGCTCCGTGCGCCGCGCGTCGTGCGCGGCGTTGACGGAACGCCCATCTTACCCGGCCGTGCGGCGGTGTTGACGTTCGTCAGACCGGCAGATCGCACGCCTGGATCAGGAACACGTTGTCGTCGCCGGCGCTCGTCGACAGCCACACCAGATCGAGCCCGCCGAACGCCGCCTCGACGTTCGCGCGCTCGTTGCCGATCTCGACGACCAGCACGCCGTCGTCGGTCAGCCAGTTGCGCGCCTGCGCGATGATGCGGCGCACGATATCCATGCCGTCGTCGCCGCCCGCGAGCGCGATTTCCGGCTCGTGGCGGTATTCGGCCGGCAGCGACTGCATCGACGCCGCGTTCACGTACGGCGGGTTGGTCAGGATCACGTCGTAGCGGCGCTCGGGCAGCGGCGCGAACAGGTCGCCCTCGAACAGCGCGATGCGCTCGTCCAGTTCGTGCTCGTGCACGTTGCGCGCGGCCACTTCGAGCGCCGGCGCGGACACGTCGACCGCGTCGATATCGGCGTTCGGGAACGCGTGCGCGGCGAGGATCGCGAGGCTCGCCGAGCCGGTGCACAACTCCAGCACCGCGCTCACCTGTTCGGGATCCTCGACGTACGGTTGCAGACCGTCGTGCAGCAGTTCGCCGATGAACGAGCGCGGCACGATCACGCGTTCGTCCACATAGAAGCGCAGCCCGTGCATCCACGCCTCGCGCGTGATGTACGCGGCCGGCAGGCGCCGGGTCGTGCGCCGCTCGATCACGTCGAGCACCTGGTCCACCTCGTTCTGCGCGAGACGCGCGTCGAGAAACGGATCGAGCAGATCGAGCGGCAGGTGCAGCGTATGCAGGACCAGGTACGCGGCCTCGTCGTACGCGTTGGTCGTGCCGTGGCCGAACGCGAGTTCCGCGCCGTTGAAGCGCGATACCGCGTAGCGCAGCAGGTCGCGCACGGTCGAGAAGGTCGTCGAAAGCGGATGGGTCATGTCGGGTCTCCGGCGAACGCTTACGCGATCAGTTGTTCGAGCACGCGGCGATATACGTTCTTCAGCGGGTCGACGAACGCGACCTCGATATGTTCGTCGATCTTGTGGATGCTGCCGTTCGGCGGCCCGAACTCGACCACCTGCGGGCAGATCCGCGCGATGAAGCGGCCGTCCGACGTGCCGCCGGTCGTCGACAGCTCGGCGGCGATACCGGTTTCGTCGCGGATCGCGCGTTCGAGCGCGCCGGACAACTCCCCGCGCGGCGTCAGGAACGGCTGGCCGCTGATCGTCCAGTGCAGTTCGTAATCGAGCCCGTGGCGCTCCAGGATCGCGTGCACGCGCTGCTGCAAACCGTCGGCGGTGCTCGCGGTCGAGAAGCGGAAGTTGAACAGCACTTCCGCATGGCCCGGAATGACATTGCTCGCGCCGGTGCCGCTGTGCAGGTTCGACACCTGCCACGTGGTCGGCGGGAAGTATTCGTTGCCGTCGTCCCAGCGCTCGGCGACGAGTTCCGCGAGCGCGGGCGCGAGCAGATGCACCGGGTTTTTCGCGAGATGCGGATACGCGATGTGCCCTTGCACGCCCTTGACGGTCAGCTTGCCCGACATCGAGCCGCGTCGGCCGTTTTTCACGCAGTCGCCGAGCGTGCGCGTCGAGGTCGGCTCGCCGACGATGCAGTAATCGAGCCGCTCGCCGCGCGCTTCGAGCAGGTCGACGACCTTCACGGTGCCGTCCGTCGCCGGGCCTTCCTCGTCGCTCGTGATCAGAAAGCCGATCGAGCCGCGATGCGCCGGATGGGCGGCGACGAACTCCTCGCTCGCGACCACGAACGCCGCGAGCGACGTCTTCATGTCCGCCGCGCCGCGCCCGTACAGCTTGCCGTCGCGATGCGCCGGCTCGAACGGCGGCGACGTCCATTGTTCGAGCGGGCCGGTCGGCACCACGTCGGTGTGACCCGCGAACACGAGCAGCGGGCCTTGCGCGGCGGCGGCGCCGCGCTTCACGGCCCACAGGTTCGTCACGCCGTGCGACGCGATCGTCTCGCACGCGAAGCCGAGCGCCGCGAGGCGTTCGGTCATGATCTGCTGGCAGTGCTGGTCGTCGGGCGTCACGGACGCGCGGGCGATCAGTCGTTCGGTCAGGGCAAGGGTGGCGGACATGGGCAAAACCGTTGCGGTCGATAAAAAGCCGGCGTCGTCGACGCAACACGAGCCGGCGGGATGAGGCGCGCCGCGCGGACAACGCGTCCCGCGCAGGTGCAGGTCAGCCGAAAAGCTGCCTGTACTGGTCCGCCGAAAAGCCGAGCGTCTTCACGCGACCGTTGACGACGACGACCGGCCGCTTGATGACCGACGGTTTGTCGATCATCAGCGCGATCGCGCCGGCCTCGGTATCGGCGGACGCCTTCGCGTCGTCCGCGAGGCCGCGCCACGTGGTGCCGCGCCGGTTCACCAGCGCGTCGAGCGGCACGTCGCGCAGCCAGCCTTCGATCAGCGACGCGCTCACGCCGGCCTTTTTGAAGTCGTGGAACTCGAACGCGACGCCGTGCTCTTCGAGCCACACGCGCGCCTTCTTCACGGTGTCGCAGTTCGGGATCCCGTAGACGACCGTCTTGCCCGTCATCAGTCGCCTCGCAGCAGCGCGTTCAGGCCGACCTTCGCACGCGTTTTCGCGTCGACCTTCTTCACGATCACCGCGCAGTACAGGCTGTGCGAGCCGTCCTTCGACGGCAGGCTGCCCGCGACGACGACCGAGCCGGCCGGCACGCGGCCGTACGTCACTTCGCCGGTTTCGCGGTCGTAGATTTTCGTGCTCTGACCGAGGAACACGCCCATCGAGATCACCGAGTTCTCCTCGACGATCACGCCTTCGACGACTTCTGAGCGCGCGCCGATGAAACAGTTGTCCTCGATGATGACCGGGTTCGCCTGTAGCGGCTCCAGCACGCCGCCGATGCCGACGCCGCCCGACAGGTGCACGTTCTTGCCGATCTGCGCGCACGAGCCGACGGTCGCCCACGTGTCGACCATCGTGCCTTCGTCGACGTACGCGCCGATGTTCGTGTACGACGGCATCAGCACCACGTTCTTCGCGATGAACGAGCCGCGGCGCGCGATCGCCGGCGGCACGACGCGAAAGCCGCCCGCTGCGAAGTCCTCCGCCGCGTAGTTCGCGAATTTCGACGGCACCTTGTCGTAGAACTGGCTGTAGCCGCCGGCCGGCATCGGCGCGTTGTCCTCAAGGCGGAACGACAGCAGCACCGCCTTCTTCAGCCACTGATTGACGACCCATTCGCCGTCCTGCTTTGCGGCGACGCGCAGCACGCCGCGGTCGAGCTGGTCGATCGCATGCGCGACGGCCTCGCGCACTTCGTTGGGGGCGGCCTTCGCCGACAGTTCGGCGCGGTTTTCCCACGCGTTGTCGATGATCTGCTGAAGTTGTTGCGACATGACGATGAGTCCGGTGATGAACGGTAGAGGAATTCGGGTGACGGGGCCGGCGCCGCGGCGTCAGGCCAGCGAGCGACAGAAGTCGACGATGCGCTGCGCGCCTTCGAGGCATTCGTCGACGTCGGCGACGAGCGCGAGCCGGACGAAATCGCGGCCGGGGTTCGTGCCGTGCGCTTCGCGCGCGAGGTACGAGCCGGGCAGAACCGTCACATTATAGTCGGCGTACAGACGGTGGGCGAACGCGGTGTCGGTCATGCCGGTGCGCCCGACGTTCGCCCACAGATAGAACGCGGCGTCCGGCAGTTTCACGTCGAGCACGTCGGCGAGCATCGGCGTGACGCTCGAAAACTTCTGCGCGTACTTCGCGCGGTTCTCGCGCACGTGGGTTTCGTCGCCCCACGCGGCGATGCTCGCGGCTTGCCACACGGGCGACATTGCCGAGCCGTGATAGGTGCGGTACAGCGCGAATTGGCGGATGATCGCGGCGTCGCCGGCGACGAAGCCCGAGCGCATGCCGGGCGCGTTCGAGCGCTTCGACAGGCTCGACAGCATCACCAGCCGCTCGAACCCGCGGCCGAGCCGGTGCGCGGCTTCGAGGCCGCCGAGCGGCGGCGCGGATTCGTCGAAGTAGATCTCCGAATAGCATTCGTCGGACGCGATCACGAAGCCGTAGCGATCCGACAGTTCGAACAGTTCGCGCCAGTCGTCGAGCGTGATGACCGCACCGGTCGGGTTGCCCGGCGAACACACGTACAGCAGTTGCGTGCGCGCCCACACGTGTTCGGGCACGGTTGAGTAATCGCACGCGAAATTGCGCGTGGGGTCGCTGTTCACGAAGTAAGGCTCGCCGCCGCCGAGCAGCGCCGCGCCTTCGTAGATCTGATAGAACGGGTTCGGGCAGATCACGACCGCGCGTTTCGCGGGGTCTCGCACGCCGGCGGCCGGATCGATCACCGTCTGCGCGAGTGCGAACAGCGCCTCGCGCGAGCCGGACACCGGCAGCACCTCGGTGTTCGCGTCGATCTGCGGGAGTCCGTAACGCGTCTTCACCCAGTTCGCGATCGCGTCGCGCAGCGCCGGCTGGCCGGCGGTGGCCGGATACACCGCGAGCCCGTCGAGCGACGCGACGATCGCGTCGCGGATCAGCGCGGGCGTCGGGTGTTTCGGTTCGCCGATGCCGAAGCTGATGTGGCGCAGCGCGGCGTTCGGCGCGACGTCCTTGAATAGCGCGCGCAGCTTTTCGAACGGATAGGTCTGGAGGGTGTCGAGGAGCGGATTCACTTGGGCGTAGGACCGGCTGGACGAAAGACGGCGATGGGTGCGGGCTGCCGCGGCGCCGCGCCCGTCGTGGCGGGCACGACCGCGCGCGGGCGATGCTCGTGCGCGGCGCCGGCGGCGAGGGGCAGATTATAGCTTGGCGGCGGTCGGACGGTGGCACCGGCCATGCCGTCGGGCGCGGGACGGGCGGCTGACGGGAGGGGCCGACGGACCACGGGCGGCTGACCGGCACGAATCGCGCGAACGGCGGGGATGCGGCGCATCGCGCGAATCGCGCCCGCGCCCGCGTTGCGCAAGCGCCGCGCGCGGGGGGAGCGCTCGCGCCCGGATGGTATGATTGCCGCTGACTGCGCCGCGCCGCACGCTCAACGCGTACTGCGCGGCGCGTGCGTATTCGCGGCCCTTGCCGTCACGCGCCGACGTTGGCAGGGCAGCCGCCCGGCCGCGACGGCGTCGCCCCGGCAGCGGCGGTTCCGTTCACCCTACTCAAACAGCGACATCGCCGTGCGTCTGACCTCGATTAAACTCGCTGGCTTCAAGTCATTCGTCGATCCCACGCATTTCCAGGTCCCCGGCCAGCTGGTCGGCGTCGTCGGGCCGAACGGCTGCGGAAAATCCAAC
>Ga0164242_10001309_pt1 | contig 29419 bp, 22 predicted proteins | sample OricomgcompostMG_FD_108783 | JGI IMG/M metagenome (GOLD analysis project Ga0164242, IMG submission 108783) | Miracle-Growth compost microbial communities from Emeryville, California, USA - Original compost - Miracle growth compost (MG) ...
CCACAACCTCCACCACCTCCACCGACCTTTCCCGCCATCCTTCGCTGCTTCCTGAACCCGGATTTCGATCCCAGCACTCTGCCCTGGACCGAGACGGGACGAACTCTAGAGGGCCGGAACAAGTGAAGAATAAAACATAACAACCCAAGCAAAAAAAAGGAGTGCAGGCCGGCTGATAAGCGACGAATTTATCTTATTATCAAACGCCTGCACACCGTTGGGTCCTAAGGCGGGTGGTGCATGCTGGCACATGGAAAGGAAATCTTGTCCCCGCTAGCGAAGAATCGAAAATCCAAAGTCACCACTTCTTTCGACGACTCTCCGCCACTTCTCTTTCTTCCTCATAACCCCAACCAACCCTCCCTCTCATCTATTCCCTCTCCACAAATTTCCCTCATGCCACCCAATTTGATGCTTTCCCACGACCACCTATTTACTCATGTCGCCTAGAGTCACCCGCGCGGCAGCCCGTCAAGCAGCTAGCCAGGTAGCATCATCGAGCCCGTCGACCGCTGCCGCCGCCGCCCCTGCGACTTCGTCTAGCCCGGCCGCCGGAACTGCCACGTCGACTCCGGTGCCCAAACCGACGAGAAAACGCAAGAACCCTACAGAGCCGAGCCCGCCGCAGCCGCCTCCAGGGCCGTCCCCTACATCGTCCCGCCGACCCAAGCGACAGAAGGTGGCACAGCCTCCCCCGCCGCCTCCACCTCCGATCTCACAACCACTACCCCCACCTCCCTCAGCACGTCACAGGAAGGGCAAGGCTCCTGCGATCATGTCAAGTTCAGGGTATGCCTCAACTCGCCTCCACCTCCCCACTGTGTTGTGTTTGCTAGCTAACCCTGGAGTAGGACACCGGCGGGACCTGCCAACCCCCCTGAGAACCTCCCTTCGTCATCGTCGAGTCGGCGGTCGAGTCGTCAGAAGAAGAACGTGCAAGATGCACAAGGTAAGTTGTCCCCCGCGCCTCGTATCACTTAGCCGTGGTCTTACCGAAGCCTCGTGACAGATGAACCAACAACACGCTCGACGTCCGGTCGCCGGCCGAAGAGGTCCTCCAATACCAATGCGCAAGATCAAGAAGATACAGTAATGACGGGAACCGATGATCCTGAAAAGGACCCCATCCCGCCACCACCACCCCCTCCCCAAGATAATCCTGCCGACGATAGTGACGACGACGAGGATGACGACGACGACGACGACGAGCACCACCCGTATGACGAGGAAGACGACGACCCTTTCGGCGTCTTTGGGGGACATGGTGGCCCGGGACACGGCCTCTCCGGCACTCTGAGGGCGTTAACAGGCATGGTGTCGGGCATTTCGTCGAGGCTCCGGGAAATCCTCGCCAACGTGCGACAGAAGGACGAGCCGTCCATCCAGTTGATTGCACTTCAAGAGCTATCGGAACTTCTGTTGGTCTCCAACGAGGATAACTTGTCGGGACATTTCTCCCCGGACGCCTTCGTGAAGGAGCTGGTAACCTTGATGCAACCGAACGAGATCACGGGCGAGGAGAACCCAGAGATAATGCTTCTGGCATGCCGCTGCTTAGCCAATCTTATGGAGGCGCTACCTGCGAGTACAGCCAACGTTGTGTACGGCGGGGCCGTCCCCGTCCTGTGCCAGAAGCTGCTGGAGATTTCATTTATCGACCTTGCTGAGCAGGCCCTTAGCACACTTGAGAAGATCTCCGTCGAGTATCCGACCAGCATCGTCCGTGAGGGCGGCCTGACCGCATGCCTCTCATACCTCGAGTTCTTCGCAACAAGCACCCAGAGGGTAGCAGTGACCACTGCGGCCAACTGCTGCCGGAACATCCCCGAGGACTCATTCCCCGTTATCCGGGAGGTCATGCCTACTCTCCAGAATGTTCTTGGCAGCAATGACCAGCGGGTTGTCGAACAGGCCTCTCTATGCGTCTCTAGGATTGTCGAGAGTTTCAAGTACCGCCCCGGAAAGCTGGAGGAACTCGTGAGCGTTGACCTCTTGAAAGCGGTTCTGCGCCTGCTCCTCCCCGGGACAACCAACCTCATCGGTCCTAATATCCACACCCAGTTCATCCGCGTCCTGGCCTTTACCGCCCGCGCCAGCCCTCGCTTGTCCGCCGAACTCTTCAAGATGAATGTGGTCGAGACACTATACCAGATTCTCACGGGAGTGTCTCCTCCAAGCGGGACAGAGGATGTTGCCTCAAAGCTGGACAGCGTGCTGATCATGCAAGCCCTGATCCACCGGCCACGGGAGCAGGTCCTCGAGACTCTTAATGTCGTCTGCGAGCTTCTCCCAAGTCTTCCGAGACCGGTCGACCCTGCTTCATGGGACTTGATCGACCCCATCTCACCCACCGAACCGATCACTCCGTCCTCGCTTGGTCCGCCCAAACAGTCATCCAACGAAAAACGCGTTGAGCTTCTCGAAGGATGCAAGAACGAAGTCCGGCGCTTTGCGCTTATCCTCTTCCCTACGCTGACGGACGCGTTCTCGAGCACCGTTAACCTCAGCGTCCGCCAGAAGGTCCTAACGGCGCAGCTCAAAATGCTTTCGAATCTGGACGAGGATATACTCATCGAGGCGCTCAAGACCGTCCCGTACGCCTCGTTCCTCGCGTCCATCCTCTCACAGCAGGACCATCCATCGCTTGTGATGGACGCCCTAAACGCCACGGAGCTCCTGATGAGCCGCCTGGATAGCATCTATCGATACCAACTTTACCGGGAAGGCGTCATAGCCGAAATCACGAAGCTCGCCACTACGGTAGTTGAACCACCCGAGCCAAAGCCGCCTACAGCAGCCCAGCCTCTGGGACCTGGATCGCAACACCAATCCTCCATAGGCTCAGGCGACCAGGCTTCGGTGCAGGAGCACGAACCCGAGGAAGATGAGGATGAAGATGATGACAATTCTCACCAATCGTCGGATGACGAGAACGGTGACGACGACGACGACGACGACGAGAACGAGGATGAGATTGAGAATGATCATGAGAACGAACCTCATCCTGACGATCTCTCTGCCTCTCCGGTTAGTTCCGAAGGCTCGAGCATGTCTCTTGATGGTCCCCTTAGGCGCTACGCCGCGGGCTTACCTTCCATGACCGCGAGAATTCGTGAGGTGGCTAAAAAGTTCCTGGATAAGCATGAGACTGAAAAGCACGGTAAGACAATGAAGAAAAGGGCGACAAAGATCCTGGCCGACCTGTCAACCCTCGCCGGCGAGATCGAGGCGTTTTACCTCCAGCGCACATCGGGAAATCTGGCGCAGGATAGGGGCATCGGCCTCTTCACCAAATTGGCATCGTACTTTGACTCGGACGTCCTCGAGAGCGCTACAAGTGCCGAGCTCCTGGCCTCTGGAGTCGTCCGGGTTCTCGAAGGAGTCTTCAACAACCCCGACGAAGGTCTGGCAACGGCGGCACAGTCTGCATTCTTACAAGTATTTATGGGATACTCGGTGCAATCGAAGCCCAAAACTGCGACCGCTGATTCGCCAGCCACTCCTTTCAGCGTCCTCGTACACAAGTTGCAGGATCTGCTGAGCCGATCTGAACATTTCGAGGTCATCACGGTTCACCAGAATGCTTTTGATGGCAACCGGAGCAGCGCCGCCTCGATGCTAGCAAAGCAGATTCGCCTGAGGTTGCTAGCCGACGAGGATTCGGATATCCCCCGAGGATACCGTAGCATCATGGTCTCGATCCACGCCATCACTACGTTCAAGTCCTTGGACGACTATTTACGGCCTCGTATCAGCTTGTCCGAGCGCCCTCGTGGCTCTCGGCGAGCCGATGCCGTATCGAGGGCTCTTGCCGCTATGGCCGGCACTGCTGGGCTTCCGTTAGGTTCTGCTTCATCGCGAATGGCTGAGAGACCCTTCCCCCATTCCAGCAATTCGACCCCGGCGCCACCTCCACCCCCAGCCCCCCCTCAAGCCTCTAGCTCAGGATCATCGCGTAAGGCCAAGTCTAGGGCCCAAGGGCGACCCGATGCTCCTTCGACTCCGGATCCGTCTTCAGCTCGGCAGAAGGGGGCCTTGCGGAGGTCGAGCCGACGGCAACCGGCGTCAGAGGGAGCACCTCCGCCCCATCCACCCGCAGAGCAAGGGGATTTAGAAACCGCATTGGAATGTGCAGACGAGAAACCGTTGTCTGACGACGACGAAGATATGGGTGATGCCGAAAGTAGTGCACTTAGCATGGTTCGCGATCTTGATGAGGGCATGGACGACGCCCCGACCCCAGACCCTTCGGCGGTCAATTTGGAGGTTGCCGCAGGCGGGAGGATAACTGCCCGTAAAGAGGACGGTACCCGTGTTCCCACGCCATCGCAGCAGGGCCGCTCTGCGGCCGCTTTACCTAGCCGAAGTAGTGCCCTCGCGGCTGCTCTACAGAGCACCCCTACACCTTCGGCTTCGTCACGGCCAATGTCGTACGCTGCGGCGATGCAAGCCATTCCGCAGGATTGGCATATCGAGTTCAGCATCAATGGAAAGCCCATTCCAAACGAGACCACCATCTACCGCGCCGTTCACAAGTCACCGCCTTCCGCTGATGAGCACGCACGGGCTAATATTTGGACTGGGACGCATCCTATCAAATTCAGACGTGTGCCAGGCCCACCGCCAGTCGAGTCGATCGCCTTCGGCGCCTCCTTCGATGGGGCACCGGATGCCGAGGAGTCCGGTGACAACCCTGGATCCCTCGCAAAGCACCCTACCACAGCGTCTATCCTAAGGCTACTCCGGATGTTACACGATTTGAATGCCAACATCGAAGATGTGATCGTGGAGAATAAGGAGACCTTGAAGCTCAACGTGGAGCCCTTGTCCCAGTTTGTCAATACAAAACTCACTGCCAAGCTCAACCGCCAGCTAGAGGAGCCCCTGGTCGTCGCGAGCAATTGCCTCCCTAGCTGGAGTGAGGATCTCGCGAGGCTTTATCCGTTCTTATTCCCATTCGAGACACGCCACTTGTTCCTCCAATCCACATCTTTCGGCTATGCGCGATCGATGACGAGGTGGCAGAACGCCCAATCCCAGGACGAATCCCGTCGCGATCGTCGCGATGAACGGCCTTTCCTCGGGCGCCTGCAGCGACAGAAGGTCCGTATCTCGCGGTCCAAAATACTCGAGTCCGCCGTGAAGGTCATGGAACTCTATGGGGCTTCGCAGAGCATTCTCGAAGTCGAATATTTTGAGGAAGTCGGCACCGGCCTTGGACCAACCTTGGAGTTCTATTCGACAGTGTCGAAAGAATTTTCCAAGAGAAAGCTGAAGCTCTGGCGAGACACCGATCCTAATCATGCGGAGGAGTTCGTCTCCGGTCCAAACGGGCTGTTCCCGCGACCGCTCAGCGACGAGTATGCCACATCTGAGGACGGAGAAAAGATCCTCCAGCTTTTCAAGATGCTTGGCAAATTTGTTGCGAGGTCCATGATCGATTCCCGCATCATCGACATCAATTTCAACCCGATCTTCTTCCGCATCGGCGAAGGCTCATCCGGTGTTCGCCCCTCCCTCGGGGCGGTCAAGGCAGTTGACCCGGTACTGGCCAGGTCCCTCATGACGATCAAGAAATTCGCCATGGCCAAGAAAGACATTGACGAGGACCCTTCGCGCACGCCGGCCCAGAAAGTTGCAGACACAGAGAACATCATCATCGGCGACATGAGCATTGATGACCTCTTCTTGGACTTTACGCTGCCCGGGTTCCCGGATATCGAGCTCATCCCGAATGGTTCGCAGCAGAGGCTTACCATCGATAACGTCGATCTCTACCTGGAGAAGGTGATTGACATGACGTTGGGCACTGGTGTCCGCCGGCAGGTGGACGCTTTCCGGGCAGGTTTCTCACAGGTCTTCCCGTATTCGGCCCTGAGCGCCTTTACCCCGGACGAGCTATGCACCCTCTTTGGTAGGATTGAGGAGGACTGGGCCCTGGAGAGTAGGTTCCCCCACCATGTTTATGAACACTGTATATGTCCAATTTTACTAACAGCGGCTTAGCTTTGATGGACTCGATCAAGGCCGACCACGGCTATAATATGGATAGCAAGAGCGTGAAGAATCTACTCCAGACCATGAGCGAGCTTACGAATGGCCAGCGCCGTGACTTCCTTCAGTTCACTACCGGGAGCCCCAAACTTCCCATTGGTGGTAAGTATACTATCTAGAGATGTTGTGAGATCGGTACCAAGACTAACTGATCCCCCTTAGGCTTCAAGAGTTTGACCCCGATGTTCACCGTGGTTTGCAAGCCGAGCGAGGCACCGTATGCCTCTGACGATTATCTACCAAGCGTCATGACTTGCGTCAACTACCTCAAAATGCCCGACTACAGCGACATCAACGTTATGCGAAAGCAACTCTTCATGGCAATCAAGGAAGGTCAAGGTGCCTTCCACCTATCGTAAAGGCAAGGGATATCAGTAAAAAGAGCTTAGACATTCATGTACCTAACAGTTTTTTCGGCGCCTACATTTCCCCGCTCTCTCTCTCACACACACAAACACGCACCCATTCTCTCTCTACCCTCCACCTGCACCTTGCTAGGAGTTTCCGAATCAAAGAGGGTTTAATGAAATTACGATCAAGTTCTTAGCATGGACGGCCGGAGGGGGAATACTTTTTGACATTACGCAAAAAAAAAAAAGCACAGAAAAAAAGGACAAGCATTATGAACGACCTAACATTTCGTCGATCCCTCCAAATTTGCATGCATAGGATAGGGGGTTTCTGGCGAAGAAGGCATGCTAGGTTGAAAACTACCACAACAGATTCATGTCGATGGGCCCTCGCGAGGTCAGGGGAGGGAAGCAAAAGACGCGGTATCGAGTTTGCGAAAACAGGTTGATGAAGGAGGTTCGTTTTCGCCTATGGGCAGTAATAACAGAAGTTTTGACAGTGGCAAGAGATCAGATATCAGATAGATTGGCAAAGGATTACGAGGTTCTTGTAAAATTCCGATGTTGCTTCGCAGTGTAGTCTGCCCTTTTGCCAAGACAAGTAAGACTCGTGTTAGGTCATTCCATATTTACCTACCTAGGTAGTGCTATCCGAAACCACATTCTCTCCCCCATCCCAAGTTAAAGGTACCAACTGTGTCTTCTCTTCACAGGATGCACACATTTCCAAGCACCTCTCTTTCCCTAAAGTAGTCATAGAGTATGCTAATTGCATATTATTGCCTATAGGCATAAAGTGATGTCATCGCATCATCGCGTCGCGCGCCACGCTCTCGTTGGGTAGCACTAAGAAATATCATAAGGGGGCGGGGGGTTCATAATAGCAAAAATGTATCCTATACGATGCGGAAACTCTGAGAAGTGTATATCCCTTTAGACAGTATCTAATTCATAGTCACTTTGTAGCTCGAAGCGCATCCCAGCACTCCCCTCTTAAGTGGCACGCGTCGAGACGCGTTGGCCAGCACGGACCACAGGAATTTGTCAAGGCACTACGCCCTTCCGATTCAACACCCTTGGTCAGGCAACCGACCCACTTGCCCTGATATTCCTCCTTCTCTCACTCGGACAACTCACTAGGATAACTGGTCCATGTTGCTTCCATTTGAGCGAGGCATTCCCCAGTCCCTTGTGCAGTGCGGGACAATACGAGCGTCGCTTGCACCAGACTTGTTACGAACGGCGGTCCCCGCTGGTTCGTTCGACGCCGTTCCCGCCGGATACCTGCAGTCCAGGAACCGCTTCTTCCACGATGGCACCCCGAACACGATCTGGAGTTAAACCTACCTCCGCGAGGGTCTATCGCTCCTCCCCCGCTCCGACGCAAATACAGTTCCCTGCCCGTCGCAAGACAATCAAAACCTACGGTCGAGCATCCTCTGCTGGCTCTACTAGATCCCTGAGACAGCAAACCCTAACACAGATCGACTACATAAACCCAGTCGACTCTGATCCACTTGTTATCCCGGATGAAGAGGAAGATAGGCCACAGAAACGGAGGAGGACGATGGGAGACACGCCGAGTTCTTCCTTCCATACCCAGACCTTGACGCAATTACTCTCCGGGAAAGGGGAAGAGGACGACGACGGACTAGGGTTAATCAAGGATTCGGACGATGACGAGGAGGATGAGATGGAACTCCCCGAGATTCAACAGGGAAACACCTCCAAGAACTCCCGGGAGCGGGGAACGGTCAGCAGGTCCGCATCAATCATACCACAAACTCCGAGCCATAGGAAGATCACTGTGGACTTGACCGAAATACCATCCACACAGTCAAGCCCGTTCTCGCCAGGTCCTAGGAATTCCTTCCTTTCGCCAATTCGATCCCCTCTGAAGGACAAGTCGGCCAACATCAATGCTCCGCCGCCAACAGTGAAATCTATCATGAAGAGGCCACGCCATCTCGTCGTTCAAAATTCGTATAGTTCGGTGAACAGCTCCCCGTTGTCGGGTCGTACACAGTCTCCGGCAAAGGTGTCATCCGCTCGCGCAAGGCAGTGTCCCGATCTTCCGCCAGCAAGTGTAGAGCTGGGAGAGTCAATGGCGAAGAACTCTCCGGCGATAGACGATACCCCTGCTCAAACCCCCAGGAGAAACCCCCGGCGCATCTGGGTCGAAGTACCGGACTCAGACGCCGAGCTTGAAAGTGTCGGGCCTTCTCCAGAAAAGGTCGACACGACGCCAGGGACGCCTCGGTTTTGTTCTAACACGAACGAGGTAACGCCAGTAACGCACAATCCACTGCGTGAACAGAGCAAAGGGGAAGGAGATAGTGAAGAGCCGTGTCATGAGGATGAGTTTACTGCAGGACCGGAAACACCCACCCCTTTAGTAAGAAAGGACCACCTTCGATTTTCTTCGCAGGAGCCAGAGGAAATGTATGAAGCGATTCCGGTTACTCCTTCACATATGTCTTCCGCGGTTCCAAGGGCCGGAAGGACGGAAACTCAGGCGCGGTCGCAGTTCACGCAAGCTATGGAAAGCCAGCGAATCCCCATGGAGGTGATCAGGGCAATGGGACCGCAAACCGACCGATCGGACATCATCATCTCGATACACCCGGGGCCGGCCGAGGATATCGTCAACGGGACAAAGAACCACGAGTTCCGAAACTACAAGATCCCAACCCAAGTCTCTCGTATCTGGATATACGTGACCCACCCGATATGCGAGTTGAGATACATGGCGGTCATTGGACCAGCGAAACAGCCTGGGGAAGTGGACGACGAGAGTGGCTTGGGGAATGCCGAGTTCGACTCCGGCGCGAGCGGGTACAAGTTTGCGCACGAACTACTGCAGGTGTACCAACTCAACAATGCAGTCCCTCTGGCGACGATGAAGGAGAACGGCTGGGTCGGTAGCCCCCCACAAAAATACGTCTACACGCCCCCCGCCGTCGTAGGACAGCTCCTCGCGAACCTTCGGTGCGCCCTCTTTGACGAAAACGTCGCGGGGAACGATCATGGCCTGTCAATCTCTCAGGAGGTCGAGGAGCAGCTACGCAGCGACATCTTTCATTCGACGCAGATAGCCGCGGATGGGCGCGGTGTCACCATACCATCGAGCCGGGGGCCATCGCCTGAGGCGGACAGACCCTCGACGGCGACGCAAGTAGACGACGTATTCGCGAAGCCATCCCTTCCGGCGAGGATCCAGAGCGAGGTTATCCAGAGGACCCCGACCAAACCGGGCGCGGCACCATTCATCGTCCCGCCCTCGCAGGCCACCACGGCCAGCGAACCATCGAGTCCGGTGCAGTCGCCCGAGAAGTCCCCGATCAGACCAGAACCGTTCTCGCAACTCAGCGGGCTCTCCTTCCCGGAATACGCCGACGAGAGGAGTTTTCTAAAGCAGCTGCCAGCCCGGCTTCCTTTCTCGCTGTCGTCGTCACAGCCTATGTTGCCAGAGAGTCTGTTTGTTGATGATGTCAGGCAGCCCCCGGTCATACTGGACTCGGACGACGAGGGCTCTGATAGTTGATCGTAGAGTGGTTGATACTAAGCGGTATAAGATGCTGCATTGTTACTTACAATGATAAGTAGACTAGACTTGGGTGATGGTGCTGGTGCTGGGATCCATTAAGCTCGCATTATTTGGGTTGTTCGCATAGCGTTGGGCTCGCGGGATGCGTTGTCGGCGAGATTTCTAGATCGGCGTGCACGCCGGGGCTACATACTATCAGATCACAGACTGATACAAAGCCTTTCTCCGTATAGTATTCTTAAGAGACTGGAGTTTCGGATATATGTAACCCGTACATGCTTTGGAAAGGCCATGGGCATTTTGGTCGTAGCGATGCTATAGCTACCCTATATTTTAGTGGTGTGGGGGCTGTGTGTATGAGACAGGTCACCACTTATGAAACAGGACGCAAGCAAGCATAAACGGCTTCGATCTGTTACTCTGCAGCTTTGGACGGGGTTTATTTCTTGGCACGAGGGAAAGTCTTAAAGAGGTACAGGTTACGGATGCTTTTGAGAGACAAATTGGATCGGAGCCAAGAACAAAGGGCCTTCAATATATGTACACCACATGTTACTGTGTACAGTTCCGTACACCTTACCTCCTTTTAATCGCCTACTAGTTTATTAGCTGTCGCACGCGAAGTACCAATATCGTGAATGGCTGTATCTGAAGCTGGTGTGCTGCTAGTGTCAAGTACTCCGTACGAATTCGTACAACTCGAGGAGTCGAGCTCTCCCCCATTAGCCCCCACATAATTAGCGCACAGACCTCTCCGCATGCACGTTCTCGAGAGTTGGACGCATTCTACGGATACATAGTAGCAAGGAGAGAAGCAAGCAAGAATTAAGCCTCGTCACCCATAACGTCCAATTCCAACCTCGCGAAAAAAAAAGACATCCCGGCGCCACCACAAATCGGCCAAGCGCCATCGAAAATCCTAGACAATAACCGGAACCTCTGAGCTTCGGCGCACTGTCAAATCGCCGTCACACAAAGATGCTGCCATCCTTTGTATCACATCCGCTGCCTGAAGGTTCATGAAAGGAATAGCTGCCCGCATGGTGTGCCGGGTCTCAACGTGAGCGACGAGACCGACCACATCATCTGAAATCAGCCCACCATGGCCACGCCAAACGGCCGTGATGTGGGCAGGGCCGAGAGGTTTGAGGAGGAGAAGAGGCGCATCATCGATAGCTGCTTCGCGAAGAAAGACGACGATGGCTCAGGTAAGATCGCCTCTCCCCGACCCCATCTAGAATCCGCAAAACTAGGGGGTCCTTTGAGCAGCGCATGTGTCCTGCCGCTGCGCAAGTCGCTTTGCTAATCCTAGTCTTGCCGTTTGCCCGCAGCCCTCGAAACGTATATCACCCACATCAGGATCACCGAATACTCCTCGAGCCCGTCCTCGCCGCCGCCTCCCCAAGGCCGAACCCCCCAAGCGGAGAAACCCCGAGTGGTGATAGTCGCCGTCCGAAAGTCCGGCCGCGTACGCATGCACAAGTCAAAGGAGAACCCAAACGGTACCTTCTCAATTGGAAAGACGTGGAACCTAGACGAACTTACTGCCCTCGAATCGTTCACGGGCGCTGATGTCAACCCTAACTATCGCGAGTGGGCCGGAGATGTGGGAATCACCATCTCCCTCGGGAAGCCATATTATTGGCAAGCCCAAACCGACAAGGAGAAGAAGTTTTTCATTGCTAGCCTGATCAAAATCTACGGCAAATACACTGGAGGAAAGACACCTGCATTATCTGGCTTCGACCAACGTGAGCTAGACCAAGTTCTTGGCGGTGCCCAAGCTCCCCGAAGATTGGATCGACCGCCAGCACCACGGCCACCACCGCCGTCCGAATCTGTCGCGAGAGGCGGTAGCTCCGTCTCCTCCACATACGGCGGCACATTGTCCGCGCAAGCCTCACCAAAATATCCACCACCACAGGCAGCGTCGCGTAGTCCTATGGCTCCCAATGGTGGTTCTTCGCCCGCTAGGAGCATCGACTCCGGCCGGATGCCATCCCAAGACCAGCCCCCGCTCCGACGCCTAGCATCGAGCAACAAGAGCCAGGACTCCGTAGCGAATTCGTTCGCTACACGGAGCGACGATGGGTCGGCCCTACCCCCGAGATCTCGAAATGGAGTCGTTGGGGCGAAGTTCCCTTCTCCAGAACCTCCAACTTCCGAAGAGAGACCACCCGAGAGAAAGCGGCCGCCTATGGATCCCTTGAGACCTCTACAGGCAGATAACAACTTGGTTCCGGCCCCGTTGATGAGCCCCGGCATGCGGAAGGAGCCGATCGTTCCTCCCCGAAGCATGGATCGGGCGTCGCCACGCAAGAATTCGACGAATCGGCGGCCCGAGCCGACTAGCAACCCAATAACACCGACACCCACGAACGGCGTAAAAATGCCAGACATTCCTGGAGCAAGATCGGGCCCTTCAGGAGGGACACCGGTTTCCGATATCCAGACCCCTCCACCCCCTCCTCCCGAACCCGAAACACCAAGCGAATCTCCTATCGATCCCGAAGACGCGCGCCCAGGTCTAGGCCCTATGATCAAGAGTAAGAAGTCGAAGGGAGAAATTGCGGGTGCCTTCTGGAAAGCGGCGGCGGCGGCAACGGCATTCAAACCACGACCCGGTGGTGCCGGAGAACGCCTCCGCCAGGCCCAGAAATTGAGCAACGACGGCCCGGATGGTATTACAGGCGTCGTCCCCGCTCCGCCCCGTCCTATTTCGATACCTAAAGCTCCTGAACCGGCCTCGACCCTAGAACAGCCAAAGGGAGCGGATATCTCCGCTGGGGTACCAGAGGTCAAAATCACTGTCCCCAACTCAAGCCGGCCATCCAGTCTTCAGCCGTCTCTCAAGAGTACCAAGACTTCAGATGAGACCGAAATCAAGGAACCCAAGGAAGAGAGAAGGCGTTCAATCGTCCATGGCAACGACGTCAAGTACCTGACAACCCTTGGTGTCGACCCGGCTATCCTTGACAACCGAAGCGCCGAGTTTGGGAGATGGCTGGATTATTTCGGTTGGGTTCCAGGAGAACAAATGCGATCTCGAAATTATGACGATATGAAGGTCGACATCGAACGGGAGCTCAACCGGGCCCAGGCCGGCGGCTGGCTCGCTCGATTCCGAGAAGAAGACGAGAGGGTGGATGGGATAAAGAAGGGGATTGATCTTGCGATTAACGAATGCGAAGAGCTAGACAATCTCCTCACACTATACAGTGTCGAACTCTCTGTAAGTTTCGATTGTCCATGGTCCTGTTCTGAACAATGTGTTCGCTAACCCCCGAAACAGACACTCTCTGATGACATCGCCTACATCGAGGCACAAGGTCAAGGCCTCCAGGTTCAAGCCTCCAACCAGAAACTCTTACGGAAGGAACTAGAGTCCCTTCTCGAAACTTGCGCCATTACCTCGTCGGATCTTGACGCCTTAAGGGTCGCTCCTTTAGAGAGCGCCGGTGGAATCGAGGAGATTGAGGCCGCACTAGTAACCCTCTATAAGGCCATGAACAAGATTAACCCAGGGGCGGGAAGTGATGAGGCTAGAAAGAGCGAGGAGGAGGGCACAGGGCAGGCCATAGGGTTTAACACGGACTACGGATCGATGCGAATTGTCCAAGAAAAGAAGGAAATGTACATGTCGGAAAGCTCACTTTTCATGCGGAGACTAGTCGAGTTCATGGCAAGGCAGTTCGACGACGCCTCCCGGGCCACGAAACGATCACTCGACGGGGCTCTCTCCAAGAAAGTCGATCCGAAAAATCACGACGCCGGGAGGGAGCTGCTTTGGAAATACAGCCCCTTGATCCTCTACGCTCGGGAAAGGGACGTTGATAACTGGGATCGCATCATGCAAATTTACCAGGATATGAGCACACCGGTCTACAAGATGGAGTTCAGAGACGCACTAGAGGCATGGAAACGTAATGCGAGGAAGCCAACGGGCGACGAACACGAACTCCTATTTACCTGGCAGCAGGAGAAGAAGGAGGAGGGCATCGCTACGACGGCGCGGAAACTTACAGTGAAGCGGAGTCAGACGTTAGCGCGATCTCTGCGGTCGCCCCTGGACGGAAGCCGTACGAACCTGAACGTGGAAAAATCAGCCGATAGCCGGGCTCTTCCGTATGAAGTATTCGCCGGTGTCCTCGACGACCTCCTACCTCTGGTGCAGATGGAGCAGAACTTTACGGTCGATTTCTTCCACGCGACGACACTCGACCAGGCAGATTTCCCCGATGCAGTCGCTGCGGCGCGGCCGCGAGACCGCCAAGGTGGCGACCTGAGGCGGCAGAGGCTAATGGAACCAGATCGCGAGCTAGCTCGAAGGGTCACCAGAGCAATGGAGGCGATATTCTCGTTCTTGGAGAAGGACTTGCAAAACCTGATCGACTGGGTCTTGTCCAATGATCCATTGTAAGTTTTCCACCCGTTGCACTCCCCCCCCCCGAATGGATTTGCTAACCCGCTACGTTAGACAAGGTATTGGCGTCCTGGCGGCTCTAGAGCGCAAGATGACAGACATGGGCCAGTCCAACCAAGACTTCCTCAATAACATGCTGCAGAAACTCTATGGAAACTTAGAGGGGCGCTTCCAGAAGTTCGTTGACGAGCAGGTCCGTGCCATCGAGGAGACTAAGGTGAAGATTAAGAAACGGAAGGGTGTCATCTCATTCATGCGCGTATTCCCGCCCTTCGCCACGGCCATCGAAAACATGCTGGCCGGCGTCGAACCAGGCCTTAATGTGCGCCGCACGGTCGACCGCGAGTACGACCGCATACTGAAGTCCATGTTCGATTCGCTCAAGGTCATTGCGAGAGAAAACCCGGCCGTCGGGGTCGGGGGCGCTGCCAACGCCAACTCTGCCGATCCGGAAGACAAGGAGGCGCTAAACTATCACATTCTCCTGATCGAGAACATGAACCACTACCTCGAGGAGGTTGAAAACTCCCGCAACTTGGAAATCCTCGATGACTGGAAGGAAGCCGCGCAGCAGGAACTCGCCGAACACATGGGCATGTACCTCACGACGGTCATGCGCCGCCCCCTCGGCAAACTCCTCGAACACCTAGAGAACATCGAGGCGCAACTCGCCAGCGGCAAGACCCCCTCTGCGGTGGCGGCACAGCCGAGCAACTCGCGGGCCACCTTCAACAAGGTGCTAGGCGCGTTCGACTCCCGTGAGGTGCGCAAGGGCATTGAGGCCCTGCGGAAGCGGGTAGAGAAGCACTTTGGCGATGCAGACGATCCAACTATCGGCAGGGCTCTAGTCAACCGCGTGCTGAGGGAGTGTGAGAAGTTCTACAGCGATGTGGAGCTGCGCATCGGCGCTATCACCACTGACGTCTATGGCGGGGATGTCCTCTTCGAATGGCCCAGGACCGATGTTAAGAGTGCGTTCTCGACGGTGGGTAGGGCTTGAGGGTGAGAGGAGTCAACTGTGCCGTGTAGGAGGAGGGGCAGAGAGATAAACCGTATCGGAAGAGACGTGACTCTACGCTCTATGGGATCTGCCAGTTTCGAGAATGGGATACAAATCCCATGCCAGGGTCGAGACCCCACAAGAATCCTCGTCGTTATTGGGCTGGTCGTTTTATTCGAGGGGCTGTATTCGTCTTTGGGTTATTTCTTCCTTTCGGTACTGTGTGTTGTTGGCCTCAATTTTCCGTTTTCTAGGCGGCAGCATCCGTGCATATCTACCTACCTAGAAGACCAGCGCACTCTGATGGGCGTTCCGGTTGGTTTTAAGTGGCGCGGAATGGCCCCGTGATGATGGCTGCTGCGAGCATGGATGGGCCTTATAGGAGCCTTGTCTAGTAATGATCGGTGCACACGATAGCTGCGTATATATATATATACATATCATTTTGACGAAGGTCATACAGTAATTAGCCCTGTCTTTGGTATGCCTACATTTACCTGAAGTGCTTACAAGACACCGGCGGGCCCGAGTTTTCCTAGGTATGTACAACTTGAAGGATAATTGGTTGAGCGCTGCAACATGAGCAGTTACCTAGTAGTTACGTACAAAGGCCACATATATCTACGCTATACAGAACCTCCTCCCCACCCCCATCAATGCGTCATTGCATCCTCGAACAGCTTCCGCAGCTGATCCTTCTCCTGCTGCAACTCCTTCGCCAGACCAGGCGCCAACATCAGGACCCTAGCCTGGGGGATCGTCCCCTCGACGAGGCCGTCGATGTGCTCGCTGCGGAAGCCGAGGCCGGCGAGCCCGCTCGGCTGGTCGCCGAGATCGGCGAGGAACTCGGTGATGGCGGCGGCGAGGACCTCGCCGGCGCTCTCGCGCTTGACGCGGCTGATGTCGACGCCGAACGCCTCCGCGGCCGCGAGGTGGCGGTCCGGGTTGGAGGCGGCCGTGAATCGGAAGACGGCGGGGGCGGAGACGGCAACGGAGACGCCGTGCGGGATGATGGGGCTGGGGACCTCGTAGCCGGTGTGTTTGTACCCCGGATTCTGGCCGGAGATTGGGTAGGACATGCCTGGTAGGAAATGTTAGTTTCGAGCTTCTACGGTTACGAAAGGACGAGCACATACCGTGACACAGATGGACACCGGCGTTGCCGAAACCGACGCCAGCGAGCGTGGCGGCAAGGAGCATCTGGCTCTGGGCCTCCATGTCATCCGGGTCCTTGACGGACCTCGGCAGGTACTTCACGGTAGCCCTGAGGGCGTTAAGTGAGAAGATGTCACTAATGGGGTTCGCGCCCTGGTACGCGGGCCTCAGGATGGGGTTCGTCGGGCGCGGGGTCCGCTCGTTGAAGGGGATGGCGGTCCACGACTCGAGGGAGTGACAGAGGACGTCGAGGCCGGAGCTCGCCTTGACGGCGGCGGGCATGGTGCGCGTGTTGAGGGGATCGCAGATGCCGAGGGTGGGCTTGAGGTTGCGGTGGGCGATGCCCGTCTTGGCACGCTTGGACACGAGGTCGAAGATGGCGGTGCCGGTCGTCTCGCTCCCCGTCCCGGCCGTCGTGGGGATGGCGATGAGCGGGCTGAGTTTCTTCTCGATCGGTAATCCCTTACCCAACGGGGCGTTTACGAAGTCGAGGAAGTCGGCCTCCGGGTAGGCGGCGTAGAGATTCATCAGCTTGGCGGTGTCAATGACGGAACCGCCTCCTACGGCGAGGAATACATCTGGATTAAAGGGTTTCGTCCACTCGATAGCCTCCTTGATCCTGTACCGAGCGTATAAGTAGCTGCAATAAAGGAGGGCGCGAAGGCGTAGACCATGAACTCACGAGCTATCCTTGGGCTCGATCCGCGTCTTGTTGTAGACACTGAAGTTGATTCCCTCCCTTGTTAGAGCCTCGCGGACCTGCCTCATGGCGTCTAACTTGTCGACCGTCTCGTCAGTCACAACCGCGACCCGTTTGGCGCCCATATTCTTCAGATCCATGCCGACTTCTTGGGTCACGCCGGGACCGAAGCGGATGGACGAGGCGGCCATCTCAAAGGCATACTCCTTGAGCTGTGACGAGTCCTGCGGGGTGGCGTAGCTACGCTTCGAGGTGCGCCTCGCGAAGGGAGTGAGAGTCGGACCGGAGTGGTGGTGGTGTCCAGGGTTCGAATGACACGGACATGACGGCGGATGGGTGTATTGAATCGTTCGGAGCAAGTTTAGAGCACTTGCAGCCCTCTAAAGACCATTTATTTCCTCAGCCATTGAGCTCTCCGGGGGGGTTCTATTTCTCTAGCAACTTACGCTTGGGGCAACTCGTATAAGTCCTCCCATCTCTGACTTCGGTATGGATAACTACCCGGTATGTATCCGTCCTGCGAAAGCTCATTCGAGGAGGTTTCGGAAACTTCGAAGGAGGTCACTCAAATATAGTTACCTCGGCGTGTTGCCGTTGAGAATGCCGGGACTGGCAGCTCCACAAGCACTAGCAGGAACACATTACGTCGCTGAGAACCCCGCGCTCCAACACAACTCAGTGCGGGGAAGGGGACACGGCCTCTCGGTAACTGAAATGCCAGGAATTCGCCCCCTAGCCAGCCCCTTTTTACAGGGGTTAATCCTTGAGCTTTAGTCCCGGCCATGGCGCCAATCGGATGGAACACCATGTCTTGACCTGGTCCATACATCCGAGGTGCATGGTGGATCGCAAACGGGCCGGCCAAATCGTGAGTCACGGCCGGCGAGATGAATCGGGAAGCTGGATAGGCTTATTTTTTTCCTTTTTGGTTGTCAGCGGGTGTAAGCGTGGTTTAGTTGGTTTTCCGTGGGATCATGTTGAAATATGGTGCTCACCATCCACAAGGTAGAAATGATGTAATATAAAAGGCGTTCCGGGGTCAGGGAAGGTAATCCACCTCTAGATGGTGCCATCCTGAACCAACATAAGAAAATCCAACATCCAAGCAAATGGCTTCATCAACGGTCCCGAAGACGCAGCCAAGGCGCCGGATCCGGGATGTCGTCCCCGGCATCCATATCGGCTACCACAAGCCGGGCCCGCTCAACGCCATTACCGACGTCCCCGGCGTGCTCGTCCACACCCAGTCCATCCACCAAAACAACGGGTCCGTGAACACTGGTGTGACCACGATCCTGCCCCGTAAGGATTGGTTCAACAATGCCTGCTACTCCGGCATCTTCCGCTTCAACGGCTCCGGCGAGATGACCGGCAGCCACTGGATCGAGGAGACCGGCCTGCTCAACTCGCCTATCATCATAACCAACTCCTTCGCCGTCGGCATGGCCTACCAGGGCATATACGAGCACTCCATCGCCCACCACCAGGACGGTGACGGAAACGTCGGCTGGTTCCTCCTGCCCGTCGTCGCCGAGACCTTCGACGGTTACCTCAACGACCTGACCAAGTTCGCCGTGCAACCCCACCACATTGTAACCGGCATCGACAGCGCCCGCTCTGGCCCCGTCGCCGAGGGAAACACCGGCGGCGGCACCGGCATGGTCTGCCACGGCCACAAGGGCGGTACGGGGACCAGCAGCCGTGTGGTCTCCGGCCTCGGCGTCGCCGGCTCCGACGGTAAAGCGCCGGAGAAGACCTACACCGTCGCCGCCCTCGTGCAGGCCAACTACGGACGGTTGCACCACTTCCGGGTCGCCGGTGCGCCGATCGGTAGGCTCATGTTCGAGGAGCTCGAGCGGAAGAAGAAGGCGGCGGATCTCTCCGCGGCGGACGCCGAGCGGGCGAAGCACTTCGCCGACGCGGACAAGGCCAAGGACGCCAAGGACGGCAGCATCATCGTCATTCTGGCGACTGATGCGCCGCTCCACCCGGTACAGCTGCAGCGGCTAGCCAAGCGGGCGACGGTGGGCCTGTCGAGGGTGGGCGGCCACGGGCACAACCCGTCCGGCGACATATTCCTCGCCTTCTCGACGGCGAACAAGATCCCGGTGCAGACCGTCACGGCCGACAAGCGGACTGTCGACCCGTTCAAGGCCGCCGCGCTGAGCGTCGAAGTGGCCGACGACAACTCGATCAACGCCCTCTTCGAGGCGGCGGCCGACTCGACGGAGGAGGCTATCTACAATGCGCTTTGTATGGCTGAGACTATGGTGGGGCATAAGGGTAATACCCTCGAGGCATTGGATCTGGAACAGCTTAAGACGATGATGGAGAAGTATCTATGAGGGCGGGATACGCTTTGCCTATCGATTACCCAAGCGATAGCTTTTAAGGAAATTGGTAGGATTCGCTCTTGACTCGCTGTTCTTTCCGCCAGCCGTAGGCACTGTCCGACATGTTTTTTTTTATAAAACAAAAACACCAGCGTAGGGGTATGCTGCCCTTTCCCATTACGTAGGCAAACTAAGAAACTAGGCACTGGGGGTGGTAAAATGAGGTATACGGTTTCTGGTGAGAAGTCCTCGCATTGTATCGTTCGTCTATATGATTAATTCGCTAGAAAGAAACTCGATATCTAAGTAGGTAGGAGCAAGTACAGCCCTCCTTGTTGGGGGAATGGGAAGATGTATATCGAGAGATGGGATGAGAAAAAAATCGCAGAAAGGAAAAATTTCAACGTCTTTACAGCCCATCAACTACACAACTAGTACACCTCCAGGACATATCTCCCGTCCTCCTTCAGTCGCTCAATCTCCTTCCTCGGTTCCATCTTCCGGCCCGCGGCCTTGGCCTCCGCCGCAATGGCCTCCTGGAGCACCTCGGTGACATCCGGCACGGGCCAGGTCGGCCCGCAGAGGTAGAAGGAGCCCTCGTCGCGAATGTACGCGCTGACAATGTCGTCAAGGGTCTGTCGCATGCGGTCCTGAATGTAAATCTTCTGAGGTTGGTCACGCGAGAAGGCAGCGCCAAGCAGCGTGATGACACCCGCGTCCATGTACGCCTCCCACTCCTCGCCGTACAGGTACTCCTCGCGCTGGTGCCGACTTCCCAGGTACAGAAGGATAGCGCCGATTTCCTTGCCCTGCGCCTTCTGCATGGCGCGGTACTGGACAAATGCGCGGAAGGGCGCGAGACCAGTACCGAGGCCGGCCATGATGAGCGGTGCCGAGTCCTTGGGCGGGAGCTTCATGACGGAGGGCTTGACGGAGGCGATGATCGGAGTGCCTACGGCTAGCTCTGAGAGGTAGCGCGTGGCCTGCCCGTAGCGGGTGCGGCCCTTGTTGTCCACCCAGTCGACTACGACGATCATGAGGGACACCGACGTCGGGGTGACGGCCTGGGCGGAGGCGATACTGTACTCGCGGCGCTTCAACGGGGAGACGATGCGCACGAGATCGTGGAAGGCCGGGCGTGCGGACTGGAACTCCTCCAGTATGTCCACGTAGGTGACGGTGTCAACCTCGGATCGACGCTTGAACTCCTCGGCGCCAGTCGCGCCGCCAAGGGCTTCGAGCTTCTTCTTCTCGATCTCGTCCGTGGCGAACTCGGCCAGCTGCTCGTAGAAGCGCTTGGGCGGCTTGCCGAGGATGTCAAGGTTCTGTAGCAGCGACTGCTCGACGGTCCTGGTATCCAGGACTGAGGGATCCTCGCGGGAGGGGACGAGGATCAGGTCATCGGGGTTGAGGCCGTAGAATTTGATGAAGTCCTGAACTTGCTTGGGGTCGTTGTCGGCATGAATGCCAAGCGCCTCGCCGATGTTATATGTAAGGCCGGAGTTGCCCAAGTCAAACTCGATATGGAAGATGTTACGATCGTAAGCCTGGGGAGTGAGACGGCGGTTTTCCTTGACATGGATGGTGAAGGTCTTGACAGTGAGATCGGGGCGGAGAGTGCTCTGTGTGCCATAAGCCTCCTTGAATGCCAGACCCTTTGCCGCGGATTGCCAGTCATCCACTTGCAGCGCGGGCTCCGGCTCTTCCTTATCGAAAGCCGCAAAACTGCTAGTCTTGAGATCCTGCTCGGCAGGGGCTTCAACAGACTCGTCTGCGATTTCTGCCCAGGAAGCTGGCAGTTCGATCTGCTTGAGGCACTCCTCCAGGGCGTTGACATACTCCTGTAGCGTTGGCTGATCTTCTGCGACACCGCTGAGCTGAGTGAGCTGCTCGGAAGAGACCTCAGGTCTCGACACTCGCAGGAAGGCCAGTTCCACGAGGAGTTGGGCGTCCTTCTCAAACGCTGGCGAGAATGAGGAATCCAGGGTGAAGAGATCGACATTCTTGGCGTGGAGCTGTTTTCGGGTCCACTCGGGGATGCGCTTCTCCAGGTCTTCGTCCTTGAAGTTGGGAAGTCGGAGGATGACCTTCCCACCAGACTTGACCCCGTCGAGAATTGCGATCTCCTTAAGGAGCTTCTCCTCGCCGACGAAAGTAACATCCGCTTGATCGATGGCGTAAGGTGTTTCCAGCGACTTCTTAGAGCTCCGGATGTCAGTCCGAACTATGCCACCTTGAATGAGATTGTCGTGGACCTCGTGAATGTAGACATTGTTAGTTGACTCTCTGGCAAGCAGGTCGCCAACGACGGAAGGAGACTTGAGAGCATTGGAGCTGTCGAGGTCCCAGAAGGTATACTGCTGAGCCTGGCTGGCAAGGTCGAGCGTAAGGGCAGGCTCGGAATCGGTGCCCTTCGCAGTAACTCGGCGGAAAATAGAGGCAAGCGAGGTAGGGGTGAGAACCTCTGACGCAGCATACTTGACGTCGGTGACAAGTGGCTCGGTGGCCCACTTGTCTGAGAAGGAGACAGCAGTGAGGACATCCGAATACAGAACAGACTGGACGGAGGCATCGTCAACAGCCAGCGCATCATGAACTTGGCCCAGGACAGCAATATGCTGGACCGAGGCGGGGAGGGACTTGAGGAAGGCCTCCTCAATGAATGGGCGATAGACCCGAACGCTAATGGTGCCGATCTTCTCCCCCTTGGCTGCAAGGTGCGCAACGACCTGCTTCGCCAGCTGAGACTCGACGCTGCCGAAGACGACGAAAACGGTAGTTGCCGCGGAGTGGCCGTGGTACTCGAAGGGTTCATAGGAGGTTCCAAGCTCGTTGTTGAAGGCCCGGAGGAGCTCTAGCGTCTTCCCGGCATTGTCAAGCCTCTGGTTGAGTGAGCCAGCCCCCTTGCTAATGCTCTTATAGATCTCGGCGATGCCCGTCTCGCTCAGAGCATCCACAACTCTCAGAGTCTCTCTCGACGTACGTAGGCCGTCGTAGATATGGATGGTCGGCAAGACGGCTGCTAGGATTGTCGTGAAGAGCGACATGTGCTGGGCTTCGTACGCCGACGAGCTGGACACGAGGGCAAGGCCGAGCTCTTCGGCAATCTGCAACGCCGGCCCGTATTCCGGAACAAGGCCATTCTGCGCCGAGTAGTCCGCGGCGGCGACGTGGGCGACGAACGGGCTGGCAACTCCGTAGAGGAGGGAAAGCTGGTCAAGCGCAGATCGGAGATTTCGAAGGCTGAGGGACGGGGCAAGGAGCGTCTGAGGGATGGCCCTCTTGCTCAGGTCAAAGTCCTTGGAGAAGATATATCCAAGGGCGAATGCCCCGGCGCCGGAACGAGTCTGGAGAGGGATAACCGAGGTCGGGTATCCGTGGATATTTGCCTCCTTCTTGCCGGACCATTCCTTAACCGCCGCGTCCAAGTCGAAGGTCTCCGGGGAGTATGAGAAGATCTTGTCAGAGAGCTTGTAAGCGATCTGCTGAACGAGCAACTGCGCGGTGACATATGTCGGGCCGGAGATGGAGGAGATCGGACGGATCTGGCCGAGGGATAGGCTTGACGAAGCCTTCTCGAAGTTCTTCGAGGTCATGTTGGGATCCAGGGGCGAAGAACCGCCAGGCCCGTCTTGTTGCCTCAATTGCATTGTGCCAGGTGATATCTGCTCCTTTCCGGTGGAGATTTCGGGCCCCGAGGCAGTATTCTCGGCTCAAGGTATTATGCAAGGCGAAAGTATATCTAGAGATATACTTCGAGCTGGGGGGTGGGGTCAAGGGATGATGGGTGTCCCGAAGCTTGTCTTGTTCTTCGGTATAAGAGATACAAGGAACGGAGGGTATATCAAACTGTGAAGACCAGTTTGATATCTTTAAACAACACAAGGAGAAGAAGAAAAAAAGGATACGAGATTACACACAAGAGAGAGAGAGAGACTTCAAACCTACCAGGTCCCGCAATCGGGGACCACTATCATTCTTTCTCCAGATCCCTCCGCCCCCGGTTTGTAAGGTTTCTGTCGCAATCCCATATTGCCGTGATAAATCTTCAATCACGCAATATTCGCTAACCGTATATGGCTAGCGCCTCTTGCGGCTTAAATGTTAGTGAAGTTCCCGAGCTAAATCCATACAACGATCACGTGTAAAGCTTCGCTCGACCCGGCATAGTACGGCAGTCGGGGGCAATCGGACGGTTGATTTTAAGTTTCAAAGCTCGCCATGCCGAATGATGACTAAGTATCCGTATCCGTATGTCCTTTCGTGATAGTTTCACACCGGCGTGCTCATCATGACGCAGACATGTAGGCAGTCAAGCTCAGTGTGACAAGTCAAAGATGATGATGGAGAGCCAATTAATTCCGTATTCATGAAAACCCAGCAACTACTCCGTGCTAACCGGTAATTAAGGAGCGCATAACACCTTAGGTACAACCATGTGTACAAAATCGACGTGAAGAAAATACCAGGATTGTGAATCAACAAATGAACCCCTTCGCCGTCATCTATTCTACCTTTCGTTCCCTGAATCCCACCAGAGGCAAACTAGACCTCAACGCCAATGAGCTCAACACCACACTAATACTACTCAACGCCATAGCCAGGCTGGCCCACACCGGGTCCAGCCGTACATGCTTCCCGCCGCTCTTGACAGGGTACAGCGCACCCGCGGCGATAGGGACCGCGAGGACGTTGTAGACGAGCGCCCACCCAAAGTTGAACTTGATCCGCCTGAACACCGTCGACGAGAGGTCTAGCAGGGTGACCACTGATCTGAGGTCCGATTTGACGAGCACAAAGTCCGCACTCGAGATAGCCACGTCCGATCCTGACCCGATGGCGACGCCTACATCGGCGGTTGCCAGGGCCGGGCTGTCGTTGATGCCGTCGCCGACCATGGCTACCATGGCCCGCCGTGTCGTCGACTCTGCCTTCCCGCCGACCCGGGCCTTGAGTGTCGACTGGAGGTAGGTGATCTTGGCGGCCTTCTCGGTCGGGAGAACGCCTGCGATGACCTGATCCGAGGGGATGCCCAGCTGCTTGCCCACGGCAATGGCCGTGGTTGGGTTGTCGCCCGAGAGCATCCAGACCCGGGTGCCGCGGCCTTGGAGAGCGCGGATGACGGCCGGTGCTTCGGGCCGGATCGGGTCGGAGATGGAGAGAATGGCGGCCAAGGTCCAGGTCTCTTCTTGGGTATCCGAGACTGGGATGGGTTTTGTTGCAGCTAGAGCAACAGACTTTGCTTCTGTCTTCCACTTCTGTAAGGTCTCGAAAACCTTTGGAGACATTGCCACCCCGTAGTCTTGCATGAGTGCCTCGTTGCCCACGATGAGCTCAAATGGCTCCTCGAGGACACCGCGGAAAGCGGCCTTCATTCCTCTGCCGGCGATCTCATGCACTTCTTCCGCTTGAGCCCTATCTGTAGTCTGGGCTGTGCAGAAGGACACGATTGCCTTTGCTATCGGATGACTGCTGTTTTCTTCGACTGCTCTAAGTGCGGCGAGGAGGCCAGCCCTCTGCTTCTCGGGCACGTCTTCCGAATCGGGGTAGGTCTCGGAGTCGGTGATAGATGGCTCGCCGCCTTCCGTAAGGGTCCCGGTCTTGTCGAAGACGACGCAGTCGATGTGACTAGCCTTTTCGAAGGCTTCGCCGCCTCCTTTGGCAAGGATTCCGTGCTTGGCAGCCATTCCGCCACCCACGAAGATAGCGGTTGGGGCTGCGAGGGCTAGACCGCACGGGCATGCCACGACGAAAACCGAGATTGCGAACTGTAGCGAGAAGGCCACCCAGCCGCCCGAGGTAACGTCCAGGTAGTGTCCGGGGATCGCACCCGAAAACCCGAGAGACATCCACAGAACCCACGTGAGGATGGCGACCAGTGTAACGACGGGGACGAAGTACGTAGTCAAAAGATCAGCAATCCGCTCCATCGGGGCCCGCTTGGTCTGACCCTCGCGGACGACCTTGACAATTTGGTCCAGCATTGATTGACCCGAGACACCCGTGATCCGGGCTAGAAGTGGCGAGCCCTTGTTGACAGTGCCAGCAAACACCTCATCCCCAGGCGCCTTCTTGACCAGGCGAGACTCGCCGGTCAAACTTGATTCGTCAAAGTTGCTGTCGCCTCGTACCACGGTTCCATCCGCGGGCGGAGATCCGCCATGGGTGATGCGGACGATATCTCCAAAATCAAGCCTGTCGACCTTGACGACTGAGTCGTGCTCCTTCTCGGATCCGTGGCCCACGACTAGAATTGCTGTTGTAGGGCGGAGTTTACCGAGCATTTCCACGGCATCTCCAGTCTTCGATTTGCTGTAACTCTCGATCAATCTCCCCACAAGGAGGAAGAAGGTCAGGAATACGACGGAGTCGAAGTAGAAATTGGAGTCGTTGATCTGATCGGGTTGGTATACAGCGGCTGCTATGAGTTGGCTGACAGATGAGATGTATGCGATAGTTGTGCCCAGGGACATGAGGGTATTCATGCTTCCAAACCTGTAGAATCGCTGGATAATCGGGACTTTGCTGCTACGGCGCCATAGAGTCCTGATCTCCTTGAAGGCTCGGACGTGAAAGACGTCAGCGGTAAAGAAGTACACCGGGGAGGCCATGATGAACAAGGCCATCTGGGCGCGGCTGATACCCGACGTCCACGGGGCCATGATAAAATCCTGTCCCGCATTGCCGGATGGTAAGAGGCTCATGTAGACGATTCCGATGACGAAGGTCGGTATACAGACGATTCCGGTGAAGATGACACGGTATAGGAGCTGCCTTTGGTGTTTCTTCATGATTTGTTTAGACCGCTCCTCTAACGTCGGCGGGTGGTAGATGGTCGCTTTGAACTCCGGGTCGCTAGCCTCGATAGCGGCCAGAATCTCCCTGATTGTGAACGCAGGAGCATCTGGGGTGTAAGATAGCTTGATGATGGGTTTTGTTAGGGTCGGCTGCTGAAGGACGTCGAGCTGTCTCCGGAATCCGGCAAGGCTGTTTGTGACCCTGTCGGGACAGTGCTCGCAGTACAGACCTTGGATTTGGACCTCGACAGTCCTCGCATGGCCGCGGTTGCTTTCTTGAGCAATATTGATGACGGTGTCGACCGCTGCTTCGTAGCCAAGGTCCTCGATGACGGAAACGATCTGGTCAATGTTCTTCCTATCGCTGAATTCGACGGTGGCGCTGTTCGAAACGAGGTTGACGGCAAAGTTGGAAATCCAGTCCTTCTTCTTGAGTTCCTCGGAGATGGCATTAGCACAAGAAGCACATGTCATGCCGCCAATCGCCAACGTTGCCCGCCAGGAATCCTGCTGTTCGCGGGTGATAGGCTTCTCCTGGCTGAGATTGACGACGCTGTCTAGCGTCGCCTCGAACCCCAAGTCTTCAATGGCCTCGACTAGGTCGTTCGCCTTTTCCTTGTCGTTGAGCTCGACGGTGGCGCTATTGGTAACCAAGTTGACAGCCACCTTTGAGATCCAATCTCGTTTGTTCAGCTCATTGGTGATGGAGTTTGCGCAGGAGGCGCACGTCATACCTCCGACGGCAAGGGTTGCGCTCCAAGTTGAAGGAGGGGAAACCGAGACGTCGTCGGCGTCTGCCGTGATGAATGAATTGGATGACATCTTGGCAGGTACCCGACGGGGAGCGAGAGTATAGCTCGACATGGTGGAACTGGAAGGTTGCTCGGCCAAAGTGGGCTCGGAGGCCTTGTGCTCTGTTACACGACCGGTGATGGCGCTGTTGCGGCACTGTTCACAGTTCTGGAGGTGTGCCCGGGCCCGAGATGACTGTGCAGCCTGGCTTCTGCTAGCAATTCTTGGAAAGTTCCCCCATCGACTGAAAGTGGAGGCTGGCCGAGCCGCAGATTCGTTGCTCCCGCCATCTCGACCAACGATAGATCTCGGCTCAACGAGGTCTGAGTCTTCGCCGCGAGCGGATGTGGCCACGCCGCACACCTCAAAACCTCCATCCTCAAGGGCTTTCTGCATTATCTCGATGGAAAGGACTATGCTGTGTTCGACCGTAACGACTGAGGTGACGACGTTCGGAGAGACCCACCGAACATGATCAGCACACGAGTCCTTTATGATGTCCTTGATGGTGGAAACGCAGGTGGGACAGTGAAGATTCCCAAGGAGGAAGGAAGTAGTAACAACCTCGGCGCTTGGATGCCGGGTTGAGATGTGTGATGCCGCCATTGTTGGCGTATATTAGAGGGTGTCAGCGCTCGGGTATAACGGTCGAGGGCGGTTGCTGTAGGGTGCCAAGGGCCTGAATCAAAGGTCTGAATCAAGGACCGGTAACGAATAGAGCGTGCCTGGTTAGATTGGTGATATCGCGGTGGAATCGGGTATGTTCGTTTATATTAACTGCAGCCGTTCTAGGAAATGCGGACCGGCATTGGGCGATAAGGTTGAGAACAGGCTGAAGTAGCGAGTAAGAAGGTGGGGAGATTGTGGAGGCCACGAGACGGCGGGAAGCGGGAGGCGGGATGCGAGATGCAGATTGTGGGGAAACGCTTCTGGCCAAGCTTCCGGAAGATATATATGCCTTCGGGCAGGTACTGTGTAGTAGAAGTGTGTTTGGAGGGGGGGATGATGGGTGTGGCAAATTGGGAGTTGAGGAGGTTGGAAAGTTGGCGAGGTTGGACGAGAGAGAGGCGGTCAGAGAAGGGAATGGAAGACGTTTTACTCTTCGTCTTGCGGCCTCGATGGTGACCAAGTCAAAAGAAACTAAGACAACTGCGGCGTGTCGTCATTCCATATATAGGGTAGATAAGGTCGCGGTTTCCGCACAATTCACGCAACGGTCGTCTCCATAGTTTGCAGGGCTCTAGCGCGCTTGCGCAGGAACGAACCTTTCCAGGCTTGGGCACCTTGGCCTCTTGGCAATGATCACAAATCCTGGGCCTTGGGAGCAATGATCACATGGTGTGTCATCTATAGAAGCGGTGTGAAGAAGATGATGGAATGAAACGCGCCTCCTCGACCGTTTGTCAAACCTCGCCAGCCAACGGCGGTCGGCGCTGGCAGGAGGAAGTCGCCACTCCGCACAAGTCCCGCATGGGTCGGGTGGGGTCCCGCACAGGTCCCGCATTGTCGGCCGGTGTGGATCCGTTTTCTTACATCGAAACGAAAGTAATCCGTCACACTTCGGCGCCGAACCTTCCATTCTATTCTGTTCCATCCGTATCCCGAGGGTGGGACCGGAAGCCGGCATCTGATCGATCGGTGTCGTCGCTGCCGTAAGCGGGGGTGTGTGACAAATTTGTTGGACACCCTCGACAATGACACTGACACCTTTCTATTTGCCACTGTCAACAATTTAAACCGGGGATGCACAGAGTAGGTACTTTACATAAATTGCTGCACCGCTTTTCCTAACCAAGTACTAATTATCCTCTATTCTATTCATCAAATCTCGACGGGGGTCGACTTAATTACGACCTCAAAGCATTCGATAATTGTACCCCCTTCGTGTCTCCCCTTTTGTGTTTGTATCTCCTCGGGGGGTCACTTGAACGTCCTCTATGCGCCATCAATATCAAAATATCAACATCGCTTTAGGGGCCACTTCTAGTTTTGCCTTGCAGGTGCCAGCTCTATCTTGCCGACGATGTCATCGATTTGCCCCATGATTTCCGGCGTAAGCTTGTCGAGGACCTTGAGCGCCTGGACGTTCTCGACGACCTGCTCCGGCCTCGACGCGCCGGTGATGACAGCGGAGACGTGTTCGTTCTTCAGACACCATGCAAGTGCCAGCTGCGATTGCGTCACGCCCAAGTTGTCCGCGAGTGGCTAGCACGGCACATCAACACATATTAGCCGGTGTCCGCCATTGGTTGTCGCAGCGCGGGGGGA
>Ga0164242_10001310_pt1 | contig 29405 bp, 28 predicted proteins | sample OricomgcompostMG_FD_108783 | JGI IMG/M metagenome (GOLD analysis project Ga0164242, IMG submission 108783) | Miracle-Growth compost microbial communities from Emeryville, California, USA - Original compost - Miracle growth compost (MG) ...
CATGAACACCGTCTGAGTCTTGATCTCACCGGTGATGTGGTTCATGAACTCCGCTTCGACGTACAGCGGCGCGGAGTAGGTCTTGCCCTTCTCCTTGCACTCGTCGATGGAGTACTTCTTCTCCTCGAGGAAGGGGTTTGTGAACGAGAGCTGCATGGTCTCGCTCAGGTCCTCGATCGGGGAGATCTCTTCGAAGATCTCCTCCAGCCCGCTGTTGCTGGGCAGATCCTGACGACCCTGTGCTTCGGCTTCGGCGACGCGAGCCTTCCACGCGTCGCTTCCTACCAGCCAGTCGAAGCTCTCCGTCTGCAGTGCGAGGAGATCGGGAACGGTGAGGGTGTCGGTGATCTTGGCGAACGAAAGACGAGAGTGGTTTCGTCCGTTCTTGTAAGTGGTGGAAGATGCGTTGCGCGCAGCAGCCAAGGAAATAACCTCCATGGGGTCCCTGCGAGGGACCACGGGTGACTGTCGGTCAGGTTGTGGTGTGGACGAAGACTCCCGCTACAGTGGTGCCCTGCCGTTGTGCTCGTATCTGACCGGTCCCCCGTTCCGACGACAGCGATTCCGCGAACAGAATCTCTGCGATCGAAACGCCAGAGGAGCCCAGCCCATGCACACACCGGAGGACACGCAGAGCCGACCGCAATATGAAGGCATGAGTGTGGGAGCGCAAAGAACAACTATATGTCAAGAAGACGCGCCCTGTCCAGTTTTTTCTTGACCGATAGTCGTTTCAGCAGTATAAGCGCGGCGGATGCCCGGTTTATTCCCCGTTCCCAGCCCGGCCGTCGGCCTCCGGATGCGCCGATCGGGCCGGTACTCGACCACCCTGGCGTCGGCTGTCAGGAGCGGGCGAGGGCGATGACCTGGGCCCTGTCACGCACCTGCAACTTGGAGAACAACGAGTTGATGTGCGTCTTCACCGTGGCGACGCTCACGAACAGGGCCGACGCGATCTCCGTGTTGCTGTGACCCTGCGCGACGAGCGCCAGGACTTCGGCTTCGCGTGCCGTGAGCTGGGGATGCCTCGCCCGGAGCTGCTCGGGCGACGGGCCGCGCGCGCCCTCCTGGGATTCCCCGGCTCCCGCCGTGCCGGGTGCGAAGCCGTGCTGCGTAGCAGCATGTTGCGCAGAAGGATCGCCAGCCCCGTGCGAGCCCGGCAACTCTGCACGGTCGGACGACGGCCTTGTGCCTGAACTGACGAACGACGGCCCTCTGCCCGAACTATCAGGCAACCGACCCGCGCCGTGGGCCGAACCTGTCAGCCCGCCGATGAGCCGGGCGCCGACATCCGCCGACAATGTCGTCTGGCCGCGCGCGACGGACCGCACCGCCGCCGCGACCTCTGCCCTTGTCGCATCCTTCGTGAGGTATCCCCTCGCGCCGGCGCGGAGCGCACCCATCACCGACGCGTCGTCCGCGAACGTGGTGAGCACCAGCACGGCGGTGCCCGGATGCTCCGCCACGATGCGGGCGGCGGCGGCGGATCCGTCGAGCACCGGCATCCTCAGGTCCATGAGCACGACGTCCGGCCGCTCGCGCGCCACGAGTGCGACCGCCTGCTCGCCGTTCGCCGCCTCTCCGACCACCTCGATGTCGGGAAGCAGATCGAGCACGGTCACGAGGCCATCGCGCACGATCGCCTGATCGTCGGCCACGACGACCCTGATCGTCGGGTCGTTCTCGCTCATCCGACCCCCTCCGCATCGACCATTTCCGCCTGCGCGCGCACCGCGAACCGGCCGTCCTCGACTCCGCTCTCCACTCGGCCGCCCGGTAGCTCGGCGAAGCGCTCGCGCATGCCGCGGAGTCCCCTGCCGGATCCGGTCGTCGCGAGCTGCACGCCGCCTCGTCCGGACGAGTGCGCAGTGGAAGCGTCAGCACCGACGGGGTTGCTCACCTCGAGCGTCACGAGATGCGGATGCCACGAGATGCGCACCCGCACCGGCTCGCCTGGGGCGTGCTTGCGCGCGTTGCTCAGCGACTCCTGCAACGCCCTGCGCAGTGCTGTCGCGACCGACTGAGTGACGTCGACCGGAGTGCCCAGCTGTTCGAAGTCGATCCTGCCGTCGAGGCGCTCGTGCGCGTCGACGAGGTCGATGAGCTGCGCCGCGAGGTCGGCTGACGCGACGGATGCCGTCGCATCCGTCTGCGACCGCAGCGCCTCGACCGCTCTCCGCGCCTCGGCCAGACCGGATGCCGCCATCGACCTGGCGTCGTGCAGTCGCGTCAGCGCGGCATCCGTTTTGCCCGCCTCCAACTGCGCCTCCACCGCGTCGAGCTGGATCACCAGCCCACCGAGGCTGTGCGCCAGCACGTCGTGCATGTCGCGCGCCAGCGCCTGCCTCGCGGCGAGCGCCGACGCCTTGGCCTGTTCCTCCCGCATGACCGCCGTGCGCTCGACCAGCTCCGCCGCCGCAGCCTGCCTCGCGCGTGCCTGTCTGCGGTTGATCCCGGCGAGGAGGGCGACGACGACGCCGAACTCGAGCGAGAGGATGCCCTCGACCGTCACGCCCTTGCCGCCGCCGATGGCCACCGTGAGCGGAACCACGAGCACGATGCCCGCCCCGATCAGGGAATAGAGGTAGGTGAGCCAGGGCGGGTTCTCTGCGGCCGCGATCTGCACGATGGCCGAGATGAGCGGAACGATGAGCAGCCCGTTCGTCGACCATGCGGCGGTCGCGCCGGCAGCGACCATGACGAAGTAGAGGACCCACGAGACACGGCGCCACCCGACCGGGACGAGCACGTTGGCGATCCACGCCAGCACGGATGCGACGGCGAACGGCGTCGTCCACTGCGGCGACACCGATTCGCCGACGATCTGCGGGATCAGGTAACCGATGACGACGAGCAGGCCGATGATGTTGAGCAGCATGCCGAAAGGGGTTCGCCTGAGCTCGGTCTGGTGAACCGTCTCGATCATGTCTGCTCCTTTCCCACTGCTGGGCTGGTGTCGCTGCGGGGCCGGTCTGGATGGTGGGCCGGTCTCGTTGCTGGGCTGGCTTCGGTTCGCTGACCGACGTGCGTCGCCTGCTGCTCGAGGTCGACCGGTGGGCGGATGACGCGCAGCCGCCTGGTCCATCCTCCCCCAGCCTCGGCGGGAGGGCACGAGTCCGGCGCCCGCGGGCGTCGCGCACCTCGACCACGTCGCCGCATTCATCGGGGTGCCGAGGACCGGCCCCGCATGCGGATGTCCGGACCACCGCGAAGCCGTGCGGTGGTCCGGACGATGAGGCGGCCGGTGCGGGCTGTTTCAGACACGCACGGGCTCGGCGACCTTGGATGCGCGGTACACGATGACGGCGACGCGCGCCATGCGGTTGGCGGCGACCATGAGCAGGATCACACCGGTCGAGGCGGCGAGGTGGGATCCGGCCATGCCGGCGAGCGCATCCATGCCGACCCGCACGGCGATGAGCACGATCCACAGTGCGATGCCGAGCCATCCGGTGCGGGTCTCGATCGTGACGAGCGACGAGCTCGGACGCCGGTCGTCGGCATGTGCTTCGCGATACAAGCGGATGCCGTCGGACGTGAGCGGACGCAGCGTCGCGATCGCGCCCATCGCGACGCCGAGCCCGAGCGAGACGACCAGCTCGCCCAGGAGCACTCCGACGTCGATCCCGGTCAGCGCCTTGAGGCTGGTCGTGCCGCCGATCGTGGCGACGCCCGCGATGGCGAGCACGATCGGCATCCGCCACATGCGTGAGGGGTCCACTGCCCTCCAGGTCATCTGGCGGTAGCCGACCCAGACGACCAAGGCGACGATGAGGATCGCGTTGATGACGAGCTGGAGGGAGATGGACACGGTGCTCCTTGTCTGCTGGGGCCGATCCGCGACCCCGATCCGATGCATCCACTCTTCCGCCGCGCACGGTTCGCGCCCACCGACCCAGGGTGGAGATGCGGGTGGAGATCCGGCTCGCTCTGGGGGTGGAGATCCGGCCGGCTCGACGCGTGGAGATCCGGCCGGCTCTGGGGGTGGAGATGCCGTCCCCCGTTTTGGGGAGAAGCGTTCATCACCCCCTAACGAGGGACACGGCGTCGACCTGGCCGGTTGCTATCGAGTGCTGGTTCCGACGCCGCCGGCCCCGCCGCCGAGGTCGTATGAACGGTTGCCGATGTTCACCGAGTGATCGTCCGTCGAGTCGAACGTCGCCATGTTGTTGGAGTCGTAGTTCAGGTCGGTCGTCGACGTGTCGTACGAGTGGTTGACCGAGTTGTCGGTCGAGTCATCCGTGTTGAACGAACCCACCGCTGTCGCGCTCGTGTTGTCGGAGTGGCTGTTGCCCACGTTGTCGAGGTCGACAGCGAGGTTCGCCGTGTTGGTGGTGTTGTTCGTCTGGTTGAACGAGTCGCGCGCCGTGCGGTTGAGCGAGTCGTCGAAATCAAGAGCCATGAGTCACCGTCCCTTTCTGAAGACGTCGTGATGGCCGCGGCCCGCCCGCCGCCGTGGGCGGGCGGACCGGGACGATCACATCTGGATGTCGGCGATCCCGGAGAGGAAGCTGTCCGAGACAACGTTCACGTCGGCATCGACATCGGTGTGGCTGATGTCGTTCGTCTCGCTGTTGAACGAGTCGGTCGCGTCGAACGAGCTGGACAGCTGGTTGAACGAGTCGTCCACGTGCAGGTGCGTCGAGTCGTTCGTGTACTGCGAGTTGTCGGTGTAGTCGTTGTTGGAACCGATGGTCGTGTCGATCGTCGTCGTGTTGCCGAGGTTCACGTCACCGCCCCACGCCGAAATGTTCTCCGACCCGTCGACGTCCTCGTGGATCGAGATGTCGTCGCCCGCCGCCAGGGAGCCCGCGCCGGAGGCGACCACCGCATCCGGGCTGGAGTAGATGAACGACGGGCCGAAGGAGTGCACGTCTGCGTTCACGGACTGGTCCACCACTGTGGCCGATCCCGCCGCCGCGCCGCTCTCTGCCGCAGCACCCGATCCGTCGCCGCTGCCGAGGTTGTACGAGCGGTTGCCCACGTTGACCGAATGGTCGTCGGTGCGCGTCACGTCGAGCGTGTTGCCCGAGTCGACGTTGGACGTGAACTCGTGCGAGTTGTACGAGCCGTTGGTCGAGTTGTCGGTCGAGCTGTCCGTGTTGCCGGAGAACCAGGCGTTCGCACTCGTGTTGCCCGAGTGGTCGTTGCCGACGTCGCTCACCGCGGCCTGGATGTTGGCGGTGTTCGTCGTGTTGTTGGTCGTGTTGAACGAGTCGCGCGCCTTGGCGTTGAGCGAGTCGTCGAAGTTGAGAACCATGAGAGTGACCCCATCCCGGGACCTTCCGCCCCGACGTCGTGACTGTTGGCTTCAAAGTACGAGCGGCCGGGAGCCACCACATCGGGGATGACTACGGGTCTCGGCGGGGAGCCGCGCGGGTATCGGGGGGCGCAACCCCCTTCTCGTTAGGGGCCCTGCTCACGAGGGCCCTGCTCACGAGGGCCCTGCTCACGCGGGCACGCGGGTCAATATCCTGGAAGCGTGCAGGAGCATCCCTCGGTCGTCCTCAAGAACAGCGGTCTGCGCGCCGTGATCGAGCCCGACCGCTGGGTCCCGGGCTCCTATCAGCTCGTCGTCGACGGCACGCCCCAGTCGCACGTCGACCTGGACGACCCCACCCGGCTGTTCTTCGAGTACGTGCAGCGCATGGGGAATGTGATCGACCTGCTCCGCGAGCCGGGCGAGCCCATCACGGCCGTGCACCTGGGCGCCGGCGCCATGACGCTGCCTCGGTACATCGCGGCCACCCGTCCGGGGTCCAGGCAGCAGGTCATCGAGCTGGAGAGCGAGCTCGTCGACCTCGTGCGCGACCAGCTGCCACTGCCGAAATCCGCCCAGATCAGGGTGCGTCACGGGGATGCCCGCGAGGTCGTGCGCAAACTGCCCGCCGGTCTTCGCGGAACCGTCGACCTGCTCATCGTCGACATCTTCAGCGGAGCCCGCACCCCTGCACACGTCACGAGCGTGGAGTTCTACCGGGAAGCTGCGGCGGTTCTCAAGCCCGACGGCGTCGTGCTCGTGAACGTGGCCGACGGACCGCCGCTGTCGTTCGCGCGTGGCCAGGCCGCGACGCTCGGGACGGTCGTCGAGCACGTGGCCGCGCTCGCGGAGACCCAGGTGCTGAAGGGCAAGCGGTTCGGCAACATCGTGCTCGTCGGTTCGAACGCCGCGCTCCCGCTGGACTGGCTGCCGCGGCTGCTGGCGAGCGGGCCGCATCCTGCCAAGGCCGTAGCGGGCGCCGAGCTCGACCAGTTCGTGGCGGGAGCCGCAGTGGTCACGGATGCGACGGCCGTCGCCTCTCCACTGCCGGGACGCAGCGTGTTCCAGCTTCGCGGCTGAGCCGCGCCGCCACTGCAGACGCCGCCGGTTGAGGCAGACACCGCAGGTTGAGCTTGTCGAAACCACCCCCGAGCCGGGTTGCGACAGGCTCAACCCTCGGGAGGGGCCGGGTTTCGACAGGCTCAACCCTCGGTGCGGGTCAGGCGGGGATGCCTCGGGCGTGTCGGAAGCGCACGCGCTGGCCCGGCCGCAGCTGCGCGAACAGGTCGAGGTCGGCATCCGCGACGACGGCGATGACGGGGTATCCACCGGTCACGGGAGCGTCGGCAAGCAGCACGGTGGGCTGTCCGGATGGCGGTACCTGGATGGCGCCGGGCACCATCGGCTCGCTCGGCAACTCGGCGGGCAGCGCGTGATCATCCGATCGCTCGAGTGCCTCGCCCGCGCTAGAGCGCAACCGGGCGCCGACCCGGTTCGACTCCGGCGTCAGCTCCCAGCCCGTGTCGTAGAACCGGTCGATGGATGCCGGCGAGAACCAGTCCTGCCGCGGGCCGGCCACGACGTGCACGTCCACCTCGTCCTGCGGCGGCGGCCACACGGTGAGCGCATCCACGGCGGGTATCTCGCGCGAGGCCGCGCCGCCGAGCACGATCGGGTCGCCGTCCGACAGCGGCGGCCGCCCGATGCCCGCGCCGATGTCCGTCGAAGCCGATCCGAGTTCCCTGGCAACGGCGACCCCGCCCCGCAGCGCCACGACGTAGCGCACGCCTCGCTCGGCGTATCCCAACCGCAGCACGTCTCCGGCGGACGCTCGCACCGCAACATCCGGTTCGATCGGATGTCCGTTCAGGCTCAGCGCGCCCCTCGCGCCGGTCACCGCGAACCAGGTGGCCTGCTCGAAGCGCAGCGCGGCCTGCAAGAGCACTTCGAGTCCCGCGGCCCCCTCGTCGTTTCCGACCAGCCGGTTGCCGAGCGTCAACGCCGCGCGGTCCAGCACGCCCGACCTACCCGCTCCGATCGACGCCCCGCCCGGACGGCCGAGGTCTTCGACGAGCAGAAGCGGTCCGGACTTCAGCACGGTGATGGCAGCGGACCCGGGTCCGTCCGAGGAGGACGCCTGGGCGGGCTGCGACTCGGCGGAGTCGGTGCGCGGTTCGGTCGCCAGCGCGTCAACGGCACGGAAGCGCACGGTGGCTCCCGGCGTCAGCAGCGCGGGGCGCGAGTCGCGGGGACGCCAGAGCGGGGCATCCGTTCGTCCGATCAGCTGCCAGCCGCCCGGCCCGCGCCGCGGATAGGCGCCGCTGAAAGCGCCGGCCAGACCGACCGAGCCGGCGGGCACCTCCGTGCGGGGGCTGGACCTTCTCGGCACGTCGAACCAGTCGTCGTCGGTGACGAGATAGCCGAAGCCGGGTGCGAAGCCGTTGAACGCCACCCGCCACGTCGCCGCCGTATGGCGTGAGACGAGCTCCCCCGTCGACACGCCCACCAGCGCGGCCACACCGTCGAGGTCTGGACCGTCGTAGACCACGTCGATGGCGATGGCGTCGGCGCCGTTCGCAGGGTGACCAGGGGGCCCGGCGTCCTGCTCGTCCCCCGACCCCGATCCCCGCGCGGATGCGCTGCGCTCCATCGCCCGCTCGAGCCACGTGCGTGCGGCATCCGCCGACTTTCTGGGGGGATCGAACAACACCGCGACCGTGCGCGCGGCGGGAACGAGGTCGTCGATTCCTTCGGTGCGCTCCGACTCCAGTACCGAATGCAGGGCGAGAGCCGACTCGAGATCGGGCACATCGACAATCAGCGCCCTGTCTCCCAGCCGGTGGATCGTTGCGGCGGCCGCAGTGCTCACGCGAACGCCTCGATGCGGATGCCCTCCTCGGAGAGCGCCTCCCGCACGGCGATGGCCATGGCGACGGCATCCTCGCTGTCCCCGTGCACGCACAGCGATGCCGCGTCGAGCTCGATCGTCTCGCCGTCGATGGTCTGCACGACGCCGTCCGATGCCATCCCGACGGCCCGCCGGCCGATCTCGTCGCCCGCGGCGAGCACGGCTCCTGCCCGGTCCCTGGGCACGAGAGAGCCGTCGGCGAGATACGCCCTGTCGATGAACGCCTCGCGCACGAAGCGCACTCCCCGTTCGGCGCACGCCCGCTCGATGGCGCTGTGCGGGAGGCCGAGCACAGGCAGGTCGGCGGGGAAGGATGCGACGGCATCCGCCACGGCTGTCGCCTGCTGTTCGTCGGTCGCGATGCGGTTGTAGAGCGCACCGTGCGGCTTGACGTACCGCACGTCGGCGCCGACGGATGCCGCGACTCCGGCGAGCGCGCTCAGCTGGTAGAGCACGTCTGCATGCAGCTCGGAAGGTGCGACATCGATGAAACGGCGGCCGAAGCCGGCGAGGTCGCGGTACGAGACGTGCGCGCCGATCGTGACTCCGCGGTCGCGCGCCGCCCGGCAGGTGGCGATCATGGTCGCGGGGTCGCCACCGTGGAACCCGCACGCCACGTTCGCGCTCGAGACGATGTCGAGCATGGCCTCGTCGTCGCCCATCGTCCAGGCACCGAAAGACTCGCCGAGGTCGCAGTTGAGGTCGATCGCGCGCATCCCTTTCATTGTGCCCGCCTCCTTGTGCAAGTGGGCAACACTGCAAGTGGGCGACACGAGCTCCACGATCGCCGCCGGCATGCACGCCCCGCTCTTGCCTCCTCGCCCGAGGGTGCGCAGAGTGGAAAGGACGTGGGGAGGCCGGCGATGCGCGGCAGGCGACGGGCACGGGTCGCGAGAGCGACCTCGATAGCCCTCTGCCTTCTCGTCGCGCTTACCGCATGCACGGGAGTGCCCACCGCACCGGGACCGGCCGCCCCCACTCACACCGCCGGAACCGGCACGCCGTCGACCTCGGCCGGCTCGGCCGGCGACGTTGCGCTCGCGCCCACCGGGACACCGAAGACCGTGCTCGATCACCTGCACGCCCCGTGGTCCGTCGTGCTGCTGGCCGACAGCTCCGCGCTGATCGACGACCGCGACAGCGGCCGCGTCATCGAGCGCACACGGGACGGCGCGACGCATCCGGTGGGAGCCGTTCCCGGCGTCGTGCACTCCGGTGAAGGCGGGCTGCTCGGACTGGCGGTGCAGTCGGCGCAGTCGCCCCACTATCTGTATGCGTATCTGACCGCAGCGAAGGACAACCGCGTCGTGCGGATGCCGCTGTCCGGCGCGCCAGGACACAGGACGCTCGGCGCGCCGCAGCCGCTCGTCACCGGCATCCCGAAGGGCGTCTTCCACAACGGCGGCCGCCTCGCGTTCGGACCGGACGGCATGCTGTACATCACCACCGGAGACGGCACGCAGACGTCGAACGCGCAGAACCTGAAGTCACTCGGCGGCAAGATCCTGCGGGTGACGCCGACGGGTGACGTGCCGAAGGACAACCCGTTCCCGGGATCGCCCGTCTACTCCTACGGCCACCGCAATCCGCAGGGCCTCGCCTGGGATTCGACGGGCAGGCTGTGGGCGAGCGAGTTCGGGCAGGACACCTGGGACGAGCTGAACATCATCCGCCCAGGCGCCGACTACGGCTGGCCGGTCGTCGAAGGCATCGCCCACGATCACCGCTTCGTCGATCCGGTCGTGCAGTGGCACACCGACGAGGCGAGCCCGAGCGGAATCGCCATCGTCGGCGACACCATCTTCATGGCCGCGCTGCGCGGCGAGCGGCTCTGGGTGATCCATCCCTCGCCCGACGGGCATGCCGTGCAAACGAAGGCGTACTACGACGGCGAATACGGCCGCCTTCGGCTGGTCGTCGCCGCAGGGCGCGACACGCTGTGGGTCGTGACCAACAACACGGACGGGCGCGGGTCGCCGAAGCCGGGCGACGATCGCATCCTTCAGGTGAGGATCGGCCCCGTCTCCTGACGACCCCGGGACCGGGCGACAGTCGTCCTGCCGCCGAAGTCGCGGACGCCCGTGGAGCCCGCGGCATCCGCACCGTATTCGCGGTACCCGTTCGGCTCCCGTGTCGAGGAGCGCGCCGCCGTGTGACGGGGCACGTGAGCGCGCGACGCGATGCCACGTCCGCCCGCTCCGTCCCAACGGGTCCCGACGGCACCTGCCGCCTTGAAAGCTCACGACACGTCAGAAGCTGGGGAGTCCTCAGGACCCCATGACCTGGTGGAGGAGCCTGCTGAAGTCGTCGGGCCCGACGCTGATGTCGCCCATGTACGGGTGATCCATGTCGGCCGTGACGAAGATGACCAGCCCGATGAACACAGCGAGCATCCCCGCCATGACCAGGTGGATACGCAGGCTCTTGACGTCGACGCAGGCCAGCAGCACCGCGTTCACCGCGGCACCGACCCAGATCAGCGCCCACAGCAGCGTGGGAAGGCCCAGTGACGTCACGTTGATCCTGGTGCGCCGCGCCGTGACGAACTCGTTGTACTGCTGCACCGTCGCGGTGTACAGACCCGAGGTCTGCGCGGACGGCCGATAGTGCAGCAGCATGTGCTGGAAGTTCAGCAGGGTGACGGAGCTGTCCGCCGGGGCGATCCCGGCATGCTGAAGCGGCCAGTCCTCGGTGATCACGGCGCGGGTGTACGCGCGCAGCGCCTCCTGCAGCGACACCGCGTCGGTGGCGGGGAAGCCCGAGACATCGCGGTAGACCGCACCCAGGGCTGAGGACTCCTGCAGCACATCGGTGTGTACGGCGTCGTAGTTCTGGTACGCCGCGACGGCGACGAGCGCAAGGAAGATGCCGAAGAACACCCCGAACGTGCCGATCGAGTATCCGAGCACGCGGTCCCATTCCTTGGGCTGTGTCGCCACGCTGCGCACCCAGGGCCGCAGCGCCAGCACGAGCGCCAGGGAGCCCGCGACGAAACCGATCAGGAAGATCGGAAGGCTCACGTACAAGGGCGCCGAGTAGAACCACGACATGGCCACACCCTAATGTCGAGAATCGCTCGGGAACAGGCGCCGGTGCGGATGCCCGCGCCCTGCGTCCTCCGGCGGTCGCGCGGAAGCGGGATGCACAGGACCGTCGTGTGCACCGGTATCCGTCGGTCCCGCTGGTTAATCTCGATACGTGGCTGATTTGGTGAGGGTGCGCAGATGGGCAGAAGCGCTCATCGTGATGCACCTCGATGCGGATGCCTGGACCTTCGGCTTCGACAACGCCAAGACCCGCGGCGGACAGTGCAACCACACCACGAAACGCATCACGGTCTCTCGGCACCTGGCGTCGCGTTTCGATGACGACGAGATCCATCAGGTTCTGCTGCACGAGGTGGCGCATGCCATCGCCGGCCCTGCCGCCGGCCACGGTCCGACCTGGCGCAGCATCGCCCGCGAGCTGGGGTACGTGGGCGAGCGCACGCTCGACAAGCCCGTGGCCCAAGACCTCGCACCGTGGGTCGGCTCGTGCCCGCGGGGACACCTGCACTACCGCTACCGCAAGCCGACGAAGACGATGTCATGCGCCAAGTGCTCCCGGCGCTTCTCACGCGAGTACTTGATCGTGTGGGAGAGACGAGCGGTGCGCTGAGCCGGCAGCAGCGCGCGTCCAGCGGGCTCGGCGTTAGCGAGCGCAGTGCGGCGCGATGCAAAGCGAACCCGCGCGGCGCGACATGATGGGTGCTGCGGAAAGCGGAACGGGTGAACCACGACACATGACACTGACGACATCGCAGCATGCGCAGGCGGCGGACGACGACGCGTCCTCGTTCGTTACGCCACGCACTTCGCAGAGCCCCACCCCGCAGGCCTCCCCGTCGTCGTCCACCTCACAGGCGAGACTCGGCGAGACGGGCCAGTGGTTCCACACACCGGAGGGCGTCGACTGGTGGTTCGACTCCGGATGCCTGTGCCTCGACTTCGCGTACACGGGCGGAATGCCCGAGCCGGGCGAAGGCGACCGCATCCCGAACCAGCCGTGGGAACTGCTGCGCACGCCTGCCGACCTGACCGAATGGCTGCACGACCGCTTCCCGGCGATCGATGCCGCGTGCGCCGACCACGAGCTGCGTGACGCGTTGACGCTGCGGGAGGCGATCGCCGGGCTCGCCTCGGCGGCGTTGAACGGGCATCCGTACGCCCGCCGTGACGTCGACATGGTGAATCTGTACGCGTCGACACCCGATCTGCCTCCCGCGCTGGCCGGCGGCAGCATGCAGGCCGGACGCACGAGGCCGAGAGCCACCCAGGCGCTGTCGGCGATCGCGCGCGGCGCCGTCGCGGTGTTCGGATCCGACGAGGTGCGGGAGCGCATCCGCTCGTGCGGTGCCGAGGACTGCCCTCTGGTCTACCTGGATGTGTCGCGCAGCAGGAACCGCCGCTGGTGCTCGATGCAGCGCTGCGGCAACCGCGCGAAGGTGCGGGCTCACCGCGCGCGACGCGCGTCGCACACCGCCTGACCTGGCCGACGTCGGCGGCGCGTGGCAGAGTCGCACCATGGTGAGCGTCGGCGTGATCTTCAGCCCGTACCCGTATCCACCCGAGGACCTCGTCGACGCGGCCCGGGCGGCCGAGCGCGCCGGGGTGTCCGAGCTCTGGCTCTGGGAGGACTGCTTCCGCGAGTCCGCGTTCGCGTCCGTCTCCGCTGCGCTCGCCGTCACGTCCCGGCTGCGGGTGGGCATCGGAATCGCGCCCATGCCGTTGCGCAACGTCGCGGCCACGGCCATGGAGATCGCCACGCTCGCGCGCATGTTCCCCGGCAGGACGCTGCCCGGCGTCGGCCATGGAGTGCAGTCGTGGATGTCGCAGGTCGGCGCCCGCGTCGCCTCGCCCCTCACCCTGATGCGCGAATACGTGCCGGCTCTGCGTTCCCTGCTCACGGGCGAATCGGTCACCGTCGAGGGCAGATACGTGAGCCTCGATGCCGTACGGCTGGACTGGCCGCCTTCGGATGTCCCGCTCGTCTACGCGGCCGCCGAGGGCCCGAAGACCCTGTTCACCGCAGGTGCCGTCGCCGACGGCGTCGTGCTAGACAGCAGGCACACCGTCGCCGAGCTCGCGACGGCCATCGCCCGCGTCCGAAGCGGGCGGAACGAGGCCGGGCTCGAAGGCGAGCCCGACATCGTCGCGTACGCTGCCGCCGCCTTCGGACCGGACGGCCTGGACCGGGTCGCGGCGCAATGGGACGGCGACGTTCCCTCAGACATCGCTCAGCGCGCCATCACGGGCACTGTCGAGCAGGTCGCCGACGGCGTGCGGCAACTGGCGGACGCGGGTGTGCACCACGTCGTGCTGCTGCCGCCTCGCACGGAGCCCGACCTCGTCGGCTACTTCGAGCAGGTCGCCGAGGTGACCAGGCTGGTCGGCTGACCGGTCGTCACTCGACGACCTGAACCTCTTTCCAGAACGCCACGTAGTCGCTGAAGTCCTTGCCGACCCGCTCGAATGCCGTCGGGTACGGGGTCGGGTAGCTCCACGCGCGATCCTGCAGGCGCTGGCCGTCCACGTTGATCGTGAAGTATTGGCACTCGCCCTTCCACGGGCAGGTGTACGGCGTCGGGCTCGTCTCGAGCAGTTCCGCCTTCACGCTCGACGGTGGAAAGTACCAGTTGCCCTCGATCTTGATGAGGTCCTCGACGGGTGCCTCTGCGATCACGGTCTCGTTCACGACGGCTTTCACGACGTGTCCCTTCTTCTATGTGAGGATGTCGGCGGCTCGGTCTTCGGCGCGCTCGTCCGGGGCGGATGCGCACGCACCGGCCGTCCCCTCGCCCGAGGCAACACGCGCAGCCGGCATGCCATTCCCCGTCGCCGACGCGGGCCGCCCGACCCACCGTGCGACGCACCACCGCCACACGTCGACAGCGCCCCGGTCGCCGATAGGCTGTGCTCGCCCCGGGCGCATCCGTAGCCCGGCATCAATCGCACTCGGCACGACGGAGACCTCGATGACAGCAACCGGCACGCCGGACGAGCAGGTCGCGCCGAAGCGGCGCGCACGCCAAGGGCTCGTGGCAGGGCTGATCGGTGGCGGCGCTCTGCTCGTGGCTCTCATCGTCGCCGGTGCCGTGTTGGCGTGGGTCGAGACAGCGTCGCACACGCCGCAGGCGGCCGCGAAGCCCTATCTCGACGCCCTCGTGAAGGGCGATGTGGCGAAGGCGGTCAAGGTCGGCGGCATCGACACTCGCAGCCCACTGGTCACCCAGAGCGTCTACTCGAAGACGACAGATCGCATCACGGGATACTCGGTCCGGCCGGGCACCACGTCGGCAGACGAGGCCACCGTGACCGTGCGCTACGTGCAGGGCGCGAACCGCAATGTCGAGGTGCTGCGCCTGAAGAAGGCGGGCACCGATCTGCTCTTCTTCACCCGCTGGAGGCTCGAGCCGGTGGCGCTGCCCACGGTGCGGATCGCGGTCGGCGGCCCGTCGGCGGACGTCACCGTGAACGGATCGCCCGTCGCGGTGGCACGCGACGGCGTGGCCGAGCTTCAGGCTCTGCCTGGACGCTACGAGGTGAGCGTGCCTGCGACGGCGAGCCTGACCGGCGACGACCGTAGCGCGACCGTCACCCGCCTGCAGTCGTCGGGCGGCGTTCCCGCCGACGCAGTGTCGCTCTCTCGCAGGTTCACGAAGGCCGGCACGCAGGCGGCGAACGATGCCGTGAACGCGTGGGTCGCCGGCTGCATCGCACAGCCGACCATCCAGCCCGACGGGTGCAGCTTCGGCCTCGCCGACGACTATCCGGACCTGCACCTGGCGAACCAGAAGTGGACGCTTGCTGCGGCTCCGGAGTTCGAGATCGGGCCATGGGACGGCCGCGGCTGGCCCGTGGTCACGAGCGTTCCCGGTGCCGCGACGTTCCTCGCCGACTTCTCCGGCGACGACGGCAGCTCGGGAACGCTCTACTCCGACGCGCCCGTTCCAGTGGACGTCGAAGGCGAGATCACGGGATTCGGCAAGGACGGCACCGCGACGTTCCAGTCGATCGACTGGTCGGGCAAGGCGGCACAGGCGTCGGCCTGAGTCCCGCCGCGGATGCAGTTCGGCCAGGCATGCGGTTCCGCAGGGCGTGCAGCACCGCCGCGGATGCAGGGCGCGTGCCGACGCCGGGCCGCGTGACCGAGCCAGGTGTCGGTGATGCGTCACCGCATGGCGGCGACGCGCTCCGCAACTTCGTGCGCCGAGGCATCCACGTAGACGCCGTCGACCAGAACCGGAACCGTGGTGGAGACGTCCGTCTGATAGGCGACCGCGATGTCGTCGCCCTGCCGCTCGTTCAGCAGTTCGCCGCCCGACACCGACGCGGTGAACATGTGCCGGATGCCGCGTTCCAGCCCCGTGTACGCGGCGCACGCCGCGGCGGCCTCAGGCGAGCAGGCATCCACGCCGACCTTTCCGAGCGCGTCGATCACGGCACCGGCTGTCAGCAGGTCCTCGACGGCGAATCGGACCGTCTCGTCGGTGCGCGTCTCACCGGCCGCGACGATGGCGACCATCGCGCGACGACCGATGCGCTGCTGGTAGTCGAAGATCCACCTGGCCACGGCGGTGCGGTTGCGCAGGCTCGCCGCGAGTACGGGAACGCCGTGCGTGGCGGCGAGCGCGGTCAGCCGGGATCCGTTCAACGACGGCACGACCGCTCGAGACGCACCGAAGTCGGCAACGTTCTGCTCGGTCATGCTCGACGGCGAGAGGGAGACGCCGGGGTCGCCGCGCCGGCCCGCGAGTCGGGCGTCGGAGAACTCACCGGCCGCCGCCGCGACCTCGGCTTCGTGCCGCAGGCCCTCGTACGGCTGCACCTCGAGGCCGAGTGCCACGCCCATTTCGACCGTGGTGGTGAACGAGATCGCGTCGATCACGACGATCACTCCCGCTCCGTGCGCGATGCTTCGCAGGCCCTCACGACCCCAGTCGAACCGCACCTCGTAGCGCTGCTGGGTGGGCTGGTCGGGGCTGAGCGGCATCTTCACTCGGCCATGGTATCGACGCGGATCCGGTCGCGAACTCAGGATGCCGACGGCGTCCGCACCAGCGTCAGCCGCTGCGTCGGCCTCGTCATGGCCACGTACAGGGCGGATGCGCCACGCGGCGACTCGGACACGAGAGCATCCGGGTCGGCGATCACGACGGCATCAAACTCGAGACCCTTCGCATCCTGTGCGGTGAGCACGACGATGGGCTTGACGAGACCGGGGGCGCCGCGACCGGCATCCGTGCCGTAGCACCGCTCGACCGCATCGGCCACGACGCCCACGACGGCAGCCGGCGCGATCACGGCCACCGAGCCGGTGTCGTCGATGCCGCGATCGTGCCCGACAGCATCCACCGTCGCCGAGGCGAGCTCATCGGACGTTCCGCCGGCGAACACCTCTCGCACGGGCCAGTCGCCCTCGCGCACGGCACGCGCCGGTGTGATCGGCAACCCCTTCGAGCGTGCGAACGACTCGGCTTCGCGGGCGATCTGCGCCGGCGTGCGGTAGTTCACGGTGAGCTGCTCGAGCCGCCAGTGGTTCCTGAAGAACGGCCCGACGGCATCCGCCCACGACCGGCCGCCGCTCGCCGACGACGACTGCGCGATGTCGCCCACGATCGTGAACGACTTCATGGGGCACCTGCGCACCAGAAGACGCCACTGCATGGGGCTCAGCTCCTGCGCCTCGTCGACCACGACGTGCCCGTACGCCCAGGTGCGGTCGGATGCCGCCCGCTCGGCCGTGGTGAGCCCGTCGCCCTGCGCAACGGCCTGGTCCACCAGCTGCTCCGCTGTGACGAACGACTCGGCTCCGGCGTCGGCGATCGCGGCGCGCGCCATGCGCAGGTCGCGCTTGCGCTGCTCCTTGGATGCCTGCCGCTCGGCCTGGTCGCGCACGTCCGCCGACTCGCCCAGCACCTCCGCAGCCTCGTCGAGAAGCGGGATGTCGCTGATCGTGAAGGCGGAGTCGCGACTGCGGCGCAGCAGAGCCCGCTTCTCCTCGCTCCATCGCGGTGTGAGCTCGGCCAGCCACTGCGGTCTGGCGTACAGATCGGCGAGCAGCTTCTGCGGTGTGAGCGGCAGCCACGCCGTGTTCAGCAGGACGCGCGCGTCGTAGCTGGTGCGCACGTCCTCGCGCAGCACGGCGAGATCCTCCTCGTCGAGCGTCTGCCCCCTGGCGCGGAGCTGCTCGGCGAGCCGCGCCGTCAGCGCGGTGAGCGCGTGCTTGACGAACGTGACGCGCGCCACATTGTGCGGCTTGCCCGTACGCTGCGCGCGCCGCAGCGCATCGGCGATGAGGTCGGGCTCGACCACGATCCGCTCGTTGTCGACCTCGATCACGGTGGCCTCGGCCGGCACCTTCTGCCTGGCCTCGACGGCGCGATGCAGCAGGTTCACCATCTGCTTGGAGCCCTTGAGCTGGGCCGTGGCGGGCGGGTCATCCGTGTCGGCCGAAACGCCGGGAAAGAGCTCGCCCAGGCTCTGCATGACCACGCCCGTCTCACCCAGCGACGGCAGCACTTCCTCGATATAAGTGAGAAACGCGCGCGTGGGGCCCACCACGAGCACGCCGGATGACTCCAGCTTCTGCCGATGCGCGTACAGCAGGTAGGCGGCGCGGTGCAGAGCGACGGCCGTCTTGCCCGTGCCCGGTCCGCCCTGCACCACGAGCGCGTCGCGCAGCTCGGAACGGATGATGCGGTCCTGCTCCGCCTGGATCGTGGCCACGATGTCGTTCATGCGGCCGGTGCGCTGCGCCATGAGCGCCGCCATCAGCGCTGCATCCCCAGACACCTCGTCGGGGCGGGTTCCTGGCTGTTCCAGGAGGCGCGAGTCGAACACCTCGTCGTCCACCCTCAGCACGTGGCGGTCGCGCATCGTCAGCCTGCGCCGGGCGGCGACGCCGAGCGGGTTCGCCGCCGTCGCCTGATAGAACGCGCTCGCCTGAGGGGCGCGCCAGTCCAGCAGCACGGTGTGCTCGTCGTCGTCGCGCAGTCCGATGCGGCCGACGTAGCGAAGCCGGGGGTCGCGCAACGGGTCGTCCGCGTCTCTCCCGGTGTCGTCGCCCTCCAGCTGCAGGCGGCCGAACACCAGTCGCGGCTCGACATCGCGCAGCTGCAGGATGCGATCCTCGTAGAGCCTGGCGTACGCATCCCGCTCGCCCCGCGCTTGATGCGTGCCACCGCCGCTCTGCCGTCGAACGGCGGCGAGCCGCTGCACGGTGTCGTCGCGCAGCGCGTCGAGCCTGGCGTACAGGTCAGCCACGACGCGGCGTTCCCGAGCGAGTTCCGATTCGTGCACACGTACCCCCGGGTTCTACGTCGGACCGTCTATTTTAGGGTCCTCACCCCGAGCGGTGCGGTCCAAGCACCAGCCGGTATCCGCTACCGCGGGTCGAGTTACCGCATGGTCCGGGCGCATGGCCCGCAACTGATAGGCTGGTGGCTCTTGCGTTCCCGATGCCGGGAATGCCTGCGTCGTCAGAGCGCATCAGCTCGCGAGGCCGTCGCCGCATCATCTCAGCGGACACCCTCGCTTCGATTCCTTCTCACGGCGAACGGATGCGCCGACCGGCGCCTTCGCCACACTTCCCGTCGTGCCTGGCACGACGTCTGCCCGAAAGGCACCCCCATGACTTCCTTCTCCGACCTCGGCGTGCCCGCGCCGCTCGTCGCCGCTCTCGAGCGCGACGGCAAGCGCGAGGCGTTCCCCATCCAGGCCGACACCCTGCCCGACACGCTCGCCGGCCGCGACGTGCTCGGCAGAGGCAAGACCGGCTCTGGCAAGACCATCGCCTTCGCCCTGCCGATCGCCGCCCGTCTGGGCACCTCGCTCTCCGGCGGCAAGCGCAGGGCAGGGCATCCTCTCGCCCTCGTGCTTGCCCCGACCCGTGAGCTGGCGACGCAGATCGCCACGGCACTCGAACCGCTGGCTGCCGCGTACCGGCTCACCACGACCACCGTCTTCGGCGGAGTCAGCCAGAAGCGCCAGGTGGATGCGCTGCGTGCCGGCGTCGACATCCTCGTCGCCTGCCCCGGGCGCTTGGAAGACCTGATGCAGCAAGGCTTCGTCTCGCTCGACGCCGTCGAGATCACGGTGCTCGACGAGGCCGACCACATGGCCGACCTCGGATTCCTGCCTGTGGTCACGCGCATCCTCGGCAAGACTCCCGACTCGGGTCAGCGGCTGCTGTTCTCGGCGACGCTGGACAACGGCGTCGACAAGCTCGTCAAGCGATTCCTGCACTCCCCCGTGCTGCACTCCGTTGACGACGAGACCAGCCATGTGGACCGCATGACGCACCACGTGTTCGAGGTGGACACGCTCGAGTCCAAGAGCGACCTGGTGCAGGCGCTCGCGTCGGGCAAGGGCCGCAGCATCCTCTTCATGCGTACGAAGCACCATGCGAAGCGACTGGCCAAGAAGCTGACGGAATCGGGCATCCCGGCCGTCGATCTGCACGGCAACCTCTCCCAGCCCCAGCGTGACCGCAACCTCGCCGCGTTCGGCGATGGCAGCGTTCGCGTGCTCGTGGCGACGGATGTCGCGGCGCGCGGCGTGCACGTCGACGACGTCGAGCTCGTGGTGCACGTCGACCCGCCGGCCGAGCACAAGGCCTACCTGCACCGCTCGGGCCGCACGGCGCGCGCCGGCGCCACAGGCGACGTCGTGACCATCACGCTGCCCTCGCAGAAGGACGACCTTCGGGTGATTCTGCGCAAGGCCGCCATCGCGGCGACGCCTCGCTCGGTGACGGCGACGTCTCCCGAGGTCATGCAGCTCGTGGGCGAGGTCGCTCCGTACGTCGCGCCTGCTCCGAAGACCGCGCAGAGCGGCGGGCGTGGCAACGGTGCTGGCGGCCGCAGCGGTCGCCGCGCCGAAGGCTCGACCGGCCATGCGCGTGGTCGGAACGCATCCGGCAGGAGCGACAGCTCCCGCCGTGCGGATGCGAGCCGCAACCCTGAGGAGCGCAGCGGCAGCCAAGTGCGGGGGTCGCAGACCCGCGCCGGCCGTGACGGCGGTTCCGACCGTCGTTCCTCGAACGTGGACGGCATGCGCGGAACGAATGCCAGGTCGAACAAGCGCACGAGCGCCGACTCCGCGTCGCACCGCGGAGGTCAGGCGGCGCGCGGCGGCGCCGGTCGTTCCATCAGGGTCGGCGATGTCGTGAGGCCGAACGCAGGAACCTCGCGCGGACGCGGCCCTCGTCGCTCGCAGGGCTGACGCGGTCCAGCACACACGAGGCGACGGCCGCCGCACCACCACGGTGCGACGGCCGTTTCCTGGTTGATCTCCAACCGGATCTGTCGGCGCTCGCCCTCGACTGGCGTGGCGACGGCAAACGGTCAGCCCTGGGCGCGCTCCGCGACGCGCTGCCACTTCTCCCACTCGGCGATCCTCGAGTCGTAGTCGGCCTTCGCGATCGTCAGCGGTGAGCTTCCGAAGAACACGCGCAGGGGCGGCTCGGGCGAGTCGACGACCTCGAGAATCGCGGCGGCGGAGGCATCCGCACTGCCCGGCTGTCCGTTGCGCTTGGCTCGCGCGGCCTGAACCTCCTCGTGCACCTGCGCATAGTCGGGCAGCGGCTCGGAGCGCTTGGCGGATGCGCCAGCCCAGTCGGTGGCGAAGGCTGCCGGTTCGACGAGCGTGACGCGGATGCCGAACGACGCCACCTCCTGCGCCAGCGCCTGGCTGAATCCCTCGAGCGCCCACTTGGAGGCGTTGTAGATGCCGACGAGCGGGAAAGCGGTGATGCCGCCGATCGACGACACCTGGATGATGTGACCCCCACCCTGCGCGCGCAGGATCGGCAGCGCGGCCTGGGTGATCCACAGCGCGCCGAAGACGTTCGTCTCCAGTTGCGCCCGCGCCTCGTCTTCCGTGATCTCCTCGATGAAGCCGAAGTGGCCGTATCCGGCGTTGTTGACGACGACATCCAGGCGGCCGAACCGCTCGTGCGCCGAGTTCACTGCCGCGAAGTCGGCCTCTCGGTCGGTCACATCCAGTTGGATCGGGAAGATCCGGTCGCCGTACCGCTCGACCAGATCATCGAGCGACGATGTGTCGCGCGCCGTTGCCGCCACCCGGTCGCCGCGCTGCAGCGCCGCCTCCGTCCAGGAACGGCCGAAGCCGCGCGACGTACCCGTGATGAACCAGACCTTGCCGTTGTTCTCCTCTGCCATGCAGACAACCGTAGAGCCGGCGCCACGGCCATGCGGCCCCGGCGACGCCGTGTTACCGCCCCGAGCGGTGCCGGTGGTAGTAGTCCAGCAGGGCGCGAGTGGAGGCATCCTGCGCCTGGATCGCGGCGTCTTCGCCCTCGATCGCCGGCGCGATCTGCAGCGCGAGCTGCTTGCCGAGCTCCACACCCCACTGGTCGAACGAGTTGATGCCCCACACCACGCCCTGCGTGAACGTGATGTGCTCGTACAGCGCGATCAGCTCGCCGAGCACCTTCGGCGTGAGCGCCTGGCCGATGATGGATGTCGTCGGCCGGTTGCCGGGGAACGTGCGGGCGGCGACGAGCGCTCCCGTCGTGCCCTCCGCCTCGACCTCCTCGGCCGTCTTGCCGAACGCGAGCGCCTTGGTCTGCGCCAGGAAGTTCGCCAGGAACAGCCCGTGCACGTCGCGGTCGCCGTCCTTGAGCGGATACGCCGGGTCGGCGAACGCGATGAAGTCGGCGGGGATGAGCCTGGTGCCCTGGTGGATCAGCTGGTAGAACGCGTGCTGGCCGTTGGTGCCGGGCTCTCCCCAGAAGATCTCGCCTGTCGTCGTCGTGACCGGGGAACCGTCCCACCGCACCGACTTGCCGTTCGACTCCATGGTGAGCTGCTGCAGGTAGGCGGGGAAGCGGTGCAGCAGCTGCGCGTACGGCAGCACGGCGTGCGACTGCGCGCCCAGCAGATTCGAGTACCACACGTTCAGCAGCCCCATGAGCACCGGAACGTTCCGCTCGAGCGGGGTGGATGCCACATGCTCGTCCACCGCGTGGAATCCGGCCAGGAAGTCGGTGAAGTTCTGCGGTCCGAGCACGATCGCGAGCGACGTGCCGATCGCGGAGTCGACCGAGTACCGGCCGCCCACCCAGTCCCAGAACCCGAACGCGTTGTCGGTGTCGATGCCGAACTCGGCGACCTTGTCGAGCGCGGTCGAGACGGCGATGAAGTGGTGGGCGACGGCATCCTGCTTGCTCGGCTCGTCGTCGCCGATGGCCCCGGATGCCTGCAGCCCCTCCCACAGCCAGTCCCGCGCCAGTCGCGCGTTCGTCAGCGTCTCGAGCGTGGTGAACGTCTTGGACGCGACGATGAAGAGCGTGGTCTCGGGGTCGAGGTCCGCCGTCTTCTGCGCCAGGTCGGTGGGGTCGATGTTGGAGATGAAGCGGGCCTCGATCCCGGCATCCGCATACGGCTTCAGCGCCTCGTAGACCATGACCGGGCCGAGGTCGGAGCCGCCGATCCCGATGTTGACGACCGTGGCGACCTTCTTGCCGGTCACGCCGGTGAACTGTCCGGAACGCACCCGGGCGGCGAACGCCGCGATGCGGTCGAGCACCTCGTGCACGTCGTGGTCGATGTGCTGACCGTCGACGACCAGCTCGGGCGAGGCATCCGCCGGACGGCGAAGCGCGGTGTGCAGCACGGCGCGATCCTCTGTGGTGTTGATGTGCACGCCGGCGAGCATCTGCGCAAAGCGATCGGCGACGCCGACCTGCTCGGCCAGGCGCACGAGCGAGGCGAGGATGTCGTCGGTCACCAGATTCTTGGAGAGATCGACGTGCAGGTCGGCGAGCTCGAAGCTCAATCGCTCGACGCGGCCCGGGTCGGCGGCGAACCAGCCGCGCAGGTCAGGGGAGAAAGCGTCGCGGTGCGCCTCGAGCTCTGCCCAGGCGGATGTCGTGGTGGGGTCGACGGGTGCATTCACACCCCCAACGGTAGTGGCTATTGAGCCGAGAGCCGAGCGAGCTTGCTCGCTTGGCCGAGGCGATTGAGCCACTGGGCCGCGTCAGCCGCGATATCCGCGATTGAGCCGAGAGTGGTGCGACCGGCGATAGTGGAGACCGGCGTTTGCGAGTGAGGGCGGCGCTCAGGCGGTCTTCATGACGGTGGCCGTGAAGTTCTGCACCCTGCTGAGCAAGGCATCCGCCCTCTCGGCGATGTGCTCGGGCGATTGTGCGTGCGGCGGCGTGATGCGGATGAGCAGCGAGCAGGCGAGATCGTCGCAGATGTAGGAGCCGATCGTGTTCCCGTTGCGGCCGGACTCCCCCGCTCGCGGCGCGCTGAACATGCGCACCTGCGTGGCCGGCTGCGACGAGTGGCAGAACGAGCACATGGCGGCGATCCCAGGCCGCAGACCGCCGCTGGCGGCGCGCAGCACGATCCCGGTGGGGTGGTCGTTCATCCAGTGCACGATGTAGCCGAGGTGGGATGCCTGAGGGTCGCGCCAGCCGAGAAACTCACGCTCGTCCCAGAGCGTCTCGTGGATGCCGGGAATGGGCAGTCTGGCCAGCTGTTCCGGAGTGGCGTTCACGAACGACGAACGGATGTCCTGCTCGGTGAGCGGCTTCACGCGGCTCCCCTCCCTGCTTCAGATCGTCGGTCGGCGCTGCAACCGCAACAGGATAACGGCCTCGACCCGATGCCGCACCGGTTCGGTCGGCGGCGAAGTCCGCACGGCTCGGACGGCGCAGAAGGTCGCCCCGCTCGCCGCCCGCGGGCGCCCATCGGCCGGCGGACGGCGTCGTGAAGTCGGCGCGAGACGGCGCACCGTCGGTGGCCGCAGCACGGCCGGAGCCGCGTGACGTCGCTATCGTCCTCGTTATGGGCGAGGAGCAGACGGCATCCCTGCGCATCCGCCGGGCCACGACGGCGGATGCCCGCGGCATCGCCCGCGTGCACGTGCGGGCGTGGCGCGAGTCGTACGCGCACGTGTTCTCGCCCTACCTCCTCGAGGGGCTGAGCGTGAGCGGCAGGGCGGACAGGTGGACGCGAATCCTGGCCCGCGGCACCGAGGTCTGGGTGGCCGAGACGGACGGGCGGATCGTCGGGTGGGCATCCGCAGGGCAGAGCCGCGAGCCCGACGCACCCGTGCCGCTGGAGCTGCAGGGCATCTACGTGCTGCGCGACCACTACGGAACCGGCGCGGGACAACGGCTCCTGGATGCCGCACTCGGCGACTCGCCGGCCTTCCTCTGGGTGCTCGGCGACAACCCGCGAGCCCAGGCGTTCTATCGCAGGAACGGATTCACGCCCGACGGCACCAGCAAGGTGGGCGTGTTCGGCGGCGAGCCAGCGCACGAGGTGCGGATGGTTCGCGGGGTGTGAGCTACGGCAGCACGCCGACGGATGCCAGCGCCGCCCGCACCAGCGCGCCCCTCCCGCCTTCGAGCTCCGCGGCGACCTGCGGGGTGGATACCTCGGCGGGCGACATCCAGGTGAGCTCGAGCGCATCCTGCCGCGGCTCCGTCGTTCCGGTGACGGGCACGACGTAGGCAAGGGAGACCGCGTGCTGACGGTCGTCGTTGTAGGCCGACACCCCGGGGATCGGAAAGTACTCGGCCACCATGAACGGCACGGGACTGGCAGGCAGCTGCGGGAACGCCATGGGACCGAGGTCCTTCTCGAGGTGCCGGAACAGCGCGTCGCGCAGCGTCTCACCGTACATGACGCGTCCGGAGACGAGGGTACGCGTGATCTCGCCGACCGCGTTCGCCCTCAGCAGCAGTCCCACCTCGGTGACCTGCCCCAGGCCGTTGACGCGCACCGGGACCGCCTCGACGTAGAGGATCGGGATCCTGTGCCGCAACTGCTCGAGCTCGATGTCGCTCAGCCAGCCGGGGCCCACGCCCGGGAGCACGCCGTCGCCGTTCTCCCCCGGAACGGCGTCATCGGGGTCGGGATCTGGTGTGCGCACCGCCATGGCTCGATCTTACGGATGCCCGTGTCTGTGTCGGCCCAGCACCTCACGACCGGCTGGTCGCACCTCGGTCGATGGGCTGTAGATCCGAGCGCAGCAGGCGGAACTCCTTGCGGCGCAACATCCTGAGCAGCGCCGCGGCCGGAAACCCGAATGCTGCGCGTCCGGCCTCGACGGGATACGGCTCGATCGCGGTCACGACGTAGTCCTTGCCGCGGAAGACGACCTCGCACCGGCCAGCGACGACGATGTTGCGGTACCACTGCACCTCGGGGCCGTAGGTGAGCTCCGCCACGAAGCCCTCCGTGGCGCGGCCCAGGATCACCGGCGTCTCGTACACCGTCCCGCTCTTGCGGCCGACGTTGCGTACCAGCGAGAACGGCCCGACCCCACGGCGAGCGAGCCTGCGCGTCAGGCGGTTGAGGCTGTTGTTCAGCACGGAGAGAAACCCGCGCTTGGAACGACTCATCGCTGCCATGTGCCGTCATCCCCTTCCCGGCGCTCGTCGACCGAGCCGGCGACTTCGGGCACGTCGATCTCGGGCCCGAGCGCTGAGCTACAGTCCGACCCGGCGCTCAGTGAGCCCGTGCGCCCGCGATTGCTCTGTTCCAGAGCGGGCGGTGCTCGGGCGACGGGGCGTGCGCTCTGTCCGCCCCGTCGCGGTCCTGTTCGGGCTCGGCGGCGGCATCCGCTCTGCCCACTTCGGTCCCGCCGACGCCTGCCCTGTCCGAGGGCGCCCGCGTTGCGGCGTCGGCGAGAGCCAGAAGCACGTGCGCGCTCTCCACCGCGTGGAGGGCGTGCCGCACGTGTGCGGCGATGTAGATGATGCCGCCGGTTTCGAATCGCTCGGGCGCGCCGTCGACCTCGATGTCGACAACGCCGGAAAGCACCTGGATGAGAATGGGGACGGCCGCCTCGTGCTCGGACATGGTCTGTCCCTTGTCGAGCGTGAGCCGCACGACTCCGAACCCGGGAGCCTTGAGAATGCGCTTGCTCGCGACCTCATCCGTCCGCAGCCGCAGCAGGTCGATCAGCGATTCCGCATCGTTCGCGATCGTGACACTGCGCTCGACAGCCGCTGGAGCGTTCACCGGATCCTCCCGTTCATCGAACTCTCGATGAGTTTAGAGCATTACGCTCCTTTTTATTCGACCGGCTTCGTCTCTCCGCCGTGACCGACTCGTCGACGCACGCCGGAGACGACGACGCATAGTGCCGCGACCGCCGCGAAGACGACCGCCGCGCCCGCGAAAATCCAGCTCACTCGCGGGGCGAATGCTGTGGCGGATGCGTTGCCTGCGAGCACTCCGAAGACGGCCACTCCGAGCGCGCCGCCAACCTGTCTCGCCGTGTTGCTGGCCCCGGATGCCGCACCCGAGGCATCCGGCAGCGCCGCCAGTGCCGCGGCGACGACGGCGGGTGTGAGGATGCCGATCCCGGCTCCCCAGACCACAAGCGACACGGCGAGCGCCACGAGCCACGCTGGCCCCACGATGCGGATGCTTCCAGCAAGTCCCGCGAATCCGAACGCGGCGACGGCAAGACCGATGGCCGCGGTGCGCCAGTACCCGACCCGCGCAACGAGCCGCCCGGCCGGTGCGCCGAGCAGAGGAAGGGGCAGCATCCCGGGCAGCAGGAGCAGCCCTGCGGCCAACGGCGGGAGGTGGCGGACGTCTTGCAGGGTCTGCGTGAGCACGAACAGCGCGCCGAGCACACTGAAGTTCATGAGGCCCGCGACTCCGCAGGCCGCGAGGAGCGGGCGACGCGCCGTCTTCGGCACCCGCAGCAACGGATGCGCCGCCGTCCGCTCGACCCACCACAGTGCCAACGCGACAACCACGACGAGTGCGACTGCGGCGTCGGCGAGCACCGGATCCTCGAGCTGTACGACCGCGGTGACCAGCGCCGCGAGCATGACGGTCAGCCCGAATGCGCCGAGCCAATCGACGCGTCCGCTCCCGGGCTCTCGTGATTTCCCTGCGTTACGGGAGTCGATCACAGGCACCAGCGCGGCGACCACGACCGGTACATTCAGCCAGAACACTGCGCGCCAGCCCGCCGTCCCGACGAGAAGACCGCCGACGAGCGGTCCCGCGGGCAGCGCAGCGCCGCCGATGGCCGCCCACACGCCCACCACACGGGACCGCGCTGAGCCGTCACTCGTTCGGTCGACCAGCAGTGCGAGAGTGCCGGGCAGTACGAGGGCAGCGCACAAGCCCTGCAGTGCGCGTCCCGCGACGAGCACCGGCCACGACGGGGCGACCGCGCACACCACCGACGCCAGACCGAAACCGAGGAACCCGGCGATCACGATCCTGCGATGGCCGAGCCGGTCCCCGACCGCCCCCGCCGCAAGCAGAAGTGCGGCGAGGGGCACCGTGTAGGCATCCACCACCCAGACGAGGCCCGGCGAGTGCACGCCGAACCCGGCGCCGATGCTCGGCAGCGCCACGTTGACGACCGTGACGTCCAGTAGCACGAGGAAGTAGCCGCCGCACAGCGCGGCGGTCAGGGGCCGGCCGGCGGTCAGAAAGGAGCTGGTTCGTTCACGCCTCACGTTCATCCATCGTGGTCGAGGAACGTTTCGGGATGCGCCGAAATGATTGCCACGTAGCCTGGCGACTATGTCAGCCACACCGGATCTCGCGAGGGCGGCATCCGCCTTCGCCGACCCCCGCAGGGCGCGGGTGCTCATGGCACTCACCGACGGGAGGGCGTTGCCGGCCGGACGACTGGCCGAGGAGGCGGGAGTCGCGACATCCACGGTGAGCGCGCACCTGGCGCTGCTGCTCGACCTCGGGCTCGTCGTCGTGGTTCCGCAGGGCCGGCACCGCTACTACCGCCTCGCGAACCCCGACGTCGAGGGCGTGCTCGAAGCGCTCGCGCGCATCGCACCGAAGACACCCATCACCTCACTGCGCGAGCACACCCGCAGCGAGGCATTGCGCACGGCGCGCACCTGCTACCACCACCTCGCCGGAGGGTTCGGCGTCGACCTGTTCCGCCGCCTCATCGACAACGGATGCGTCGCGGGCGGTGACGGCCGGCATCACGCCGACGACCCGACCGACCGGCTCTCCTCGCCTGGGCGCAGCGACCGTTATCGCCTCACGGACGTCGGCGCGTCGATCCTGGCGGAGTGGGGCATCCCGGATGCGGTGCTGGGCACCAGCACTCCGCTGAGGTACTGCGTGGACTGGACGGAGCAGGCGCACCACCTCTCCGGCCCATTGGGCACCGCGCTGGCTACCAGGTTCTTCGAAGCCGGGTGGATCGGGCGCGGACGGGTGCCGCGGAGCATCCGGGTCACCGATCACGGGCGCGACGCGCTTGCCGAATTTCCGGGCACCGCACGCGCGACGCGGTCGGCGTGACACCTGCGGCCCGGGATAACGGCTGGCCTCACTCGGTCAAGGCGTCCACGATCAGCTCGCTCAGCTCCTGCGGTTTCGTGAACTGTGGCCAGTGGCCGGTGGGAAGACCCGCGATGTGCAGTGACGACAGACGAGGCGTGTCGCCGAGCCAGCCGACGCCCTGCTCGACGAGATCGTCCAGCTGCTCGGCCGGCATGGTCGAGATGATGATGGTCGCCGGCACCTCCAGGCGGCGCTCGTCGCTCAGATGCAGCGGGTCGATCGCGGCGTGCGAGGGCGACGGATGCGTGTGTGCGGCGATCTCCTTCCCCAACTCGGGCGTGATGTCGCGCACGTCGCCCTCGTCGAATGCGTCCCAGCCGGGGAACGGCATGTCGGCGTCGTCGTGCGGCACCTCGTCGTTCACGATCGACCCCTCGCCGCCCGGCCAGCTGTCGACGTACACGACACGGTCGACCCGGTCGGGCCGGCGGTCGATGGCACCGAACGCGACGAGTGCCCCTCCGCTGTGCGCGACCAGCGCGACCTTCTCGTCGCCGGGAACCTCGTCGATGAGGCGGACGATGTTGTCGATGTGAGTGTCCAGCGTGATCCCGCTGCGGTCTGCGTCGTCGGCTTCAAGGCCGGGTGGAGTGACCGGATGCGCGTGGTGGCCTGCCGCCTCGACGGCCGGCGTGATGGCATCCCACGAGGAGGCGTCGAGCCAGAGTCCGGGGATGAGGAACGTGTGCATGGCGCGACGCTACTGGATGCCTCCGACGTTCGCTCCGGGCGAGCGTCGGTCGTCTGTGTTGAGATTCAGTGATGGGCGACGTTCTCGAACGGTTCTCCCCCGCCACGCGCGCGTGGTTCGAGGGGGCGTTCGACGCGCCGACCGCGGCTCAGCTCGGTGCGTGGGATGCCATCTCCCG
>Ga0164242_10001311_pt1 | contig 29390 bp, 27 predicted proteins | sample OricomgcompostMG_FD_108783 | JGI IMG/M metagenome (GOLD analysis project Ga0164242, IMG submission 108783) | Miracle-Growth compost microbial communities from Emeryville, California, USA - Original compost - Miracle growth compost (MG) ...
CGGCGCGTACTTCGCCACGCCGTAGGTGGTGGCCTCGGCCCGATGCGCGGTGCCGAAGGCGTCGTTCACGTAGACGTCGCACAGCGCGGCAATCTTCTGCGCCAGCGCATCGTCGTTCTTTTTCTCGCCCTTGTTGACGCGGCAGTCTTCCAGCAAGACGACCTGGCCGGGCCGCACGTCGACGCCGTCGACCCAGTCCTGCTTCAGTTCGACCGGCTGGCCGAGCAGTTCGCCCAGGCGTTTGGCGATCGGCGCCAGCGTATCCTCCGGCTTCGGCTCGCCTTCGGTCGGACGTCCGAGATGCGAGGTGACCATCACGGCGGCGCCGGCCTGCAGCGCCTGCCGGATGGCCGGGACGGAAGCACGGATGCGGGTATCTTCGGTGATGTTGCCCTGATCGTCCTGTGGGACGTTCAGATCGGCGCGGATGAAAACACGTTTGCCCCGTAGCTGGTTACGGGCGATCAGGTCGCTCAATCGGTTGAATTGCATGGGCCTACGACGAAAATGGTTTTCCAGGAAAGTCCGCTATTTTACCGCACGGGATATTGTCTAAAACCTATTTCCCGGTTCGCAGCAGCGGACGCCGACAGGATGAAGGCCGGGCCAGGACGCCGGGCCGTGTATTACCGCATTGCTTGGTGCGTTGCAGTATCCCCTGCGCGCTTAGAATGGCATTCTTGCAATAGATTCAATTTATTTCCCGGAAATTTCCCGCACCCGCGCCGGAAAACTGTTGTTCCTCGGCCAATCGATGCAAAGATGCAATGCGCTCCTTCGGCCGGGCGCCGAATCCGCTAGAATCGAGGGCTGCTTTTATCCACCGGAGAGTTTCTGATGTCGATGTCCGACCGCGACGGCAAGATCTGGAAGGACGGCGAGCTGATCGCATGGCGCGACGCCACCGTCCACGTGCTGACCCATACGCTGCATTACGGCATGGGCGTATTCGAAGGCGTGCGCGCGTACAAGACCGACCGCGGCACCGCAATCTTCCGCCTGCGCGAACATACCGAGCGGCTGTTCAATTCCGCCAAGATCTTCCAGCTCAAGATTCCGTTCGACCGCGACACCGTGATGCAGGCGCAACTGCAGGTGGTGCGCGAGAACCGGCTGGAAAGCTGCTACATCCGGCCGCTGGTGTGGGTCGGCGACGAGAAACTCGGCATTTCCGCCAAGGGCAACCGCGTTCACATCGCGATCGCCGCCTGGGCCTGGGGCGCCTACCTGGGCGAAGACGGCCTGAACAAGGGCATCCGCGTCAAGACGTCGTCCTTCACGCGGCACCACGTCAACGTGTCGCTGGTGCGCGCCAAGGCCTGCGGCTACTACATCAATTCCATCCTCGCCAACCAAGAAGCGCTGGCCGACGGCTACGACGAGGCGCTGCTGCTCGACACCGAGGGCTACGTGTCGGAAGGCTCGGGCGAGAACGTGTTCATCGTCAAGAACGGCAGGATCTACACGCCGGATCTGGCTTCGTGCCTGGACGGCATCACGCGCGACTCGGTCGTCACGCTGGCGCGCGACCTCGGCTACGAGGTGATCGAGAAGCGCCTGACGCGCGACGAAGTCTATTGCGCGGACGAAGCCTTCTTCACCGGCACCGCCGCCGAAATCACGCCGATCCGCGAACTGGACAACCGCCCGATCGGCGAAGGCGTGCGCGGCCCCATCACCGCGAAGCTACAGGCGCTGTTCTTTGACACGGTGGCCGGCAAGGCGCCCAAGTACCAGCACTGGCTGACCGTAGTCTGATGGCCGCAGGCGGCGTGCCACGCTAGGCGCGCCGCCCGGTTCGCACTATCATCGGCAGCTGAGATTTCTTTCCCATAAAGCAAGCGGAGACGACAGACATGGCAGACGCAGCGCAGACGAACAACGCAGTGGAACTGGACGGCAAGGATCTACCCGCCTTTTGTCCCAATCCCTCCATGCCGGTGTGGAGCTCCCATCCGCGCGTCTTCCTCGAACTGCTGCCCAGCGGCGTGGCCAAGTGCCCGTATTGCGGCACGGTCTACAAGCTGAAACCCGGCACCGTCGTGCACGCGCACTGACGCCTGCACCGGCGCCTCTCCATGCCCACCAGGCCACGCAAGCAGTTCGGCACCGCGGACGACATCGAACTGGCGTTCTACGACGCCATCGGGCGCGCCGATCTGGACAGTCTGATGGCGCTGTGGGCGGATGACGAGGAAATCGTGTGCATCCATCCGGACGGCACGCGCCTGATCGGCTATGCCGCGATACGCCATTCGTGGTCGGAAATCTTCTCGCGCGGCGGCGTGCACATCCGGCCGGTCCAGCTGCACGCCTCGCAGAACGTGATGAGCGCCGTGCACAACCTGGTCGAATCGGTCAGCCTGCCGGAAGGACGGCAGCGCGACATCCACATCGTCGCGACCAACGTCTACGTCAAGACGCCGCTGGGCTGGCGCATCGTCGTGCATCACGCTTCCGTCGCGCCCGGCAAGGCGGCGCCTGAAATCGCGGCGGGCAGCGTGCTGCATTGAACGTCGCCGCAGCGGCCCTTCGCCTCTTGCCCTACCCTGTCGCACACCGTCGGACATCGCCGTCGCCTGAACATCCCGCCTTTCGTCGATGACTTCCTGTTCCCGTCTCCCCGCCGTTCCCGTCGAAAGCCCCGTTGACGACGACGCCTATCGCGCGCCATGGTGGCTGCCGGGCGGCCATCTGCAGACGATCTATCCGGCCAAATGCATCCGCACGCCAGAGGTCGCCTACCGGCGCGAACGCTGGACCACGCCGGACGCCGATTTCATCGACCTGGATTTCGTCGATGGCCGGCCGGGCCAGCCTTTCGTGGTGCTGTTCCACGGCCTGGAAGGATCGTCGCACAGCCACTACGCGCGTTCGCTGATGGGCCATCTGCAAACGCTAGGCTGGTCGGGTGCGGTCGTGCATTTCCGCGGCTGCTCAGGCGAACTGAACCTGGCGCCGCGCTTCTACCATTCCGGCGACGCGGCCGAGATCGACTGGATCCTGCGCCGGCTCGTGCCGCAAGCCCGCGCCGGCGGCGCCGGCCGCTTCTATGCCGTCGGCGTGTCGCTGGGCGGCAATGCGCTGCTGCGCTGGCTGGGCCAGTCGCAACATGATGCGGAGATCGTCGACGCCGCCTGCGCGGTATCGGCGCCGCTCGATCTGGCCGGCGGCGGCATGGCGCTCGGGCGCGGCTTCAACATGGTGTACACGCGCGTCTTCCTCGACACGCTGAAAGCCAAATGCGTGGAAAAGCTCCAGCAGTTCCCCGGCCTGTTCGACCGCGAGGCGATGCTGCGCGCGCGGGACCTGTACGCCTTCGACAACGTCGTCACCGCGCCGCTGCACGGCTTCCTGAACACCGAGGACTACTGGCGGCGCGCCAGCGCCAGGTATGTGCTGAACGACATCACCGTGCGCACGCTGGTGCTGAACGCGCGCAACGATCCCTTCCTGCCGGCCCAATACCTGCCTGCCACCGCCGCGCCCGCCGTCACGCTGGAGTATCCGGCGACCGGCGGCCACGTCGGCTTTGCCACCGCGCCCTTCCCCGGCAGGCTGGAATGGCTGCCGCGCCGGCTGGTCCGTTTCCTGCAAACGACGGCGCCATAGGCCGCGCCGGGAGAAGCAGATGGACCCGCAGGTCGAAAAAGCCCTCGCCAAGTGGCCCAACGTGCCGCACTGCTACGGCTGGCTCGCGCTCGACGCGCGCGGCAACTGGCGCATGCGCGATGCAAAGGCGCAGCAGCAGGGCCTGCCCGGCGAACACCTTGCGCCATCCGCACTGACCGCCTTCATCAACCGCAACTACGGCCACGACGAACTGGGCCGGTGGTATTTCCAGAACGGTCCGCAGCGCGTCTACGTAGACCTGGAAGCGGCGCCGCATGTCGCGCGCCTCGAACCCGATGCGACATTGCGGCTCCACACCGGCGCCGCGCTGCCGCGCATCGGCGCCGCCTGGCTCAGCGACCGGGGCAGGATATGGCTGCAAGGCTATCTGCAAGGCGATGAACTGGTGGCGCTGCTCGACGACCGCGACCTTGCGCCGCTGCTGTCGCGGCTGCATGCGGACGGGCAGCCTGCCACCGAAGCGCAATTGATGGCGTGGCTGGATAGAGATGCGACGGTGGAACTGACGCTGGATTGGAGCAGAATGCTGCCCGTTGGACGTCTCCTGGAGGAGACGGCGGCTTCGCGTTTCGGGTTCGTGCGAGTGCCGCGTGGTGAGCGATAGATTCGTCACGCTGCCGGTTCCCGCTTGTAGCGCGCATAGGCGCAAGCATGCGTCAACTATTCCGCAACATTCAGCTACCCAACTGCCATCTCTTGGAAAACGGGAAGTTCCTACGCTTCAGTTTTGCGAAGACGCTTGTATCCGGCATGGACAACAGTTCCATGTGGCGCTTCTGGGCTCCCGCCTGCGCGGGAGCGACGTTGCGAGGGCGGCCGGAGAGTGACGTGGGCACACCTCATTACGGCGAATCATCTTTCCACGTCGTTCCCGCGTAGGCGGGAACCCAGAAACCATGCGTAAAACATAGCGGGAAAAGTCGCGCCATCAAAGTACTTAACCCACGAATGCCAGGCGGACGCCACCACCACGCCAATATTGCCTCGAACCGTCCTTCCCGTTCCCAAGCGATCGGCCCTCGCCCAGCCCCATCAACTCCCCTTCTCCTCCTGCATCTCCTGCAACCGCTGCGCCCGCCATTCGCGCTCGCGCGCATCGATGATGGACTGGTCGTAGAAACTCGCGTCCCCGGCGCGCCGCGCAATCCCCAACTGATCGAGCGCCGCCTGCAGGCTGCCGTCCAGCGCATAGAACTCCGCCAGCGCCATGTGCTGCTGCGCCTCCTTGCCTTGCGCGGCACATGCCTGCGCCAACAACCTGTACGAGTCCGCCTCGCGGCGATACAGCCGCACCTGGTCGCGCAGATAACGCTCCGCCTCGGCATTGCGTCCTGCCGCCAGCAGCGCCCGCGCATACTGCTGCGCGATGCCGCGTGACAGCGGAAAGGCATTGCGCGCACGGTCGGCTTCGGCCACCGCCTGTTGCGGCTGGTGCGCGGCGATCCGGATGGCGATGGCGAGATTTTCCAGTACCGGGTCCGCCGCGGTGCCGAACGACTGCTGCAGCATCGCCTGCGCCGCGTCGAGATATGCCTGCGCCCGCGCCGGCTCGCCCTGCTGCAAGGCGACCAACGCCAGGCCGTATTGCGCGGCCAGCAGCAACGGCGGCGGATTCTGCATCGCCTGCCGCCTGAATACGTCCGCCGCATCGCGCAGACCTTGCACCGACGGATCCTGCAGCACCCTGACACGCGCCTGGATCAGCGGGAAATCCAGGCTGTCGACGTGCTGCCGGTAGCGCAGATCGCGGATGCGGTCCTCGATGTCGGCCATGCGTTCCGTCGTCAACGGGTGCGTCAGCAGGAAGGGCGGCACGTCGGTGTAGCCGCGATTGGCCTGCTGCAGCCGATCGAAGAACGTCACCATGCCGGCAGGTTCGTAGCCGGATTTTTCCAGGATGCCCAGGCCCACGCGATCGGCCTCGCGTTCGGCATCGCGGCTGAAATGGAGCTGGCGCTGCACCGCCAGGCCCTGCCCGCCCATCATGATGCCCATGCCGGCGTCCGGGCTCGCGGTCGTGGCCAGCGCGCCCAGCAGCAGCGAGCCGAGCGAAATCAGCGAATTCTCCTTCTGCTCGCCCAGCATGCGCGCGATATGGTGCTGCACCACGTGGCCGATCTCGTGCGACAGCACGGCCGCCAGTTCGGATTCGGTCTGCGCCGCGAGAATCAGCCCGGTATGCACGCCGATGAAGCCGCCGGGCAGCGCAAACGCATTCAGCACCGGATCGCGCACCGCGAAAAAGAAGAAATCGTACTGCGCGTCGCCGCGCGCCTCGGGCGCCGCGGCAAGCAGCGCGTTGCCCACGCCGGCCAGGTATTCCTGCACGGGCGCATCGTCGAGGTAATCGGGACTGCGCCGGATCGCGCGCATGACGCGTTCGCCGAGCTTGCGCTCCATCAGCGGCGACAAGTCCTGGCGCGCGGCGTCGCCGAGTTCGGGCAGGTTCTGTGCACGAGCGGCAGCGGGAACGACGAGGAAATGCATGGCAAGAAAGAGCGGCAGCAGCGCCGCGGCAAACCGGGACGATGCAGCACCGGACGGCAGGCCCGGTCGCAACGGCAACGGCAACGGCATTGGAATCGGAATCGTGAATCGGCGCGTTTTCACGGATGCTATGATAGCCGCTCGCCGCATGCGCTCCGCCCTGCCCGATGCGGGCGCATGCAGTATGCGATCTGCAGCGCATCGCTACCATTCACCCGTTCCTGCTTCCCATGACTCAGCCGAAAGACACCCCGCCGCCAGACCGCCTGACCCATTTCGACGCCGCCGGCCAGGCGCACATGGTCGATGTCGGCGCCAAGGATGAAACCCACCGTATCGCCGTCGCCAGCGGCGTGATCCGCATGAAAGCGGAAACGCTCGCCATCATCCAGTCCGGCACGGCGAAGAAAGGCGATGTGCTTGGCATTGCGCGCATCGCAGCCATCATGGCGGCGAAGAAGACCAGCGACCTGATCCCGCTATGCCACCCGCTCGCGCTGACGCGCGTGAAAGTCGATTTCGACGTGGATGCCGCGCAGGCCAGCGTGACGTGCACGGCGCAGGTGGAAACCTTCGGCAAGACCGGCGTGGAGATAGAAGCGTTGACCGCCGTGCAGGTGGGGCTGCTGACGATCTACGACATGTGTAAGGCGGTGGATCGGGGGATGGTGATGACGGACGTCAGGGTGCGGGAAAAGCATGGGGGGAAGTCGGGGGATTGGTCCTTGGCGAAATAACGCCCCCTTCTTTCCCTATTTGCAGATATCACTTGGCCACGGTACCGAAGCGATTTCTTTGCTCTGCAACGCCTGCTTTTGCCATGTCACTTTAACGGCGAGTTGATCTGAATTCGGTACGATCTTGCACATTCTTTCCAGCGCCAATCTCGCTTCTTGCGGTCGATGATTGAGCGCTTCCGCTGTTGCAAGCTTGTAGAAAAAAAGAGCGCCCGGGTAGTAATCTGCGACGTTTTCCATCCAGATCAGCTGCGTTGCGCTAAGTCCCGCTTTCGGCTCGAACTTCGCATACTTCATGAAGTCATGCCATTGGGTCAATAACAGTACCTTTGGCGGTCCGACCGGTCTGACCTTGATATGCTGCCACTCCAAACGCATGATGCCGTAATTTTTTTCCACACGCGCATAGTCACGAATCAGGATAACGGCGAACAGCGTGCAAAGCATCAGAATGCATGCAAGACTCCACCTTCCCAATACGACAACCGGATGTGAGCCCAATCTGACGTTCAACACGCCGATCACCATGCCGACCGGCAGTAAAAAATAGGCGTAGTACAAAGGAAGTTCCAGCATGGCGTGGTTGCCTATCACCAGCAGAAACAGCACCAATATCGCGGTTTCCGCAGAATCCACCGCTCTGACTCTGCGCCAAAGCCAGACGATCAACGCAATGATCACCAGCGTCCCAAGCGGGATGCCGCACCATAACAGCAGATCAAGAAACAGATTATGGGCGTAGGAAAAGACACCTGGGATGTGGGGATGATCGACAGCTACCGCGACTTGAGCCAAAGTCGTTTGATTCCATCCGTATCCAATTAATGGACGGCGGCTTAGCGCATCCAGGAACATCCGCCACGCCACCGGTCGCAGTTCGGTCGTCATCCTGACGAGGTCCATGCTTTGGTTGTCGCCTTTTTCGATCCAGCCCAAGACTACAACCCACGCCGCGAAATAAACACCAAGCGCAGAAGCGATCCATGGCATCTTTCGCCAGGGCCAAAAAGATCGCCAAAACCAACAAGCCACAATCAGGATGCACACACCTATCCAGGCCGTGCGCGAGCCGGTCAGCGCAATACCAAACAGAAGATAAAGTGCCATCAGGATTCCAGCCCAAGGACGTAAATATTTCCGCGTCAATCCCCAGCCGATGGACAAGAGCCCCCAAATTAGGAATGTTCCCAATTGATTGGGCTGACCCAGATTTGCGTTTGGCCTGTGTGCACTGCTATCTGCAATCCAGAGTGAAAGGCCGTCAAGACGGAGCCATTGGTGTAGCTGAATTCCCACGGAAAAAATCGATGCAATACCGATGGCAACAAACAAGGCATCAACGAACTCATTTGATTTCGCCCTTTCCCAACAACCGCCAACGGTAATGGCCGAAAATAAACCCAACAAATATATGAATGAAATCCAAGCAACGCCTATTAGCGGACTTAGGCCCAGAAAATGCTGAAGCCAGACAATACAAATTAGGACAATAACCAGTGCTTCTGTTTTATAAAAGAAAATTTTTCCGCAAGAACGAAAAAGTACGACAAATCCTCCCAGTAGCAAGCCAAGACTAATCCACATGTCCGAATGAAAAGTCAGCCACGGGCGATAATGGTTGGGTAATAGCCATCCAAGCGCCAACGTACATGACCATGACAACAGCCAGAAGGAAGACATGAGCCGGCTTGAATTTTTCATTATTGTAAATAATAAAGGCACCCGGTAAAGGGTGCCTTTCTTATAAGAAGAATTTCTTATTAGGTTTTCGGCAAATATTTATGATCGATCGTTCCATCGACCGACCATGTAAGTCCGGCCGTACCACATGTTCCAGTATAGACAATGGTATCGCCGCTATGTACTTCATTGCCAATCGCCTTCATCGTAATTGTCACCTTGCCTTGACTAGCGTTTGCACTATCTACTTCAACTTCACTAACATAATTCCCAGAAATATCTGTAGCAGCGGGAAGGCCCAACGATACGTTCAAGTCATTACCCTGGCCTAAGGTTTGCTCACTGCAGGCTTCACCTACCGCCGTCCGAGCCGGATCAGACAGACTGACTGCTTCCTGAACTTTAGCCCTCACCGTGTAGTTCTGATAGGCTGGCAGCGCCACCGCTGCCAGAATACCAATGATCGCCACCACGATCATCAATTCGATCAGCGTGAAGCCTTGCTGAGTCTTTTTCACCATTTTCATCGATTTCATCGTTCTCTCCTGTTTGGGACAGGCAGATTTCTGCCATGCATTCCATGGAGCAATGGTTATGCCAGCAGATTTGAGGGGGGAAACCAGCGCTTTTCGCGGCACTGCCACGAAAAGCTAGCAATATTTGGCGGAAGAGCTGACGATTTTTGTCACTAACGATACCGGCATTGCCCATCGTGGCGCCTTTCTTGCACTCCTGCCATCAACCGACGCGGCGCAGAAAAAAGCGCAACTGCGTCCCCTCCAGATCGACCAGATCGCCGTCGGCAAGCGGCCTGGTCGACAGACCGATCGACTGCCCGTTCAGCAGCGGATGCACCTTCCCCTCCACGTGGGTCAGACTATAGCCGCTGCGCTGCCGCGCCAGCACCGCCACGTGCCGGTTCGGACGGCCAACCGTGGTGAGCGGCTGGGTCAGCGGGATCTTCCGGCCGGCGTAATGGCCGTTCAGGATTTCGACGAAAGCGGACGTGCCCTCCCTACGCATGCCGGCCTGCACGGAAGAAGCCGGGGCTTGTCCGATGGTGCCGTCGGACCGCATGGAATGGTTCATGGCCGGCGCATCGCCGTTTGCGTGATAGACGATCGCGTGCTGCCCGAATTCCACGATGTCGCCGTCCTGCAGGAAATGCCGATGCGCCGGCTGGCCGTTGATCCGGCTGCCGTTCGTGCTGTACAGGTCCTGGAAATACGGCTCGCCCGGCGCCAGCACGATGACCGCGTGTTCGGCGCTGACGCCCGGCTCGTCGATGACGACGTCGTTGTAGGTGCGGCGCCCGATCGTGGTTCGCTCCTTGAGCAGGGGGATCGTCTGCATGACGACGCCGTCTTTGGACAATATGATCGCGGCCATGTCGGCTTGTATGGATGGGGCATTCATTTCTCCGGCATGCACGATCCGAGCCAGCGCAGCCAGCGGTCGCGCAGGGTGAGCGGTTCGGGTATGTCGATCACGCCGACCCTGGCCAGGATCACGGAAATATTATCGCGTCCGCCGTTGTCGTTGGCGGCGTCCACCAGCGCGGCGCACGACGCGTCGAGGTCCGCTTCCTGCGCCAGCAGGTCGGCGATCTGGCCGGCCGACAGCATGTCGGACAGGCCGTCGGAACAGAGCAGATAGACGTCGCCTTCCTCGATTGCATGCACGCCGGTTTCGACGTTCACCTTTGAGACGACGCCCAGCGCGCGGGTGATCAGGTTCTTGTTGGGCGCGAAGCGCGCCCATTCGGGGCTGACCAGGCCGGCGTCGATCTGCTCCTGCAACTGGGAATGGTCGCGCGTGAGCTGCGTCAGCACGCCCTGGCGAAAACGATAGGCGCGCGAATCGCCCAGATGGGCGACGACGATCCTGCCGGCATGGAACAGCGCGGCCACCAGCGTGGTGCCCATGCCGCTGAATTCCGGCTGGCTGGCCGCCGCGGCCAGTATCGCTTCGTTGGCCGCCTCCACCGAAGCGGACAACATGCGTTCCAGCATCCGGCTGCCGAGCGCGCGGCGCGCGCCTTGCGCCTGTTCCAGCCGCTGCGTCAGGCTGGCCGTGAAGGCGGTCACCGCGATGCCGCTGGCGATTTCGCCAGCGTTGTAGCCGCCCATGCCGTCCGCCAGCACGGCGATGCCCTGCGCCTCGTCCAGCTGGATGGCATCCTCGTTGTGCCCGCGCACCTTGCCGGCATCGGTGCTGGCGGCGAATTGGAGCGCAACGTGATGCGTCATGGATGGCGGGCTCTTGGCGAGATCGGGATACGAATGAACGGGACGGCCGCACGTCTTTGGTATTTCGGCAGGCTTGCCTTTATCGGTCGTGCGGCGCAAGGGCAATGATAATCCCGCCGGGAAAGGGATGTGGCAAGTCCGGCTTCATTTCGGGGAAATTTCATCGCATTTAACAATTCGGGCGGCTCTGGGAGCGAGGGATGTCCATTCCGGCCGGCATTCGCCGGGTCGGAAGCGCCATTTATAATGGGCGGCATCCGTTTCCGCCGCTGCTGCCGGCCGCGGCCCTGTACTTACACAAGAACGCGCGACGAACGCCGCGCAAGGACATCGCCATGACCACACTCGTCTACACCCACGAAGCCTGCCTCGACCACATCCCCGGCCCCAGCCATCCCGAGTCGCCGGAACGCCTGAAAGCCGTCGTACAGGCATTGCGCGCGCCGGCATTCGCCGACCTCGAATGGCGCGACGCGCCGATGGGCACGCGCGCACAGGTGCTGCTGGTCCATACCGAGGATTTCGTGCAGGACATCGAGGATGCCGCGCCCACCCGCGGCTACGTGCCGCTGGACGGCGGCGACACGATCATGTCGCCCGGCTCGCTGGAAGCCGTGATGCGCTGCGTCGGCGCGGCCTGCGCCGGCGTCGATGCGGTGCTGAACAAGGAAGCGCAGAACGTCTTCTGCGCCACCCGTCCTTGCGGTCACCACGCCGAGCCGAACCGCGCGATGGGTTTCTGCATCTACAACCAGGCCGCGATCGCCGCCGCCTACGCCTACGAAGTGCACAAGCTGGAACGCGTGGCGGTCGTCGATTTCGACGTTCATCACGGCAACGGCACGCAGGCTGCATTCTACGACCGGCCGGAACTGTTGTACGCATCCAGCCACCAGTCGCCGTTCTATCCCGGCACCGGCGCGCGCTCGGAGACCGGCACCGCGCACAACATCGTCAACGTGCCGCTGCCGCGCGGCTGCGACTCGGCGATGTTCCGCGAGCAGATCGCCGCCGACATGCTGCCGGCCATACGCGCATTCAAGCCAGAGCTGATCATCATCTCGGCCGGCTTCGATGCCCATCATCTCGATCCACTGGCCGGATTGAAGCTGCAGGACAGCGACTACGACTGGATCACGCGCGAACTGATGAAGATCGCCGACGACGTGTGCGACGGACGGATCGTGTCGATACTGGAGGGCGGCTATAGCCTGGAGGGTTTGGCGTCCAGCACGGCGGTGCATGTGCAGGCGTTGATGGATCACTGAAGCGGGCGATGCCTGATGGATAGGCCGCCTTGATGGCGGTCTTTATGCGCTTTCGCCGAGGTTCAAGGTATCGGGTTTGATCGCGCATGTTGATGCGCTTCTGGATTCCCGCCTACGACGGAGGAGCTGATAGGCCGCCGGGATGTTTAACTGCTTTCGTTGGCAGATTGAAGCATAGGATGCAGCGTGAATGGACCGTCTTGATGGCGGTCTTTTTTTATGCGCCTTCATCTAAATTCAAGGTATTGGGACTTGATTGCGCATGTTCGGGCACTTCTGGATTCCCACCTGCGCGGGAATGATGGAGGGGATGGATAGGTCGGGACGTTTAATGGCAGCCGCTGGCAGATTGATCCTTTAATAGGCTGTCGCCTGGCAGCTCATTCGGTAAAGTCAGCATGCCTTCTTTTTACCTCTGTCATTCCCGCGCAGGCGGGAATCCAGAACGTCCGCAACAGGACGCACATGGTTCTTCTCGCCAGGCGGCGCATAGCGCGGCCCGCATAGACATGCTGGACGATCCACTTGAAATGTGAAGACTGAAGAGAATGCCGATGGAAGTGCATTCCGCCATGTTCGCCCTCGCAGCACAAGACAGGGAATCAGCAATCCCACGAACCAGATACGGATGGCGGCGGCACATCAACGATGTTCCACGGATATGCCGTAAACCTGAAATCCAGGCACGGCGTCAGACAGAAACCAGGGCGATTGATCGGATATGACGATAAGGAAGCAGACAAAATCAACCTGATCCGACCAGATTCAATTCCCTAGTGCAGCGCTATTCATCATCATTAGGCCCCGGCACGCCTTTCATCGCCTCCCGGATTGCCCACTGCGAAAACCCTCGCTGCATCAGGAAGCGAATCTGCTTCGCGCGCTGCTCAGCATTCTCCGGCGGGTGCGCGAACTTCTTGCGCCAGACTTCCCGCGCCCGCGCCGCTTCGCCGTCCTCCAGATTGGACTTGATGCCGGCCAATGCATCGGCGTCGATGCCGTGACTTTTGAGTTCGGACAGGATGCGGCCGTTGCCGAAGCGCGCGGCGCGGCGATGGACCAGCGATTCGGAAAAACGCGCCTGGGACAACAACTTCGCCGCTTCCAGCGTATCGAGCAGCGCCTCGACGTCGTCGCCTTCCTGCGCGTACCGGGCGAGCTTGCGGCCGAGTTCCAGCCGGCTGTGTTCGCGCGCCGACAGATAGCGCAGCGCCCGGGCTTTCAGGCTGACGGGAAGTTTCGCCATGGACGTTTCGGGCGGGCGCGGTCAGGTCTTGCAATTGCCAAAGAATCGCCGTCCGCAACTTGAACAGAGGCGGACGGCGCACCGCCGATTACTCGACTTCCTTCAGTTCCTTCGCCGCCGCCTTCTCCTTCTTGGCAGCCGGCTCGTCCGCCTTCAGCGGCGGCAATTGCGGCACGCCCAGCGCGGCGCGGACCTTGTTCTCGATCTCGTGCGCCAGTTCCGGCCGTTCCTTCAGGTAGGTGCGCGCATTGTCCTTGCCCTGGCCGATGCGTTCGCCGTTGTAGCTATACCAAGCACCGGATTTCTCGACGACCTTGTTGTCGGCGCCGAGATCGAGGATCTCGCCTTCGCGCGACGTGCCTTCTCCGTACAGGATGTCGAAATGCGCTTCCCGGAACGGTGGCGCGACCTTGTTCTTGACGACCTTGATCTTGGTTTCGTTGCCGATCACTTCGTCGCCGGACTTGATGGAGCCAGTGCGGCGGATGTCCAGGCGCACCGAGGCGTAGAACTTGAGCGCGTTGCCGCCGGTGGTGGTTTCCGGGTTGCCGAACATGACGCCGATCTTCATGCGGATCTGGTTGATGAAGATGACCAGCGTATTGGTGCGGTTGATGCTGCTGGTCAGCTTGCGCAGCGCCTGCGACATCAGACGGGCCTGCAGGCCGGGCAGCGAATCGCCCATGTCGCCTTCGATCTCGGCCTTCGGCGTCAGCGCGGCGACCGAGTCGATGACGATCAGGTCGACGCCGCCGGAACGCACCAGCGCGTCGCAGATTTCCAGCGCCTGCTCGCCGGTGTCCGGCTGCGAGATCAGCAGTTCCTTCAGGTTGACGCCGAGCTTTTGCGCATAGACGACGTCCAGCGCGTGCTCGGCGTCGATGAAGGCGCAGGTGCCGCCCAGTTTCTGCATTTCGGCGATCGCCTGCAGCGTCAGCGTGGTCTTGCCGGAGGATTCCGGTCCGTAGATTTCCACCACGCGGCCGCGCGGCAGGCCGCCGACGCCGAGCGCGATGTCCAGGCCGAGCGAACCGGTGGACACGACCTGCACTTCCTCGACCACCGCGCCGTCTTCCATGCGCATGACCGATCCCTTGCCAAACTGCTTTTCGATCTGGGCCAATGCGGCGGCCAGTGCCTTGCTCTTTTCCGAGCTCGTTGCGATCTTCTTGTCGTCCATGGAATTCTTGCGGCGGCGGAGCCGGGTTGGTGGAAGGAATCCGTACTGTATAAAAAAACAGTGCTTTGCGCAAGCGGCTTTCGGCCCGCGGCCGGGATTGGCGCCGATTTGCCACAGCCGGACGAGCAACGAACGGCGCCGGCCTGCTCACATGGCGGAAGAGCAGCACGAACAGCCGGCCCAGACAGGGATTGCCGCCAGCCCGACAGTCGGATACCGTCCCAAGGAACGGTACACGGACCCCTACGTACTGCAAGCAATCTGGCATGTTTCTTGATAAGGCTCCCTATCATCTCCGCAAAAAGCAAGGACAGCGACATGCCCCATTTTTTCGACGAGATGTATGCGGATGGCGCCGTGCGTGACCACTACCGCGAATTCGAAAACTGGCTCAACGCCCAGTCCGCGCAAACCATCGCCCGCAAGCGCGCGGAAGCCGACCTGATCTTCCGCCGCGTCGGCATCACCTTCGCCGTGTACGGCAATGAAGCGGGCACCGAGCGCGTGATCCCGTTCGACATCATTCCGCGCATGATCACCGCAGAGGAATGGGCGAGCATGGAAGCCGGCCTGGTTCAGCGCGTGCGCACGCTGAACATGTTCATCCACGACATCTACCACGAGCAGAACATCGTCAAGGCCGGCATCGTGCCACCCGAGCAGATCTTCCGCAATGCGCAGTACCGGCCCGAGATGCAGGGCATCGCGGTCGCCTCGGACATCTACGCGCACATCGCCGGCGTGGACATCGTGCGTGCCGGCCAGGGCGAGTTCTACGTACTGGAGGACAACCTGCGCGTACCGTCCGGCGTGTCGTACATGCTGGAAGACCGCAAGATGATGATGCGGCTGTTTCCCGAGCTGTTCGCGCGCTACCGCATCGCGCCCGTGGAGCATTATCCCGACATGCTGCTGGACAACCTGCGCTCGGTCGCGCCGCTCGGCGTCAGCGATCCGACCGTGGTGGTGATGACGCCCGGCATGTACAACTCGGCCTATTTCGAACATGCCTTCCTGGCACAGCAGATGGGCGTGGAGCTGGTCGAGGGCCAGGACCTGTTCGTCAACGACAATGCCGTCTACATGCGCACCACGCGCGGCCCCAAGCGCGTGGACGTGATCTACCGCCGCATCGACGACGACTACCTCGACCCGCTCGCCTTCCGCGCCGATTCCACGCTCGGCGTGCCCGGCCTGCTGTCGGTCTACCGCGCCGGCCGCGTCACGTTGGCGAACGCGATCGGCACCGGCGTGGCCGACGACAAGTCCATCTACCCGTTCGTGCCGGACATGGTGCGCTTCTATCTCGGCGAGGAGCCGATCCTGAACAACGTGCCGACCTGGCAGTGCCGCAAGAAGGACGACCTGTCGTACGTGCTGGCCAACCTGCCGCAGCTGGTGGTGAAGGAAGTGCACGGCGCCGGCGGCTACGGCATGCTGGTCGGGCCGGCGTCGAGCAGGGCCGAGATCGACGCCTTCCGCGTACGCATCGTCGCCAAGCCCGACGGCTACATTGCGCAACCCACGCTGGCGTTGTCGGCCTGCCCGACCTTCGTCGACGCCGGCATCGCGCCGCGCCACATCGATCTGCGTCCCTTCGTGCTGTCCGGCAAGACCATCTCGATGGTGCCCGGCGGCCTGACGCGCGTGGCGCTGAAGGCCGGCTCGCTGGTGGTGAACTCTTCGCAGGGCGGCGGCACCAAAGATACCTGGATCCTGGAGAACTGAATGCTCAGCCGCACCGCCGACCACTTGTTCTGGATGGCGCGCTACACCGAGCGTGCCGAAAACACCGCGCGCATGCTGGACGTCAACGTGCAGACCGCGCTGCTGCCGCAGTCGCCGAAGGCCGCCGAACAGGGCTGGCGCGGCACGCTGAGCATCTCCGAACTGCAGGACGCTTACGACCGCACCTATCCGAAGATCACGCCGCGCGACGTGCTCGACTTCATGGTGCGCGACGTCACGCATCCGTCCTCGATTGCCTCCTGCCTGCGCGCCGCCCGCGAGAACGCGCGCGCGGTGCGTGGCACGCTGACGACCGAAGTGTGGGAAACGCTGAACATGACCTGGCTCGAAATGCCGAACCAGCTCGAGCGCGTGTTCGAGCACGATCCCGGTCAGTTCTTCGAATGGGTCAAGCACCGCTCGCACCTGTCGCGCGGCGTCACCTTCGGCACCATGCTGCAGGACGAAGCGCTGTACTTCCTCCGCCTCGGCACCTTTCTCGAACGCGCCGATAACACCGCGCGCATCCTCGACGTGAAATTCCACAATGCCGTTGGCAAAGCCTCCAGCGAAATGCTGCTGCGCCACGAGAACCATCACGATTTCTACTACTGGGCCGCGATCCTGCGCTCGGTCTCCGCCTTCGAGATCTACCGCAAGGTGTACCGCGACGCGATCACGCCGGCGCGCGTGGCCGACCTGCTGATGCTGCGCGCCGACATGCCGCGCTCGCTGCTGGCCTGCCTGTCCGAAGTGCTGCGCAACCTGCGCGCGGTCGGGGTCGATGCCGGCAAGGACACGCTGCGCTTCGCCGGCAAGCTGCACGCGGAGCTGAAGTTCGCCCACATCGACGACATCCTCGAGGAAGGCCTGCACGCTTACCTGACGCAGTTCCTGGAACGCGTGTACGAACTGGGCAACCGCGTCAGCCGCGACTTCCTGCTGCCGGTGGCCGCATGAGGCTGGCGATCCGGCACGAGACGCTGTATCGCTACACGGCGCCGCTCACCTATACCATCCAGCTGCTGCGCCTGACGCCGCGCCTCGAACCCGACCAGCACACCGTGTTCTGGCAGATCGCCACGGCCGGGCGCTGCCACGCCTTCAGCGACGCCTTCGGCAACCAGTGCCATATGCTGACCATCACCGGCAGCCACGACACGGTGCGCATCGTGGCAGAAGGGGAAGTCGACATCGCGCCGCTGGATCGCGGCCGCCTGCCGGACAGGGGCGCACTGTCGCCGCTGGTGTTCACCTGCCCGACCCGGCTCACCGCGCGCAGCGAGGCGGTCACCGCGTTCGCCGCCGCCCATCTGAAAGGCCGCGACAGCCGCGCGCTGCTGCGCCTGGCCGAAGCGATCTGCGGCGCAGTGGCGTATCAAAGCGGTGCAACCGCCGTGACCAGCACCGCGGCCGACGCACTGCAATTGGGCTGCGGCGTCTGCCAGGACCATGCGCACCTGTTCATCGCCTGCTGCCATGCGCACGACATTCCGGCGCGCTACGTGTCGGGCTACATCGACGCCGGCACCACCGGCCATGCCGAAAGCCACGCCTGGGCCGACGTCTGGGTAGAGGAAACGGATTTCACCGGCTGGGTCAGCATCGACATCACGCATGCGAAATTTTCCGGCGAGCTGCACTGCCGCCTGGCGGTGGCGCGCGACTACGACTCGGCCGCGCCGGTCAGCGGCGTGCGGCGCGGCGGCGGCGATGAATCGCTGGACGTCAGCGTGCAGGTGACGCCGATGTTTACCCAATGACAACGACATCGATCAGGTAAAAGCCGCTCCGATGAACATGGCAAGACGCTTGCACTCCAATTCGCGATGCGTCGCCGCTGGCGGCTGTTGGGAATCGGCATCATGCGGCACGAATTTTGCGGAATTGCCGCCCGTCAACAATTGCGCGATCCGGTAAAATCCGCATTTCATCTTCACCTTTTTTCACCATGACTTACTGTGTTGCGATGCGCCTGGACGCCGGCCTGGTCTTCCTGTCCGATTCGCGGACGAATGCCGGCGTGGACCATATCGGCACCTTCCGCAAGATGACGGTGTTCGAAACGCCGGGCGATCGCACGATGGTGCTGATGACGGCCGGCAACCTGTCGATTTCACAGTCGGTGCGCCAGATCATTGCCGAGCATGTGACGCCGGCCGGCAAGAGCATCTGGAACGCGACCTCGATGTACGACGCGGCGCAGATCGTCGGCGAGGCGATCCGCATCGTGCGCGAACGCGATGCCGCGGCGCTCGAGCAGTTCGGCATCGACTTCAACGTCAGCATGATCTTCGGCGGCCAGATCAAGGGCGAGCGCTGTCGCCTGTTCCAGATGTACTCGGCGGGCAACTTCATCGAATCGCACGACGAGAACACCTATTTCCAGATCGGCGAGTCGAAATACGGCAAGCCCATCATCGACCGCATCGTCACGCCCGCCACGCCACTGGACGAGGCGGCGAAATGCGCGCTGATCTCGATGGATTCCACGCTGCGTTCCAACATTTCGGTCGGCCTGCCGCTGGATCTGCTGATCTACGAGAACGACAAGCTGCGCGTGACGCGCTTCGTCACCATCGACGAGAACAACCAGTACTTCCAGATGATCCGCCGCACCTGGGGCAAGCAATTGAAGGCGGTGTTCGAAAGCATCGACGATCCGGTGTGGAACGCCGCGCCGGAGGCGACCGTCAACGTGCTGTCCAGCGCCGGCCACGGCAACCAGCCGGTACGCATCACGCCGCCACCGGGCGTGGGCGCCAAGCCGACCGAACGTGCGCCGCTGCAGACGCTGGCGCAGGACGAGGGCAACGGCAGGCAGCCCTGAATCGCCCCGCTCACCGCACTTGAACCAACCTTTCTCGTAGCCGCATGGCACTGCCGGCATGAAAAAAGGCTGCAGACGCGTCGCGCGCCTGCAGCCTTTTCGTTATCCGTTCGCCCTGTCAGACGACGACGGTCTGCGCCTCGCTTCCCTGGCGTGCGCGGATCTCGCCGATGCGCATCACGGTCTCGCCCGCTGCCTTCAGCTGCGCCATCGCCGCCTCGGCGTTTTCCGGCGCGACGATCACCGTCATGCCGATGCCGCAGTTGAACACGCGATGCATCTCGGCATCCGCCACGTTGCCGTGCTGCTGCAGCCAGGCAAACAGCGGCGGCATCGTCCACGCATCCTTGTGCAGCACCGCGGTCAGGTTGTCCTGCAGCACGCGCGGAATGTTCTCGACCAGGCCGCCGCCGGTGATGTGCACCATGCCCTTGACTTCCATCGCCGCCATCAGCGCCAGCAGCGGCTTGACGTAGATGCGCGTCGGCGCCATCAGCACGTCGGCCAGCTTGCGGCCGTGGAAGTCGGCGTCCAGGTCGGGCTTGGCGACCGAGAGGATCTTGCGCACCAGCGAATAGCCGTTCGAGTGGATGCCGGACGAGGCCAGGCCCAGCACCACGTCGCCGGGCTTGATCCTGCTGCCGTCGATGAGGTTGGCCTTTTCCACCGCGCCGACTGCGAAACCGGCCAGGTCGTATTCGCCGTCCGGATACATGCCCGGCATCTCGGCCGTCTCGCCACCGATCAGCGCGCAGCCGGCCTGTTCGCAACCCTGCGCGATGCCCTTGATGACGTCGGTCGCGCTCGGCACGTCCAGCTTGCCGCAGGCGAAATAGTCGAGAAAGAACAGCGGCTCCGCGCCCTGCACCAGGATGTCGTTGACGCTCATCGCCACCAGATCGACACCAACTGTGTCGTGCCGGTTCAGCATGAACGCGAGCTTGAGCTTGGTGCCGACGCCGTCGGTGCCGGACACCAGCACCGGCTCCTTGTACTTCCTGCCGATCTCGAACAGCGCGCCGAAGCCGCCGAGGCCGCCGATCACGCCTTCGCGCATCGTGCGTTTGGCGAACGGCTTGATCGCCTCGACCAGCGCGTCGCCCGCGTCGATGTCCACGCCGGCGTCGCGATAGGAAAGGGAAGTGCTGGAAGGGGTGCTCATGGTGTGATGGACAGGTGTGATAGACGGGTGTGAAAACGGCAGAGGTAGAATGTCGGCGGCGCCGGTTGGCAGCCTTGCTGCGCGAAACCGGACCCAACTGGCTCTATAATCCGGTTTTTGCACACGGCCGGGCATCGGCAAACCGCTATTCTAGCAAATCGCTTTTCCCGTCCCGTTATTTTTCAGGCCGTTTTGCCCGATGACGGCTGACGCGATTCGTTTCCCGGACTTTCCACGCATGAGGCAACTGCTACTCGATCTCCCCGCCGACAAGCCGCAGACGCTGGAGACCTTCGTGCCCGGCGCCAACGTCGAGCTGATGCAATTGCTGCAGCGCGTGGCGGAAGACCGGGTGCGCGGACTCGACGAACGCTTCGTCTATCTGTGGGGCGAGGCCGGCGCCGGCAAGACGCATCTGCTGCATGCGCTGGCGGCCGCCGCGCCGGCCCTGCTCCTCGACGCCGCCGCGCCGGCCGCGTATTTCCGCCACGACGCCGCCAGGCGGCTGTACCTGATCGACGACTGCGACCGCCTGTCGCCGGAAGCCCAGATCGCCGCCTTCGCGCTGTTCAACCAGGTGCGCGAACAGGGCGGCGTGCTGGTCGCCGCCGGCCGCGTCGCGCCGGCCGCGCTGGCGCTGCGCGAAGATTTGCGCACGCGCCTCGGCTGGGGCCTGGTCTACCAGGTGCGCGGCCTGAGCGACGACGACAAGATCGCCGCGCTGACGCAGGCCGCCGCCGCGCGCGGGCTGTCGCTGTCGACCGGCGTGTTACCCTATCTGATTACCCATTTCGCCCGCGACATGCGTTCGCTGTCCGCGTTGCTCGACGCGCTGGACGACTATTCGCTGGAAACGCAACGGCCGATCACGCTGCCGCTGCTGCGCGAACTGCTGCAGCGCAATGACTAGCGGCCATGCCTTGCCCCACTGAATATTGAAATACCGGATATTGACCACGCTTCGATGAACCTCGCCCTGTTCGACCTCGACCACACGCTGCTGCCGATCGACTCCGACTACGAGTGGGGACAATTCCTCGCGCGCACCGGCGCGGTCGAGCCGGTCGAATTCGCGCGCCGCAACGCCGCCTTCTACGCGCAATACGAAAACGGCACGCTGGACCCGGTCGAATACCTGGAATTCGCGCTCGGCACGCTGGCGAAATTCTCGCGCCGTCAGCTCGACGAATGGCAGCTCGCCTACATGCGCGAAGTGATCGAACCGAAGATCCTGCCGGCCGCGCGCGCGCTCGTGAAGCAACACCAGGACGCCGGCGACCTGGTCGCCATCGTCACCGCCACCAACCGCTTCGTCACCGCGCCGATCGCGCGCGCGCTCGGCGTCGAACACCTGATCGCCGCCGAACCCGAGCTGGATGCCGACGGCTGCCCGACCGGCAAGCTGGTCGGCACACCGACCTCCGGCCCCGGCAAGATCGCGCACACGAAAGCGTGGCTGGCCTCGCGCGGGCAAAAGCTGGAAGACTTCGAGCGCAGCTGGTTCTACAGCGATTCGCAGAACGACATTCCGCTGTTGTCCCTCGTCACCGATCCGGTCGCCACCAATCCCAACGCCCTGCTGGCCGCGCACGCGCAGAAGCACAGCTGGCCGATTCTCCGCCTGTTCGACTGAAACACAATGATCAAAAAGCTCATCCGCCGCATCCTCGGCACCCGGGAAAAGGATCCGACGCAACCGGTCGTGCTGACCGCGCAGGAGCACGGCATCGACCCTAAATTGGTGTCGAGCAATGCGATCCGCGTCACCAACACGCTGCAGCAGGCCGGCTTCAAGGCCTTCCTGGTCGGCGGCGCAGTGCGCGACCTGCTGCTGGGCGTCAAGCCCAAGGATTTCGACATCGCGACGAACGCCACGCCCGAACAGGTGAAAAAGCTGTTCCGCCGCGCCTTCATCATCGGCCGCCGCTTCCAGATCGTGCACGTGATGTTCGGCCAGGATTTGCTGGAGGTCACCACCTTCCGCGGCGCGTCGGCCGACGATGCGCCGAAGGACGAGCACGGCCGCGTGCTGCGCGACAACACCTTCGGCGAACAGCACGAAGATGCGACGCGGCGCGACTTCACCATCAACGCGATGTACTACGATCCGGCCACGCAAACCGTGCTGGACTACCACGGCGGCATGGACGACATCCGCGCCAAGACGCTGCGCATCATCGGCGCGCCGGAAGCGCGCTTCCGCGAAGATCCGGTGCGCCTGTTGCGCGTGGTGCGCTTCGCCGCCAAGCTCGGCTTCACGATCGCGCCGGAAACGCGCGAACCGATCACGGTGATGGCGCCGCTGATCAACAACGTGCCGGCCGCACGCGTGTTCGACGAGATGCTCAAGCTGCTGATGAGCGGCCATGCCCTCGCCTGCCTACAGCAGTTGCGCCAGGAAGGCCTGCACCGCGGCCTGCTGCCGCTGCTGGACGTGGTGATGGAACAGCCGCTGGGCGAGAAGTTCGTGCGGCTGGCGCTCGCCAACACCGACGAGCGCATCCGCCAGGGCAAGCCGGTCTCGCCCGGCTTCCTGTTCGCCTCGCTGCTGTGGCATCAGGTGCTGGAAAAATGGAAGGCCTACCAGGCCGCCGGCGAATATCCGATCCCTGCGCTGCACCTGGCCGCCGACGACGTGCTGCACGCACAGACCGACTCGCTGGCGCTGCAGCGCAGGATCGCCACCGACATGCGCGACATCTGGGCGATGCAGCCGCGCTTCGAGCGCCGCGTCGGCAAGGCGCCGTACAAGCTGCTCGAACATCCGCGCATGCGCGCCGGCTACGACTTCCTGCTGCTGCGCTGCGCGTCGGGCGAACTCGACGCCGAGATCGGCGAGTGGTGGAGCGCCTTCATGGAAGGCGACACCGCCGCGCGCGAAGAACTGCTGGCCAGAAAGCCCGCGAACGGCGATGCGCCGGCGAAGAAGCGCGCGCGCCGCCGCGGCGGCCGCAATCGCAAACCCGGAGCCGACGGCGGCGCCGGCGAGACGCAGGAATGAGCGAACCAGCCGGCGTCGTCGCCTACGTCGGCATCGGCGCCAACCTGGGCGATGCGCAGGCCAACGTGCGCGGTGCGCTCGCCACGCTGGACCGCATCGCCGCCACGCGGCTCACGGCGCAATCGGCGCTGTTCCGCACCGCGCCGATCGACGCCGGCGGCGACGATTACGTGAACGCGGTCGCGCAGCTGGCCACCACGCTGCCGCCGGAGGCGCTGCTGCAAGCGCTGCACGACATCGAAAGCGCGTACGAGCGCGCGCGGCCGTACGTGAACGCGCCGCGCACGCTGGACCTCGACCTGCTGCTGTACGGCGACCGCCGCATCGCCTCGCCCGCGCTGACGGTGCCGCATCCGCGCATGACGGCGCGCGCCTTCGTGCTGGTTCCGCTGCTGCAGATCGATCCGCTCGTCGTCATTCCCGGCCGGGGGCCGGCGCAAGACTTCCTGGCAGGCGTCGCCGGTCAGCGGATCGCGCGGATCGGCTAGAACGGAAGGGGCCGACCCGGCCCGCGCCGGACTGAAAATTCCTTCGGAAGCGATTACACTCATGAAGCGCATTCCACATACCGCTGTCGACATCATTCCCGCCGTATCGGACGGCGGACAAGGGCCATATGGATTTTGAAAAGTACAAGTACATCGTCGTCGAAGGGCCGATCGGTGCCGGCAAGACCACGCTGGCACGCCGGATGGCGGAGTTCCTCGGTGCCCAGACGCTGCTGGAACTGCCGGAGGAAAACCCCTTTCTCGAAAAGTTCTACCGCGATGCCGGCCGCTACGCGCTGCCGACGCAGATGTTCTTCCTGTTCCAGCGCCTGAACCAATTGCGCGACCTCGCGCAACCCGACCTGTTCGACGCGCGCATCGTCTCCGACTTCCTGCTCGACAAAGACCCGATCTTCGCACGCCTGACGCTGGGCGACGACGAACTGGCGCTGTACCAGCAGCTGTACGCGCACCTGCGGCCGCAAGCGCCGCTGCCCGATCTCGTCGTCTACCTGCAGGCCGAACCGGCCACGCTGATCGAGCGCATCCGCAAGCGCGGCATCGCGATGGAAGCGGCCATTTCGGAAACCTACATCCAGCGGCTGTGCGAAAGCTACAGCCGCATCTTCTACGACTACGACGCGGCGCCGCTGTTGATCGTCAATACCGAACACCTGAATCCGGTCGGCAACGACGAAGACTTCGCGTTGCTGATGGCACACATTCGCGACATGCGCGGCAAGCGCGAATTTTTCAACCGTGGGGAATGAGCATGGCAAGTTATTTGCAATCCGGCGATCAGGCAGGCGCGCCGTCCGACAAGACGACGCGGACGAAGGCGGTCACCGTGCCCTCGCTGTTCGCGATGCGCGAACGTGGCGAGAAGATCACGATGCTGACCGCCTACGACGCCAGCTTCGCCTCGCTGATGGACCTGTGCGGCGTGGAGACGCTGCTGATCGGCGATTCGCTCGGCATGGTATGCCAAGGCCACAATTCGACGCTGCCGGTCACCATCGATGAAGTGGCCTATCACACCGCCTGCGTGGCGCGCGGCAACAAGACCGCGCTGGTGCTGGCCGACATGCCGTTCGGCACGTATCCGACGCGCGAAGAAGCCTTCCGCCACGCCGTCAGGCTGGTGCAGGCCGGCGCGCAGATGGTCAAAATCGAAGGCGGCGCGTGGGTGGTGGACACGGTGCGCTTCCTGGTCGAGCGCGAGATTCCAGTCTGCGCGCATCTGGGCCTGACGCCGCAATCGGTCAATCGCTTCGGCGGCTACAAGGTGCAGGGCAAGACCAACGCGGCGGCCGAGCAGTTGAAGGCCGACGCCGTCGCGCTGCAGGAAGCGGGCGCTTCGCTGCTGGTACTGGAAGCGATTCCCGCCACGCTGGGCAAGGAAGTGACCGATCTGCTGACCATGCCGACCATCGGCATCGGCGCCGGTCCGGACTGTTCGGGCCAGGTGCTGGTGATGCACGATTTCATCGGCGTGTTCCCCGGCCGCAAGGCGCGCTTCGTGAAGAACTTCATGGAAGGCCAGACCAGCATCGAAGGCGCCGTGCGCGCCTTCATCCGCGAGGTGAAGGACGGCACGTTCCCGGCGCCGGAACACTGCTTCTAGGGCTACTGCCGCATACGCGGTCGGAACAGACTTCCGGCCGGCCAGCAGCGACTTACGGCCCCGTCATGGCACGATTTTCGTGTCAGCGTGTGGCACCGGTGCTGCCGGTGCTATTCCTCCAACGCATCGTAACGTCCGAAGGCGCCCTGCAATCTTCCTTCGACCGCTTCGGGGCCGGCGATCGTGACGTCCAGGTCGCTCAGCAAGCCGTCTTTCACGCCGTAGATCCAGCCGTGTATCGTCAGGGACTGGCCGCGCTCCCACGCGTCCTGCACGATGGTCGTGCGGCAGACGTTCGCCACCTGCTCGATCACGTTGAGTTCGCACAGGCGATCGTGCCGCGCCTGCGGCTGCATGACGTGGCCGAGATAGCGGCCATGCTTCTGGTTGACATCCTGCACGTGGCGCAGCCAGTTGTCGGCCAGCCCGATGCGCCGGCCCGTCATCGCCGCATGCACGCCGGAACAGCCGTAGTGGCCGCACACGATCACGTGCTTGACGCGCAGCACGTCGATCGCGAACTGCAGCACCGACAGGCAGTTCAGGTCCGAATGCGCGACCACGTTGGCGATGTTGCGATGGACGAACAGTTCGCCCGGCAGCAGGTCGACGATCTCGTTGGCCGGCACGCGGCTGTCCGAGCAGCCGACCCACAGGTATTCGGGCGATTGCTGCGCGGCCAGCTTGGCGAAGAAGGTGGGGTCCTGGGCGAGCACGGAAGCCGCCCAGCGGCGGTTGTTGCGGAACAGTTGTTCGAGTTCGAGCGCTTCTTGGTTCTGGTCGGTCATGGATGCAAACGAAGGAGACGGAGAAGGTGCGCCATTTTATCCGATGGGCGGGCCGTATATTTGTTTTTCGCTGCGCCTTCGCATGTCTTCCCGATTGATGAATCCAGGAATGGGCAGTAGAAACCGTTCCGGCTCCAAGCTTGGTCACCTGCCCGACGGTATTTCTGGATTCCCGCCTGCACGGGAATGACGGGTGGCTGACTTGGGGACGAAGCAACGTCGTGAATTCTCGCTCTCCAACTTGTCGTTCCCCGCGCAGGTGTAGCAGGGAATTCGGTCGACATGCCGGCCGCCTCGTAACGGCGGTGCATGCTGCACCGGTGCGCGCTGCAGGCGGGAATCCAGGGATGCCAAACAGAAGCCTTTGAGGACTCTAAGCGTGATCGCACATCCAATCGTGATTCCGGATTTCGCCTACATAGAAATGAAGATCAAGTCCGGGCGGGCCAGTTCCGAATTTGCACCTCGCCGATGATTTCCCGACGACCGCTACGGCAACAAAAAAGCCGCGGTCTCGCGACGGCGGCTTCCTCCACTTAGCCACACATCCGGCCGGGCATCACTCGAAAAAGTCCTTGACCTTGTCCTTCCACGTCTTGGTCTGCGGACTGTGCTTGGCGCCGCCTTCGGTGGTCAGCATGTCGAATTCGCGCAGCAATTCCTTCTGCCGTTCGGTCAGCGTGACGGGCGTCTCGACCACGACGTGGCAGAACAGGTCGCCCGGGTAGCCGGAGCGCACGCCCTTGATGCCCTTGCTGCGCAGCCGGAACACCTTGCCGGTTTGCGTGCCTTCGGGAATCGTGAACGAGGCCTTGCCGTTCAGCGTGGGCACCTCGATCTCGCCGCCCAGCGCGGCGCGCGCGAACGAGATCGGAATCTCGCAATGCAGATCGTCGCCTTCGCGCTGGAACATCGGATGCGGCTTGATGCGGATCTCGACGTACAGGTCGCCCGGCGGGCCGCCGTTCATGCCCGGCTCGCCGTTGCCGGACGAACGGATGCGCATGCCATCGTCGATGCCGGCGGGAATCTTCACTTCCAGCGTCTTGTTGCGCTTGATCTTGCCGGCGCCGCTGCAGGTCGGGCACGGCGATGGATTGATCTTGCCGGTGCCGTGGCATTTCGGGCAGGTCTGCAGCACGCTGAAGAAGCCCTGCTGCATGCGCACCTGGCCGTGGCCGGCGCAAGTAGAGCAGGTGACCGGCGACGTGCCCGGCTTGGCGCCGCTGCCGTGGCAGGTTTCGCAGGTGTCCCAGGACGGCACGCGGATCGTGGTGTCGTAGCCGTGCGCGGCCTGATCCAGCGTGATTTCCAGGTTGTAGCGCAGGTCGGCGCCGCGGTAGACCTGCGGGCCGCCGCGGCCGCGGCCGGCGGCATGGCCGAAGATGTCGCCGAAGATGTCGCCGAAGGCATCGGCGAATCCGCCGCCGCCCATGCCGCCCATGCCCATGTTGGGATCGACGCCGGCATGGCCGTAGCGATCGTAGGCATCGCGCTTCTGCGGGTCGGACAGCATCTCGTAGGCTTCCTTGGCCTCCTTGAACTTCTCTTCCGCTCCCTTGCTGTCCGGATTGCGGTCCGGATGGTGCTTCATCGCAAGCTTGCGATAAGCCTTCTTGATTTCCTCGTCCGACGCATTCTTGCCGACGCCGAGGACTTCGTAAAAATCACGTTTTGCCATGTGCAGGCACCCTGTTTCCTTCCGTACTGCTATTCATGCAAACGCCGAGTCGAGGTTGCTGGCCTCCGACCCGGCGTGTCCTGCGAGATCGAACATGTGCGTCCGGCGCCGCCCTCCCCTTGCACGGACGGCGCCGGCGGCATGACGCAAGTTGCGCGCCATGCCGCCTTGGACTTACTTGTCCTTGACTTCCTTGAAGTCGGCGTCGACCACGTCGTCCTGCTGCGCATGCGCCTCGGCATGGGCAGCGCCGGCTTCGGCGCCCGCACCAGCAGCGCCTGCCGCGCCCGCGCCGCCGGCCGCCGCCTGCGCCTGCATGTCGGCGTACATCTTCTCGCCGAGCTTCTGCGCAGCCGTCGTCAAGGCGGAGGTCTTTTCCTCGATCGCGGCCTTGTCGCTGCCTTTCAGGGCTTCTTCGAGGTCCTTGATGGCAGCCTCGATCTTGTCCTTCTCGCCGGCGTCCAGCTTGTCGCCGTACTCGGTCAGCGACTTGCGGGTCGAATGCACCAGCGCATCGCCCTGGTTGCGCGCTTCCGCGACTTCCTTCAGGCGCTTGTCCTCGGCCGCGTTGGCTTCGGCATCCTGCACCATCTTCTGGATTTCATCCTCGGTCAGACCCGAGTTGGCCTTGATGGTGATCTTGTTTTCCTTGCCGGTCGCCTTGTCCTTCGCGCTGACGTGCAGGATGCCGTTGGCGTCGATGTCGAAGGTGACTTCGATCTGCGGCGTGCCGCGCGGTGCCGGCGGAATGCCTTCGAGATTGAACTCGCCCAGCGCCTTGTTGCCGACCGCCATTTCACGCTCGCCCTGGTAGACCTTGATGGTCACCGCGGGCTGATTGTCGTCGGCGGTCGAGAACACCTGCGAGAACTTGGTCGGGATCGTGGTGTTCTTCTGGATCATCTTGGTCATCACGCCGCCCAGCGTTTCGATGCCCAGCGACAGCGGCGTCACGTCCAGCAGCAGCAGATCCTTGCGGTCGCCCGACAGCACGGAACCCTGGATCGCAGCACCCACCGCGACGGCTTCGTCAGGATTGACGTCCTTGCGCGGATCCTTGCCGAAGAAGTCCTTCACGGCTTCCTGCACCTTCGGCATGCGCGTCATGCCGCCGACCAGGATGATGTCGTCGATGTCCGACACCTTCACGCCGGCGTCCTTGATCGCCAGGCGGCACGGTTCGATCGTCTTGGCGATCAAGTCCTCGACCAGCGATTCCAGCTTGGCGCGCGTGATCTTCAGGTTCAGGTGCATCGGCGCGCCGTTGGCCATCGCGATGTACGGCTCGTTGATCTCGGTCTGCTGCGACGACGACAGCTCGATCTTCGCGCGCTCGGCGGAGGCCTTGATGCGCTGCAGCGCGATCGCGTCCTTGGCCAGGTCGATACCGTTGATCTTCTTGAATTCGTCGATGATGTAGTCGATCAGGCGCTGGTCGAAGTCCTCGCCGCCGAGGAAGGTGTCGCCGTTGGTCGACAGCACTTCGAACTGCTTCTCGCCGTCGACGTCCGCGATCTCGATGATGGAGATGTCGAAGGTGCCGCCGCCGAGGTCATACACGGCGATCTTGCGGTCGCCCTTTTCGGTCTTGTCGAGGCCGAAGGCCAG
>Ga0164242_10001312_pt1 | contig 29388 bp, 34 predicted proteins | sample OricomgcompostMG_FD_108783 | JGI IMG/M metagenome (GOLD analysis project Ga0164242, IMG submission 108783) | Miracle-Growth compost microbial communities from Emeryville, California, USA - Original compost - Miracle growth compost (MG) ...
TGCATTCTACTCCGTTCCTTCTTTTTGACGGTAATTGTGACGAGGCGATGTCATTTTATCACGAATGTCTTGGCGGCGAATTAACGCTGACCAAGCTTGGCGACACGCCGATGAAGAAACGGTTCCCGCTCGAAAAGCACGGAAAGATTATCAATGCTTACCTTCGGAGCGGAAACATCGCGTTCTCTGCCGCAGATTGGATGGCGTCCCCCGAGTTTAACCCCATTCAAGGCAACATGTCGGCCATTTTCGTTGTTGGCGATAGCGCTGACGAGTTAAGAACGATCTTTGATCGACTGAAGGCGGGCGACCGGAATACTCGACTGCAAGATTTGCACGAACTGCCCTTCGGCATGTATGGCCAATTCTACGATCAATACGGCGTTCAATGGATATTTAGGAGCAAAAAATAAAAAGGTCGTCCGCGCTGGGACGAGGTACTTGGTGGTGTTTCCGGAGTTTAACGGGTCAACTCAACCGCGCATTGATCTCGACCAGGAAACCACCCGGCGCTTGTACGTAGAAAAAATAACCCCGATTATTTTGTTCGATCTTGCTGACTTTAAACCCCGACGAAGCAAGTCGTTGATGGCGTTCGTCTACCTCGGTTTGCTCTTGAACATAAAAACCGATGTGAAATCCCTCGGGGTAATGATCGGCGGGATGTTTTTGCTTCTGAAGCACCAAAACGAACCCCGATTCATCTTCTAAAATCGCAATAGCGGACGAACTCGGGGCGCTCATCAATTTGAAGTCTAGGAAGTTTATAAAAAATTCGCGGGATTCGATTACATTCGGAACATGAAGATCAAGATGATTAAGCTGCACAAACGAACCCTCCCGCTGATATCTTAATTGAATGAAAAATACTAAGGCAAGCAAAGGAGAAGATCAGCTACAATATTCCGACTTTTGATTTAAACGGAAACCTGGTCCATTTCGCGGCCTTTTCTAATCACATCGGGTTTTACCCAACCTCTTCCGGAATCAAGGCTTTCAAGAAAAAGCTGATGGCGTACAAAACATCGAAAGGAGCCATTCGGTTTCCTTTGGACAAACCCTTGCCGATTTTATTGATTAGCAAAATCGTGAAGTTTCGAGTAAGGGAACAGCTGGAAAAATAGCTTTACGAGTAAGTTTTAAAGTGGCGGAGAGAAGAATCTGCTCTCCTTCCGCCAACTCTACGCTCAAATTAAACAATTAAGTAATAACAATAACCTAGCCGCTCCCATGACTCGACCCAAAATGATACGAGATGCCTAGTCACGACGGTTCACTGGACGCAGTGGACGCAAAAATTATGCGCTATCTCAAACGCAGCAAAGTCTGGATCGCACCTCGCAAGGAAGTAAGTTTTCCCTCCGTGAGCCGTGATTTTGATTGGCACACATTTGAAATGTCGCTTTGGCTAATAGTAACTAGCTTTGTCTCGGTCAATTGGGCCGCGAACTCCTTTTGAGTCAGCCCAAGTTGTTTACAACTTATCGCTACCCAGGCTCCAAAGCGGGGTTCAGTAACCTCTGGAATTTGCGCCACGGAGGTTTCCAGAAAATTCTCAAGGTACTCATTTGGCACAGAGGCAATAAAATGCCGCAACGCCTCTTTTCGCACTATTGAAATAGTTGAACGTTCATTGTCTGAAACCTGAATATAATCAAATACGTCGAAAACTCGGCTGTTTTTGCCTCTTTCATTATTAGTCACAGTAAATTTATCGGAATTTTAAACTATTTTTTTAGCTATAAATATAGTGACAAAACCATGTCGAGCTTGAGTTGCGGCGCGTCAGGTGATAAAATAAAAATTGTAGGTCTTGAACTTGCATTCCGAAAGGGATATATAGGGAAACCTTAAAAACTTATGGTGTCGGTTAAAGCGGTAGCAAATTACTTCATGAGCCTTAGCGAGCCCGATTTGGGCGACGCTATGACCCACCTTAAACTTCAGAAGCTAGTTTATTATTCTCAAGGCGTTTATATTGCATTGAAAGATACGCGTTTGTTTTCTGAAAAAATTTATCACTGGAAACATGGACCAGTCGTAAAAGAACTTTACGATCTGCTTAAGCATCATGCCGCAAACCCTGTTTCTCCGATCCAGGGCGATGATGCTAAAACCGAAGTTCTTTCTAGCTACCAAAAAGAGATTCTTAACGACGTATACGATGTATACGGGCAGTTCTCTGCATGGAAACTTCGTAACATGACTCACAATGAATCCCCGTGGCTACGCACACAGGATGATGAAGAGATCACGTTTGATCTTTTGAAAGAGTATTTCAAAACTCAGATCGTAGCGTAGTGATGAAAAAAAGTGTTTTAAAGCAGCCTGCCGCTAGTGGCGGGAAACACGTTAAAACACCCCAGGACTCATCTGGCTCTACTCAAGATAAACACCCCGCCTTTTGTCTGAAGTTTGCAGTCGATACGCATTCCGTAAACTCCTTAGATAAAGATGGAAAAGCGGATGCAGCGGAACGAATGCAGAAGCTCAGTAAAATGAGTTGGGCTGAAATTAACCAAGCACCAAGAGGTGGTTTGGGGTTTGAGAAGATTGCTCGAAACAGCATTAAACTCCCAATTCCCAAAGGCATAACAGAAGATGTAAACTTTTTAGCGTTTCGATACTCGGGTAAAAAACCTATGGTCGGATACCGTGACGAAAAAGTGTTCTACGTTGTTTGGTTCGATCACTCATTTAATGTGTATGACCATGGATCATAAATCTGAATATCGCCGCCGCAAAACTCTCAAACCCATTACTGATACGATCCGCATCTCTCCACGCATTTGATTGACCAAGCCCCTCACTGATAGAATTAAACCGTATGGCATTCGATTCCCAAACGGCAGCGCTCGTCGATGAGCTGGAGACAGCATCTGTTCAACGTTTATGCCGACATTCTTTGATCCATAATGGGCAATGTACATTCTTAGGAACGGCGATAGCACCGATGGGATTGGACGCGGATGATACTTTTCCTGACTTTCACCGCAATCAGTTTTCCCGCCAACATTACGAGTTTTTGATAGCAGCTATCCGTGTCGGAGGATTCTTAAATGTCGAAACCACCTTTGAAGGTAACACCTCGTTAGCATACACGATGGGGAATCCTAATTACTGGTAGGGACGTGAGGCGTCTTTAAAATACCTTGGGGTCTGGAACTTCAAACCTGCCGTTAGTTTTCGATTTACGGTGGAGATCGCAAACACGTGCTATGACATCATTTTGTGATTGTCTGAAGTCGGGCATCAATAAACCACTAATTGATCTTGATAAAATAAGCCGTCTTGCGATTATTAAGCGTAATTGGGTCTTCGTCTGGTAGGTCTGAATCAATACCGTGGTTGTGACAAAGCCGATCACTTGGATAAGAGCCTTTGCGCTAATTCTTCGCACCTCTCGCTCAGGTATAGCGAGAATCGACCGCAAGGTATCACGAACACCCTTGGAATTCCTTCGTCGATTCACCGTTTGCCGACTGATTCCTAGCCTTTCAGCAATTTCTTGATCAGTAATACTTGGGCGTTCAATCAAATGGGCGGCTATTTTAATATCGATGACATCCGGATCACTGTCAGAAATTGCCAAATTTTGCTCATATCCGTTTTCCACAAACCACCATTTAGCCAACCAATTTTGATAACAGTCCTATCCTAATAATAACCAATATGGATTTCGGTTTACAGCATTATATTTATAACGCATAATCTGAGTTATTAGTATAACGCATGAAAATAACAAAGAAAACCAAGCAAATTCGGCATGTTACTTTAAGACTTGGAGAGGAAACCATGGGCAAGATCGATGAGCTTGCAATTGAACATGAAACCTCCAGGCAGCTTTTAATCGAAACAATTCTCGAAACAGCCATGGCAAATCCAGATTTTGAAATCGTGATTTCTACAACAGAACTTAGGTGATAGAATGTCCGACAAAAAAAGCAAATACATGGATATTTCGGCAATAGAACTATCATCGATACACGACAACTCATATCACCCTCTTCTCGAATCACATTTGGTAGATAAGTTTGAGGCAATCCTGCGCCAAAGCACTAAGACTGAAGATTTTACAATCAAACGCGAAGTTGGAGTGGGACGCAACATTGCAGATTTAGTTGCATTCTACTTACCCTCAAACAATAACTCTTTATTTTCAGCCCGTCTCTCAGCCGCAGATGCAGTTATTGTTTCTCTTTTGAGAAAAGCGAAAAGAATTTCGATTTCTCAGTTAGCAAATTCAGCCGAGCTAACAGATGAACTACTCCTCAGAAGGATCTCGTCTTTCATCAAAGCAGGCCTTGTGTACGTCGAAGGTAGCTCTCTTGTCCTGCGAGAAAATTGGCCCTCTTTAAAAATTGTTGCATATGAAGCTAAGCTCAAGAATTGGCGTGAGGCGCTCGAACAAGCCTCAGACTATCTACACTTCGCAGATGAAGCTTACGTCGTGATGCCAGAAACTTTTGCCTTAAAAGCCGTATACTATTTAGAAATTTTTCTCGAACGAGGTGTTGGTATCATTTCGGTCGACAACCACTCATTCAAGATTTTGCTTGAGTCCTCAAGAAAAAATAATCACGATTGGCGACGTGAATTTGTTTACAGCCGAGCATATGATATTCGTAATACATGAGCGGACCTGTAACAGTTCAGGAAATTCAAGCAACCTTGCCAACAGGGATCGTCATCCATTCGTATATAAAGCATGGTGGGCAAGGGTCGGTTTTTTCCGGTGAATATCACGGACAACAAAGCGCTATCAAACTTGTTAATCCAGCATCCACGGAAACCAAGAGAATCCAGAGAGAAGCTGAATTTTTAAAAAAAACAAATCATCCAAATATCGTTAAATTATTCGATCACTGTGAAATCACACTTCGAACTCAACCTGTTCAACTTCTTGCCTATGAGTTTCTCGATAAAGGCGATCTTTCATCACACATAGCCCCGGGAACGCTTCCGTCTTCCGCGAGCGTTATAAAAATTGCAACCTGCATTGGAAGTGCAATTAACACACTCTGGCTAAGTCCAGAAAGGGTTGTTCACAGAGATATCAAACCTGAAAACATCATGCTAAATTCTGCTGGCGAATATCTCCTAGTAGATTTCGGGTTTGCAAAACATATTGATCTATCTGACATGACAATTGCCGGAAGCCCTGGAACTAGAGGGTACTCTTCACCAGAGCAGGCCGCGGGTCGAAAAAACCTCACTTTAAAATCGGATATTTTCTCGTTGGGCGTAACTCTATTTGTTTATGCAACCGGATTACATCCTTATAATGGCGCTCAACCGCTTGCCAATTCAGCCATTGAGCAAAATATTTTCGCTCTTCGGCCCGACTTCGATCCAAAGCTTTCTCAATTGATTATTAGCATGTTAAACCCGAGTCCATCAGATCGCCCCACCGATCTACTCACTCAATTATCTCAAATAAAGGCATAGTATGTTTCTACTCAACATTGGTTACGATTTAAGTTCAGGCGCGGATATCAACAACATCGAAGGAGCCGTTGTACTACCTTCAAAAAACTACTCTTATAGACTTGCGGATCTGAGAGAGTTTCCAAAGCTATTTATCGATCCTCAACTTTATCTATCAAGCCTAAGCGTGGAAAACTGCCTAACTCCATGCGCACATCTTGCTACCTATAGCTGGTTTCAAGTACCAGATATTGAACAGTTGCAGGAAGGTGAAAACAAACCAGAATATCAAAAAAAAATTAAAGAGATTGTTCCAAAAAAATGGACCGCGCGGATTCCAATCGACATATTAGCGTCGTGCACTTCAGCGATCGAGTTTCAAAACGCCCATAAATGCTCTCACATTATCCTCCCTTCACCACTAATTACGATGCGTGAAGATGAAGCGGCCGTTCAAGCTCAATGGCTTGATACGGGTTTAAATGCCTACCAAGCATTGGATATTTCTAAACCTGTACTTGCAAGTGTCGCTCTCGACGAGGCAGTGCTGTCTTCGACGTCGTATGTTCCAGGCGGTTTTTTAGATACTATCGTAGATCAAGTCTCATCGCGACCCGGCATTAGTGGTGTCTATATCGTAATTTGCCAAACGCATCGCCGTGGCCCTTATCAGTCATCAGAAAACGTGAATCGAGCGTATCTATATCTCGCAAAAAAATTCGCTAACACAGGGTTAGAAAATATTATTGTCAATTTCGCCGATGTTTTTGGTATCACTTGCATCTCGCAAGGAGCAACTCTTGTGGCAATTGGGTCTGGTCAGTCCGAGAGAAACATTTCACTTAAGTCTTTCGAAGACGGCGGCGGCGCTGCAATTCCTCATTTTTTTTCTCGGCATTCGATTTGCGAATACCAAAGCGAATCTGATCTTAAGCAAATCATTAAACAATCTCTTTGGCGAAGAATTGAAGATCAAACAGAATTTAGCAGACCTCTTGTAGAAGCAATTCGAGCAGGAAGAGACGCATCAACAGTACCAACTTGGGCTGAGGGTAAAAGCAATACTGCTCAAGCCAAAAAACATTTTGTCAAAAGCGTCCAAAATATTCTGCATGATCTTCAAAATGATGGTGATCGAAATGCTTTTATTATGAACTGGCTCGAAGATGCAGAAATGATTCAAACTTACATCGCTTCGAAAGTTGATAAGCATTTTCCAGAAAGAGCTGCCCCAGTTTCGAGATGGCTTAGTTTACTCAATGATCAATAGAACTTCACTCATCTAGAAGATCATCGATATCTGGAAGACTGGCACCAATACCGAACTCGGTATTTTGATCTGTCGTTACAGGATTGGTAAAAATCGATTCAACTATTAGCTGATGCGAGAACCGGCCTGGTCCTGATATTGGATGTGAATGTTCGATTAAATCAAACCTTCCCTTTAAAGAAACGTCGAAACATAATTCATTAAATACAATCCAAGAAAAGTCATCCCTCTTGCTTTCATTCATCTTTTCATAAAGCTTTAAAAGATACCTTCTGCGATGGCCAATTGCGCCATTACGCTCGAAGCAAACATGTAAAATCGTTTGATTTCCAAATTGTTTCAACTGCTCAAGTCCATCAAAGATTAAATTGAAGTTCAGCTTTTGATATAAATGAACTACCTCGGGAGAACTAATTTTCCATTTAAGGATACATTCAAATCCAATTTCGTCGATCCAGCTAGATGCTCGCGATAGAGTATTTTCAGAAAAGTATTTAAAACTAATTTCTGAGAAGGGCAGCAACCCAAACCATTCTCCTCCGTCTCTGTAATTATATCTTTCATAGAAAAATCCTGGCGAAGGGTTGAGCTTATAGTCTTTTAACTCAGCCCGCACAAGGCGTTGTACGTTTACCTCAAAAGCTTCACTACGAAAAACCCCTTTTTCACACGCCTCTTTACATCCTTTTAGATATAAAGCCTCGTCAATCTTTCTTGGATCAGCACCAAATGAAACTTCAAAGAGGAAGGAAATACGATTAACTCTCGCCCACTCTGAAACCTTTGTATGCAAAACCCTTACTCTATCGCGAATTTCAATGTGATCTAAATTGATCCTATTGATCTTCTTGCATTCAACAAAAAATGATTTTCCATTTTCTATAATTTCTAGATCGGGGGACTTGTTTGAAGTCTCCTCAATGAATGTAATTTTCGAAGTAGGTAGCTTTTGAGCATAACGAGTCGCCACAAAAACTTCAAAAAAGATCGACTCAAACTCATCAAACGTTTTTGCACATTTGAGCTGTTCAAGTTTTCGATCAATGCCATTAATATTCTTCAAAAAAGGTAGCCTTTGATGAAAAAGCTGCAGCAGCAGAGTAAATCTGCAAGCGCGGAAAATGTCGTAATATTGCGTTACTTTCTCATTAAACTTAATAAAAGATTCGTATCCGATTAGGTACCGCTCAAGCGCAGTTAGATGCGGTTGATGTGGGGATAGTTTTTCATATATTAGCAACTCTGGAAGGTAACCGTTTAAATAAGCAGATACAATCTCCTGCTCAGGTTTGACGCCGAAAAAAGTATGCAGTTCGGATAAAATTTCATGATCATCTCCATCATGTAACCACATAACTCTGCTCCTATTTTGGGCCAAAGAACTGCACGACCTTCGCTAGTTCATCTAGAATACTTTGTGCTTCATCTACAACTTTTTGATGTGATTCTGGACTTACCTGTAAAATTTTGCTCTTACCTTGTCGAGAAACTGTTTCGATTTTTAAATTCAAAGTATCTTCTTGATCCGACACGTCCAAACCGTGTGCCAGAGAATTTCTTAAATTTTTAAAGTTCTCCACCTGTCGGATCAAACTCTGCAATAATTGAATTCGGTCTTGGGCTAATGATGACTCCAACGCCAAAGACCTGATAAGATCGATTTTCGATGAAAAAGTAAAACTTTCTCTTCGAAGAATAAGTCTTGAAAAAACCTCTGATGTCGTTCCCGAAAAGCCAAAAAACCTAATAATTAGAGCTTCCAAAGCCCTTTCAATCCAAAGGGCATAATGAGTCAATTCGCCTGTGACAACAGCATCAAACTCTTCTTTTGATAAGCTCCTATAATCCACAGATCTTAGCTACCACTTGTGTAGTCATTTCCAAAGCGACTACACCCAATTCCTACAAAGTTCTGCAAACGATGTGATTAAACGTGATTTGGTGTGATTTTTAAAATCGAACGAGACAGCCACTTATTCGCTAAGTTTTTGTTTTTATTGTTTTGCCATCGAAGTGGCATTTTGTTGTTTTTGATTGTTTGTAATGGCGGAGAGAGAGGGATTTGAACCCCCGAGACCCTTGCGAGCCTGCCGGTTTTCAAAACCGGTGCAATCAACCGCTCTGCCATCTCTCCGCAAATGGGGTCGTGAATTGAGTCTCAATACTTTTCAATAAAACCGCGGCGATGTCAATGCGCTTCCTGGCCCATGTGCTCGCCTTACTCGCCTTTTTCCGATCTCTACTGGGCCGCGTGCATCTCGCCCGGCTTCGGCTTGTAATAAACTTCCTGATGGATGCTGTGCTTTTCGACCCCATGGCCGGCCAGGATCTGCTTCACCTCGTCGATCATGGCGCCGTTGCCGCACAGGTAGAACTCCGTCTCGTGCCAGTGGATCGAAACCGTGTTTCCGCGCAGCCAATCCGTCACCCGGCCCTTATGGCAGCCCGGCACTTCGTCGTTGCAGCGAGAGAGCATCAGGATCAAATTTTCGTCCAAAATCGGCCGCAATTCGTCGACGTACAGTAAATCGCTCTGATCGCGCGCGCCGAACAGAAGCTTCACCGAACGGGGCTTGTTTTCGGCGTAAATTTTCGAGTACAGCATCGAACGGTAAGGAGCAATCCCCGTCCCCGTTGCGATGAACACGACGTCTTTGTGCGAACCCGTTTTGTAAACGAAGTCACCGTACGGGGCCATACCCTTCATCGTGTCGCCGATTTTTAACGAGTTTAAATACTGAGTGCCAGGGCCACCCTCGACCATCTTAACGCAAAGCTCCATCAATCGATTTTCGGGGCCCGAGGCGATCGAATAGGCGCGACGCAGATCGCGGCCGCCGGGGCCTGCGCCCGGGACGATCACGCTATAGAACTGACCCGGCTGAAACGAAAATGATGGATTCGACTCAAAATGCAACTCGATGACGTCAGGGGTGAGTTGTTTTTTATGCACCAGTTTCGCCTCAATCAGGCTGGGCTTCGTTTTTTCCATAGGGCCCCAATCTAGCGAAAAAACCATGCTTGATCCAGCCCTTTATGCTAAAATAGAGGTATGTTTGGACTCAGCGGTGGACATCTTCTCATATTAGCGGTGATCGTTTTATTGTTCGGAAGCCGCAGGCTGCCAGAGCTGGGCTCAGCCCTCGGCAAAGGCCTCCATGCCTTCAAAAAAGGCCTCGAAGGCCATTCGGCTGAAGACGAAAATCAGCCACAGCAAAAGATCACCCAAAACAAAGACGACAATTCCAATCCTCCGACCGGCTCGTCGAGCTGAGCCGATTCTCCTTCAGCGGTTCACTCATGAGTCAAGCTCCCCTAGAAACCATTCCCGAACACCTTCGCGAGTACATTACCGAGCAAGATCCCGGCCTTTACACGCCGATTGATCACGCGTCCTGGCGCTACATCATGCGCGTCTCGCGCGCGTTTTTCGGTAAGCATGCACACCCGATGTACCTGCAAGGCTTAGAGGCCACCGGTATTTCGACCGAGCGGATTCCGCGCATCAGCGAGATGGACGAAGCGCTTCGCAAAATGGGCTGGCGCGCGGTCGCGATCAACGGCTTCATTCCGCCTGCGATCTTTCTCGAATTTCAGTCGTTAAGACTGCTCGCCATCGCCTGCGACATGCGCAAGCTTGAAAACCTGGGCTACACCCCTTCGCCCGACATCGTTCACGAAGCGGCAGGACATGCGCCGATCGTGGCCGATCCGTCATATCGTGCCTACCTCGAAGCTTACGGCGAGATCGCGCGCAACGCGATCATCACAAAGTACGACCTCGAATTATACAATGCGATTTTAAAGCTTTCTGAAATCAAGGAAGACCCGAACTCGACCAAATCGCAAATCAACCTCGCGCAAAAACATTTCGAACAAGTGGCGGCCAAAGAAGTCGAAAGCTCTGAGGCGGCGCTGCTGACCCGCATGGCCTGGTGGACGACCGAATACGGACTCGTGGGCTCACTTGAAAAACCGCTCATTTACGGCGCAGGGTTGCTCTCGTCGGTAGCGGAAAGCTATAGCTGCTTAAAGCCTTCGGTGAAGAAAATCCCCTTCAGCCTCGAAGCCTCGATCAAAACTTCGTACGACATCACCCGCCCACAACCGCAGCTGTTTGTGGCCAAAAGTTTCGAAGAGCTGACCCGCGCGCTCGATGCGTTCGCCAACACCATGGCCTACCGCCGAGGCGGAATCTATGGCCTGGAAGTCGCAAAGCGGGCCGAAAACACCGTTACCGTCGTGCTCGACAACGGAATTCAATACACCGGAGTCGTGACCGACATCCGAACCGTGACTCCGACCGGCACCTCGGCCCCCGAAGAAGCGGGCTTCATGATCAGCGGCTCGAAACAGATTTCATTCCACGACCAAGCCACCGACGAGCTCAATCAGTATCATCTGGGCAATCGCATTTACGTTCCGCTGTTTGAAAAACCCGTGGCCTCGGCGAAATCCGAAGACGTGCAACGCAAGCTGCACGGAAGCGGGCTGCACACCAAAGACGGTCTTCGCATTCAGGGCCGCTTCAAAAAAGAAATCACCGTCGGCGGATTGGGGAAGGTCATGGTCCTTGAGCAAGTCAAGATCACCGACACTTCCGAAAAGGTCATTTTCGAGGAACGGCAGAAGCCGTATCCGTTGGTGCTCGCGACCAAGGTCACTTCCGTTTTCGGCGGAGCGGCCGACCGGAAAACGTTCACGTTAAGAAATTCAACGCGCTCGAAAAAGGTCAAATCGCACAAAACCAACCTTACCGACGAAAACCGGGGATTAAACCTGCTTTATCAGCGTGTGCGCGATTTTCGCGAGCAGGGACGTCAGGACGTTTCGGCGCTCGACGCCATCGTGCAAGAACTCAATCAGCATTATTTGAACGACTGGCTGTTGCGTCTTGAGCTGCTTGAGGTTTACAGTCGACTCAAACACAACAGCGTGACCACGGCTCAGTTGCGAAACAACCTTCGCGCGCTTTCAGAGGCGAATCCCGATCTGAAAGACCTGATTCAACGGGGCATGGCGCTGATCGGAGAGGAACTCGTTTCATGAACTGTCCTTCGAACCACCGGATCATCTCCTTCGGAGCATTTTACGCGGCACTGGCCGTGATCTTGGGCGCCTTCGGCGCGCACGCGCTTCGCGGGCACATCGGCTACGATCTTTTCGACATCTATCAAACCGCCAATCAATACCTGATGATCCACGCCGGAGCGCTCATCTCGTACGGTCTTTGGCACAAACTCTTCGGCGAAGCCACTTCGAAAAAAACCTGGCCCGCGGCCTGTTTCTTTTTCGGGGCGATCGTCTTTTGCGGAAGTCTTTATTGCATTACCGCGACCGGGCATCGCTGGTTCGGCGCCATCACCCCGATCGGCGGTGTGCTTTTCATTCTAGGCTGGATCGGCTTTGCACTTCAGGCTTGGCGTCGCGATGGAAAATAGCTCGCACCCCGCCCCGTCGAATTTGAATCTGACCGGAACCCCGCTTTCGGTCGTCGCCACCGTTTCGAGGCTCGTGACCAAGGTCACGGATCGGATTTCGGGCGATCGCTCCGAATTTCCGCTGCTCGTCGCCTGCGTCGCCGTCGAAGCGCTTCGAAAATGCGGGATCGGCGCCAACGTGTTTTACGGCCAAGCGGCTTGGATCGAAGTGATGGAAGACATGAGCCTGATGTGGGTCGGCTGCTGGGGAGAGCACACCCATTTTTGGGTCGGCACGCAATTCAGCGAGATCGTCGACCTCAACACCAGTGTTGCCGTCCGCAAACGCGCGCACGGGGATTCAAGCCATCACCCCAAGTATTCGCCGCCGATTTTGTGGTCGAAAGAAATTCCGTCCTTCTATCGCTACGTGCCCGAGGGATTGGCCGAAGTCGAACTCGATTCCGAGCGTGATCGTCGCTGGTTTGAAACCTGTGTCGCCGAGGTGTGGGACAAGCTCCCGTCGATGGCTGAAATGATGGCGACCCCTGAAAACGAACTCGACTTCCCGGACGAGGCCATTCTTTGCCCCGATCGACGTTTGCTCGACGATGCGGCCCAATCGTTCCGACATTTCGACCGTGCGATCCTCGTCCAAGGCATGCCCGAGCGACCGTTTTAACGCTTCAGTAAACGAAACAAATCCCACGCGTCGACGAGTGTTCCGTCCGAAAGCTTGCAAATCGCGTATTCATTCTGCGCGAGATCCTTGAAGGTCTCGGCCGTTCCCTTCATCCGCTCAGTGCAAAAGCTCGAAGCCGGGTCGCCGTGAAGGGCCGGTGGATGCTTTTCGTGTGGAAGCGCACGGATTTTCTTTTGAATGGCTTCAAAGGCCTGCTCGTCGGTTTTACCCACAGGGGGATAGACGTGAATCTCCTTCACTTCATGGAAGGGATACATTCGGCCCGTGGCCCGGTCGATCAATCGAATCGCCTTTGCGTCGGGCTTGGTCAACGTCGGCGTGGCCGCGATAACCGAAACGGCCGACATCATTCCCGACAAAATTCCCGCGAAAAAAAGAATTCGAGTGCGCATGAGTCGATCTTACCACGATCATGACGCCATCCTCGGCGGTCAATTTTTTGGCTGACTATTTTACATTTTAATTATGAAAAAAAGTCCTTAAAATAAGGTTACCTATGAACAAATTTCCCTTCCTCCTCGTTGCTTCCCTTTTGGCCGCGTTTTTGAGTCCGCAACCTTCGTTGGCCGTCCAAAGCATCGACGTTCAGACGTTCAATCCATCCACTTCGGACCACTTCGTGTTGATCGAAGATGCGTTTCAGTCGGAATGGCCCAAAACCGCAAAATTTTATTTCGGCGCGAACTACAACTACGTCGACGAGCCCCTGGTTGCCTTGAATGCGGCAGGCACCGAGAAGGCCTTCGACATCGTCAAGCAGATCCAGACGCTCGATCTTTTCTTCGGCTTTAAACCGTCGCCGAAATTGGGACTTTTCTTCGGCGCGCCGATTCACTTTATCGGTTATCCGTCATTTCCGCAGGCCGGATTTAAAAGCGGAAGCGCGACCGGATTCGGAGATTTAAAACTCATGGCGAAAATTCGCCTGACCAACGACCTCAGCCCGGTCGCTGTCGCGCTGATCCCCGAGATTCACCTTCCGACCGGCGATACCGAAAATTTCGTCTCCGACGCTTCGACCTACCTCGCTGCGCGCCTGTCGATCGAGCACCAATTTGTCGATTGGACTTTCGCCGCGAACTTGGGCTTCGCCACCGCGCCGAATTCGATTTACGCCGACCCGAGCTTTTCTCAGGGCATCGATTACCGCCATCGCTTTATGTTCGGCTTCGGCGGTTTTTTACCCTTCAACGATCAATGGGGGATGAACGTCGAATTCAACAGCATTCACATGCTGCCATTCGACAGCGCCTTGAACCCGAACGAATTGTATGCAGGCCTTCGTCATGCGCCGAATGACAGCTTGGTTCTGACCCTGGGGGCATCACTCGGCCGCATCGGCGGCCCTGAAGGGCAAAACTATCGCGTGATCGCGGGGATTCGCTATACCGGGTATGCCGAACCGTCGCCTGCGCCGCTTCCGGTTTATACACCGGCACCGATGCCGTCGGCAACGCCATGGCCATCGCCGACGCCTTACTCGGTGATGGCGACACCGACGCCGATGCCCAAGGCGATCATGCGCGCCCGCCGCATCGAGATTTTGCAGCCGATTAACTTTGAAAACAACAGCGCGCGCTTGCTCTACGACGCCAAGGGGGTGCTCGACGACGTGGCTTCGTTGATGAGGAAGCACAAACATACGTTCAAAAAAATCCTCGTCGACGGCCACACGAACAAGCTCGGCACCGACAAGCATAATTTAAAACTGTCGATCGCGCGGGCCCTCGCCGTGAAAAACTACCTAATGAGCCGCGGAATCCCCGCAAAATGGATGGAAGCCCGCGGATTCGGCGAACGAAAGCCTAAGGTTCCGTACACCGACCCGAACGCGATGGAGATCAACCGTCGAGTCGAGTTTATCGTGGTGAAATAGGTTGGGTCCGGCCTTTTTTACCGACCGACCCAATCGTAATTAAAACTCACGCTCACGCGATCTTCGGCGCTTTGATGAGGCGGTACTTCGTGCTTGAGCCAACTCTCGAATAAAATGACATCGCCGTTTTTCGGCTTCAGATCGTACTGAATAGGCCGTGGCGGAGCCGCCATGAACAGCGGCGCGCGCGGATCTTCGATCCGAAGCGGGCTCGACCCGTGCCCCACCGAAACGTAGTAAGTTCCGCTGACCACGGAAAGTGGGTGCGCATGGAACGCATGATAACAATTTTTCGGCATGACGTTTACCCAGATCGCAGAAAGTTCGAGCGATCCGGTTTCGAATCGAAGGCCGACCGCTTTCGAGAACTTGCGGACTTCGCGGTCCAGCGCCTTCTTCAGATCGGCAAAGATGCTGAATTGCAAATGCAGCTGATCGAGCGAACCGTAAGAGGTGTAACCGTGAACGTAATTTTTTCGGCACCATGCGATTCCGGCATCGTCGATTTGGCGAAGCTTGAGCGAAGTGCGCCTGATCTCGTCGTGCGTCTTTTTCGGAAGCTTCAAGGGCGCTTGCTGGACGTAGGTCGAAAAAAGCGTCTGCACCCGGGCTACTCCCTTTTACGCGGCGGAACTTCGTAGGTGATCGCCGTAACGATTCCTTTTTTCATGTCCTGCCAATATTTCTTTGCCTTCCACGCAAGCGTGGTCGGAAGTTCGATCGTAATCGTGGGAATGCCCCGTTCGTTGCCCGCGTAATTTCCGAGCGAGCCCGGGAAGAATCCGCTCGATTTCGCTTTCACGCGATTGCGAAGCTCCAGGCATTTTTTCACGTATTCTTCCGAGAAATCCTTCAGCTTCACGCGATTCGGGCCGTCGTAATCGATCATGTTCAGCGGCGAGTGAATCGACACGATCTTGTTGGGCTTATATTTTTCGATCAGCATTTTTTGAAACAAGGTCTCGGGCTCGGAATCGGCTTTCGGGCCCGGATAACGGCGCTTGTTCGAGCGGTATTGATGCTTCCATTTCGAGAGCGCTTCGCTGTCCCAGTCTTTGGTGCTGAAATTACGGTTGCAGTCCACGCCGTGCGCGTTCATGCGGCTTTTCGGGTATCCGAAAAATCCATCCGGATTCACGAGCGGTGCCAGCACGAGTTTCGCGTTCGGGTATCGGTCCAGGTTATGAATCGCCCACTCGGCGACCTGAAAGCCCAGGTAAAGGGGCGTGATCTCGTCGCCATGAACCATCGACAAAACCAAAGTCACGTTCTTCGCGTCCTTCGGGCCGAACTCGTAGTAAATGAGCGGACGGCCTTTGACCGACTTTCCGCCTTCCTTCCAAGCCAATGCATGGCATGGGTCAGTTCCCCAATGACGTTTTTTGAACGCCTGATCGAGCCCCTTGCACAGCAACGGAATGTCTTTCTCGATGAATTCCGCGCGCGCGCTCGGAACGGCGGCGACGTCGGATAAGGCCAGGGTCAAGCTTAAAGCGAGGATTAAATTCAGACTAAATTTCATTCGGCGATTTTTCCCGCATCCTTTTCTTTTTTAAATAATACTTCAGTGCGACCAGCAGGACAACCAATAGGATGACACCGAAAATTCCGCCTTCGACCTTCTTGATCATGCGGATGACGTGTTCGATGTAATCCCCGAAATAATATACCGAGAAGATGATCGTCGGGACGCTGATGAAGGCCGCCAATCCATCATAAACCAAAAGCTTGCGATAAGGAAAATGAAGCATCCCCGTCGCGAAAAAAACGGTCGAACGCAGGCCCGGCATAAACCGCGCCGAAAACAAGAGCTTACCGCCGTGATTTTTAAGCTTACGACGGATGCTTTCGATTTTTTGTTCGTCGATGAACATCCGAAAGGGCCATTTTTTCGCAAGCCTTCGTCCGTAATGATGACCGAGCCAGAACATGAACGAATCGCCGATGATCACGCCGAACAATCCCACCACCATCATGATTCGGATGTCGCAGACGCCGTAGTACGTCAGAATCCCGCCCGCAATGAGCGTGATGTCTTCGGGAATCGGAATACCGATCCCGCAGGCGAGCAGAATTAAAAAAATCGCCAGATACGGAATGGGCCCGTAATAATCGATGAGGAAGTCGACGATAAAATCCATGGAGTCTCATCAGTAGACACGATTTTTTACTTTTTTGAAAGAGGGTGCGCGTCCCGGTAGGCATCCACGATTTCGCCTAAATTCAAATGCGTATACCGCTGAGTCGTCGATAAACGAGAATGCCCGAGCAGCTCCTGAATACTCCTCAGATCCGCCCCTGCGCTGAGCAAGTGCGTCGCGAAACTATGTCTCAATGCGTGAGGCGAAATTTTTCGGTTCTCATCCACCCAGTCCGGCGAAAGCTGTGCGGCCCTTAACAATTGGCGGGCAACCACGCGCGCTATGCTACGTGCGCTCAGGCGGGTTCTGCGCCAATTGATAAAAACATCCTCTTCGTTTTCAGGCCGGGGTCGCTCGTGAAAATAACGATCCAAACATTCGGTCGCAAGTTCAGTGAGCGGCACCCAACGCTCTTTGCGGCCTTTTCCCATCACGCGAACCCAACCCGGTCGCGCGGTCAGCTGTTCGCGAGTCAGATCGGCGGCCTCGCTGACGCGCAAACCGCAGCCGTACAGCACTTCGAGCAGCGCCTTGTCGCGCAAGCCTAACCACGTCGATTCGTCGGGGGCGCGCATGAGCTCGAGCACTTCTTCGATTTTTAAAAAATTCGGCAGCTTTTTCTCGGATTTCGGGGAGGGAATGAATGCAAGCCAATTTCGGTCGACCTGATTTTTTCGCTTCAAGTATTTGAAAAAAGTACGCAGCGTGCTCATCTTGCGCGCGACCGATACCGACTGATTTTCGTTCAAAAGCCCGCTCGCGAACGCGCGAAAGTGGAGCGCCGAGAGCTTCGAAAAATCGCGCGCTTCTTTGAGCGAAAATTCGCGATTTAAAAATTCCGTGAATTGACGAAGATCCTGCTCGTAAGCGCGCAGGGTATCGGGGCTCCAGCGTTTCTCGCTTCGACCGAACTCGATAAAGGCATCTACCCACTCGTTCATGCTAAAAATCATCTCAAATTCGATTTTATATGATAAAACCGAACCCATGCAAAAAACTCGGGAAATTCCGCACATTCACATCGTCGGGTCGGGCCTGGCCGGCTCGGAAGCCGCCTATTTTTTGGCGCAGCGGGATTTCAAAGTCACCGTCCACGAAATGCGCCCGACAAAGCTGACCGAGGCCCATCACACCGGCCAATGCGCCGAACTCGTGTGTTCGAATTCGCTCAAGTCGAAAAATCCGGTCTCGGCCCCGGGGATCATGAAAGCCGAAATGAAAATGGCTGGCTCGTTGATCCTCGACACCGCCGATCTGACCCAAGTTCCGGCCGGAGAATCCTTATCGGTCGACCGCGAACAGTTCTCGAAAATCATTACCGACAAACTGAAATCGCATCCGAACATTACGTTCGTCAACGAAGAGGTCGAAAAACCGTTCGAAGGCGAAAACGAAATCACTCTGATCGCAACCGGGCCTCTGACGAGTGAAAAACTGGCAAGGTGGATCGGTGAGGCGACCGGCGGCGATGATTTGTATTTTTACGACGCCATCGCGCCGATCATCGAAACCGGTTCGATCGACATGGAATCGGCCTTCATCGCCAATCGCTACGACAAAGGTGGCGAAGAGGCCTACATCAATTGCCCGATGAACGAAGAAGAATACCGCGCCTTCATTCAAGCCCTGCTCGAAGGCGAAATGGTGCCCTCGAAAAATTTCGAAAAAGAAAAATTCTTTCAAGGCTGTCAGCCGATCGAGGCGATCGCCGCCACCGGCAAGGACAGCCTGCGCTTCGGTCCGATGAAGCCCGTGGGGTTGACCGATCCGCGCACGGGACGGCGTCCCTTCGCGGCCGTTCAACTCAGGCCCGAAAATCGCGCCAAAACCGCGTACAACATCGTGGGCTTTCAAACCAAGCTGAAATACGGATCGCAACAAAAAGTCCTTCGAATGATTCCCGCGCTCAAGAACGCCGAGTTTCTACGCATGGGTTCCATTCATCGAAACACGTACGTTTGCGGCCCGAAGGTGCTTCGCCCGGATTTGTCGCTGAAAGGGCACCCTCGTGTCTATTTCGCGGGCCAGATTACGGGGGTCGAGGGTTATCTTGAGTCGACCGCGTGCGGAATGTTGGCTGCAACCTTCATCGCCCAACGGGCGCTGGGTTTCCCGCATCGCGCGCCGCCGACGAATACGGCTTTGGGTGCCTTGCTTTCGCACATCACCGCTTCCGAGGTGAAAAACTATCAGCCGAACAACATTCAATTCGCGCTTTTCGATCCGAAATTTTTTGAGGGCACCGAAGGTCTCGACAAAACGCAATTGCGCGAGACCATGGCCAAACTGGCGCCGAAATATTTTCAAGGCTGGATGAAAGAATGCTCAACGCTCTTTTCGTAATCTTCGGCGCGGCCCTTTGGGCCACCGACACGATTTTTCGCCAGCCGATGTCGCAGCAACTCTCGGCACCGACGATCGTTTATCTCGAACACTGCTTCGCAGCGGGGATCATGGCCGCGTGGGTGCTCCTCTTCCATCGTAAAAATCTGTTCTTGGGATGGAAGCGCACGCTGGGTGCCTTTTTTATCGGATTTTTCGGTTCGGCCGTCGCAACCGTGCTTTTCACCGCCAGCTTTTGGTTCGTCAATCCCACCGTTTCGATCCTGCTTCAAAAGGTGCAGCCGATTTTGGTCATTTTGCTTTCGGCCGTGTTTTTGGAAGAACGCTTGAGCCGCCGATTTTGGCTTTGGTGTGCGGTGGCCATGACTTCGGCCTTCTTCATCAGCTTTCCGCATGGAATCCGAATCGACGATCTCGCGTCGGCGAATGCGAAGGGAGCGCTTCTGGCATTGACTGCCGCAGGGCTATGGGCCGTCTCGACCGTGGTCGGCAAGGCCGTACTGAACGACACGCCGGGGCCGGTGCTGTCGTTTTGGCGTTTCTTTTTCGGCTTCGCGGCCTTGTTCGTTTTCTCGAAACTGAATTTTCAAACACGCGTCGAACTGCCGTTCGCCTATAGTGACCCGTCGATTTTAAAATCGATCTTCATCATGGCGTTAGTTCCGGGAGTTTTGGGCGTGACGATTTATTATCGCGGTTTGTCGCGCGTGCCCGCATCGGTGGCGACGTTGTTGGAGCTGGCTTTTCCACTCTGTGCCATGTGGATCAACTCTCGGTATCTGAATCTTCATCTTACCGATTTTCAGCTGATTTCGGCTGGAATTCTGCTCGTTGCCATGGTGCAGATCAGCCGGGCGAAAAAATAGGTTTACACTCCCCCGCTTCCACGTAACGATTCGGAACGGGGGAAAATTCATGAATCTTTTGTTGGCTGGCCTGATGGGCCTGGCTTCGATTTGCGCTCAGGATGCACAGACCTTTCATCAAAAACTTTTCGACGTTCAAAATCGCCTGGCGCTTGAAAACGCCGGTGGACTCGCCAACGGTGGCGTCTGTTGGTGGCATTCTCGTTTTCAGCGCGCGGCTTGGGCGCTCACCGTGTTCGATCCGACCCAGCCCAAGCCCGACTCCAATCATGCGCGCGCACTCATTCGCACGATCATCAACCGAAACACCGTGGTGGTGATTCCGGGCTATGACGATCTCGAATCGTTTACCGCCGAAAATCGAAATCTGATTCAAGTCGAACTCGAGCAGTGGCAGCTTCGCGACGGGTTTTTGAATCAGGCCTGGATTCGCGGAATCTCGGGTCGTTCGTCACTACCGGCGCGCGCGCTGAAATCGCAAATGGACGCGATTTATTCGAGATTCATTGCTGCGACGGCGAATCAAGACGTGCTCTGGCTGTTGTTGCAAATCAAAGGCATCGTCTCGCACGCAAGCCTTCTTGTCGGCATGACTCCGGCCGAGAACGGCGGCTATCACCTTGAAGTGGTGGACAGCAATGTCCCGCAAGGAGTCGTGACGTACGATTATCGAAACGGAGACACGTCATTGACGCCCGATTCTCCGCTCGGTTACGAAAACTCGTTTTCGATGGTGCCTTACCTCGGATACGACCAGGATCTGACTCGGATTCATCGGGCGCTGCGGAATTATTGTCATTCTTTCGCCCGATGAGCGGCGCTTTCCGCTTGTCTTTTTCATTAGCATCCCAAACAATGGGAAAGCATGAAATTCGGCCTGGAATCTGAAAAAATCATTTACGACAGTAAAGAAAAGCGGATCACGAACAAGGCTTATCAAATCATCGACGCGCTTTCGGATTACAAAATTCCCTACGGCGACGATCCGGTCGAACGGGTCAAAAACGAATTCGTTTTGAACATGATCGAACTCGTTTCGAACCCGAGCGAAAGCCTGATGGACGTCGCTCGCGATTATCTGTTTTCTTACGAAATCGTCCGCGATGCGGCGACTCGCCACAACGTGGTGCTGCTTCCGATCGCAAGCTTTCCGCTTTCGTTCCAGCCCTCAATGGTAACAAAATGGCCGTATCTGGTTCAAAACTCCATCTTGTCGAAGGTGTATGAACCGGGTTGGGACTTGAAACCTGAGCACGCGATGTTTACCGCGGCCAATTGTTCCGGGGTTCACATCCATTGCGAGATGATGACTCCAATCGAGTTCGCGCCTTTTCATCACGAATTGATGTCGAAGCATAATCTCGCTTCGGCGCTGACTCCGCTCATCGCGCTTTCGAGTTCGCCGTACTTTCAGGGCGAGCACGAAGCGAAGTCGATGCGCGTGAAAAAATACTTCATCGAGCTTTACGGAAATCGGCTGCAAGGCGGCTTCCCCGAGATTTACACGAACTCGCTCGAAACGGTTCGCCATTACTACGACTCGTATACCGACTGGCTCAAGCAGGCGAAAGAGATCGGTTACGACCCCGGCAACATCGCCAAAATGATCAAAGAAACGGGCGCCGATTGGGGAATGGTACGCTGGAACCGCAAGTGGAACACGGTCGAGATTCGCTGCCTCGACAACGACTTCGTCGACATGAACATCGGCAAATTCGTGGCTGCCGCAGGCGCGCTTCGGTTTTTAGCGAAACTTCCGGCAGTCGACCTTCAGGTCTTGCCGCTTCCGAAATCCGATTCGGTCGTCGAAATTCGCGAAAAAATCGTACGCGCGTTTGAGATTGATCAAAACACGCTGTGGGTGTTGCACACGAAGGATTTGCACGAGGTTCTGACCCAAGCGGCGGATCAAGGCTTAGAGAGCGATCTCGTGTACGAGTATCTGAAAAAGCTCGTCCATTTTTCGATTCGGCACCTTCAAAACGAAGAGAAGTGGCTGCTCATTCCGATCATTCAGGCGATCAAAAATCGCTCCAGCACGTCGGATTGGATTTTATCGAAAATGGGCAAGGCCAAGAAGCTCAACCGCGAGACCTGGGACAAATTCTTCGAAGAGATGATTCACGAAGAGAACAACCGCTTCCAACACGTCCGCGCCAAACTGCCGACCCACTTGCAACCGCCGGTCGAACATCCGTTCCCGCAGGGCGAATTATTTTAAGTTTCTTAACTTGATATAGAGAGTATTTTTATTGTGAAGGATGCAATTCAAAAGGCTGAAGATGCGAAGGATGAGGTTTGTTCAATCCGCGAGGCGTACTCACAGTACGTCGAGCGGATTGGATAAACCTCAGACGCAGCAGATTCGGCCTTTTCAATTGCATCAGACGTTGAAGCGGAAGTGCATGATATCGCCATCTTTCACGACGTACTCTTTGCCTTCCAAACGTAACAAACCCGCGTCTTTGATCTTCGCTTCGGAGTGAAGCTTCATCAAATCGTCGTAGTGATAAACCTCGGCGCGGATGAAGCCCTTTTCGAAGTCGGTGTGAATGACTCCGGCCGCTTGCGGAGCCTTGTCGCCCTTGTGAATGGTCCAGGCGCGGACTTCGGTTTCGCCTGCGGTGAAATAGGTTTGAAGACCGAGCAAGTCGTAACCCGCGCGAATGACCTTGTTCAGGCCGGGCTCTTCCATTCCCATTTCTTTCAAGAATTCGACTTTTTCTTCGTCGCTCAATTCGGCGATTTCGGATTCGATTTTTCCGCAAATGACGACGACGGGCGCTTTTTCGGATTTTGCGTGCTCCATCACCTTTTGAACATGCGGATTTGAAGCAGGATCGGTCAACGAAGCTTCGTCGACGTTCGCGACGTACATGACGGGCTTGATCGTCAAAAAGTGCATCTCGTACACGATCGCCTTTTCTTCGTCGGTGAGTCCGCAAGCGCGAACGGTCTTGCCTTGATCGAGTTGCGGCTTGACCTTGTCGAGCACTCCTGCCAAAGCGGCGGCCTTTTTATCGCCGGCACGCCCCTGCTTGGTCAGGTTCGGAAGTTTCTTCAACACCGCTTCGAGGTCGGCCAGGACCAGCTCGGTGTCGATCGTACCGATGTCGCGGATCGGATCGACCGAGCCTTCGACGTGCACGATGTTTCCGTCTTCAAAACAGCGTACGACGTGAGCGATGGCGTCGGTCTCGCGAATGTGTCCCAAAAATTGGTTCCCCAGGCCCTCGCCCTTCGAGGCTCCGCGAACGAGGCCTGCGATGTCGACGAATTCCATGATCGCAGGAACGATCTTTTGGGGGGGAATGTACTTGCAGATGTCGTTTAAGCGCGGATCGGGTACCTTAACCACGCCCGTGTTGGGCTCGATCGTGCAAAAAGGGTAGTTTGCCGCTTCGGCTTTAGCGCTGGTCAGCGCGTTGAAAATGGTACTTTTACCGACGTTCGGTAACCCGACGATTCCACATTGTAAACTCATGGAAATCACCTTAAACGATCCTCAAGCGGTTCGCAATGGCCGAGTTTGGCTGCTTTTTGCCCATGAATCACTCAACGACTTTCGTCGAGGTTGACAGAAGTCTACAAAGAATACCCTCCATAATTAAATTGCATTTGAATAAAAATAAGGGCGGCATTAAACTTCCGGACATGAAAGCTGCCGCCATCCTTTTTCTCACCTTTTCTTTTTTCGGGACCCAACCGCTCGCCCACGCCGCCTTAGGCTCGGACGATGCCACCCTCAACGACTTCGCACAGGACGTCGGCATCGACTTGGATCAGCCGATCACCGTCTCGGTCTCCAATACAGATGCCCCAACGCAAACCGATGAAAACCGCTGGGGCTGGGCCACCGACGAGGACTTAAAATACGGAATCAAAATGATTGGCCATCCGATTCAAGATAAAAGGACGGACGAGATTCTGCTTGTGGCCTGCATCGGCCGACGCATCCAGGGAACGCAGGAGCGGTACTGCGATTTCCTTCAACACGTTTATTTCGCGAACCCCGGCGCAACCCCTCACCTCGTGGGCCCCGTCTTTGAGGTCCAGACCGATCAACTGGAGCCTTCGCGGAATGAAATCAAAACCACGCTTCGCGAAATCGCAAAAGCTTATCATGAGTCGAAATGGGACGAACAAAACGGCCCGCTTCGCCTGTTTATCGGTGTCGGCGCCTCGATGGGAGTCGGCACTTTGATCGGTATGACTGTGGCACTTTTGCCGGGCGTACTTATCGCCCTCGTTCCTTATGGAGCGGTTTGGGGGTGGGCGGCCCTTCACCAGAGCGTCAGTCCCTTTTCTTCGCTCTATAAACATTCCACCATCACCCGCCTTTTACAGGATCAAAACGGCTGGAACTGGTCGTCTTCCGTGAAACGGATCAAACACAAGAACTTTCAGTTTTATTTGGATATTCTCTAAGGGCGGTCAGGCACCCTTTGACGGTTTCCCATGAAACCGATTCATCGCCTCGTTCATTTTATCGGCAAAAATGAGGCGGATCGCAGCTTCGGCTTTAGGGAAAAGATCAGGTAGCCCTTTCCAGTCGGGATCGGGAATCCGGCCCAACACCCAATCGGCGACGTCGATTCTTGCGTTGAAATTTCTCGGATGGCCAATCCCTAAGCGCACTCGCGCATAGCCCGTATTCATCGATCCCAGACAATCATCGATCGATCGCAATCCGTTGTGGCCGCCGTGACTGCCGCCCCATTTAAACCGGATTTCAAGCGGGTCGATGTCGAGCTCGTCGTGAATCACGATCACATCCTGGGGCTTGCACTTGTAGAATTGAAAAAACGGAGCCACCGCCTGACCCGAAAGATTCATGAAGGTCTGAGGCTTCAAGATCATTACGGGTTCGCCATCGACCGTCGCCGTCCAGACCTGGGCCTTGTTCTTGACCGTAGGCCCGGTAGCGCGCCATTCGTCGATCAGATAATCGGCGCAAAGAAAACCGATATTGTGGCGAGTGGTTTCGTATTGCGGGCCGGGGTTCCCCAGCCCCACGATCAGCTTCATCGACGAGTCCTCATGTGAACAGGCTACTCACCGAATCGTAGTGATGGATGCGATAAATCGCTTCCGCCAGCAAAGGGGCTACCGAAAGTTGTTCGATCTTCGAGCACTTTTGGGCCGCATCGCTGAGCGGGATCGTATCGGTGATGATCACCTTCTCGATACGGGACTGACCGATGCGTTCAATCGCAGGCCCCGAAAGCACCCCGTGGGTCGCGGCCGCGATCACGCGCTTGGCCTGATGATCCATCACCGCGTTCGCGGCTTCGGTCAGGGTTCCGGCCGTGTCGATCATGTCGTCCAAGATGATGGCGGTCTTGCCGGCAACGTCGCCGATGATGTTCATGGCCTTGGCCACGTTCGGTCCCGTTCGGCGTTTGTCGATAATGGCCACGGCCGCATTGAACCGCTTGGCCAGCGCGCGCGCGCGCTCGACCCCCCCTGCATCGGGGCTGACGATGACGAGTTCTTCGCCGCTGGCGCCGGCGGTTTGCTCCAAGTGCTTTTGAATGACCGGCATGGCGTAAAGGTTATCGAAGGGAATGTTGAAAAAGCCCTGAATCTGACCCGCATGAAGGTCGACCGAGACCACACGGTCGGCACCGGCGGTCGTCAGCAAATCGGCCGTGAGTTTCGCGCTGATCGGCGTGCGCGGCGAGACCTTACGATCCTGACGGGAATAACCGTAGTACGGCGCCACGACGTTGATTTCTTTGGCGCTCGCGCGCTTGAGCGCATCGATGATGATCAGCAATTCCATGACCGTATCGTTGACCGGGGCGCAGGTGCTTTGAATGATGTAAACCGCGCGGCCGCGAACGTTTTCTTTGATTTCGACGAAGATTTCACCGTCCGAGAAGCGGCGGGATTCGAGAACACCGAGCGGACGTTCCAGCCGTTCGCAGATTTTTTGGGCCAGGCCCGGATTGGCGTTGCCCGAAAGAATCACCCAGTCGCGCTTGCGTTGCATCGTCATGGAAAGGCCCCTTCCTGATACAACCTTTTTAGCTTAATTCAGCCCTCACAGCAACCCTGATTCCCGATTGATTTTATACAAAATTTATGCAATAATGCGGCATGCTCACGTTGATCTGGGCCGTCGTTTCGGCCTTCTGTGCTTCGTCCGCATCCGCAGCCCTCATCCCCCTTCAGACGAGCTGGACGCCAGCCGCGAATGAGGCGCCTCCGTATTACATCTGGCAGAACGATCCCGAATTGACCGAATACCTTTCCGCCCAAGGAACGACCGGGCTTTGCATCCCCGCCTCGATCGCAAATGCCGTCTTGTACGAAACCGCGTTTAAAACGCCAAAGGCAAACCTGAATCTTCCCGGCCGCACCACCGACCCTCAGACGGGCCAACCCGCCGTTGATTCAAATGCGATGATTCGCTACTTCGCTCAAGCCTGCCATTACGATCCGGCCTTACGAGGAGTCCGAATCCCCGACGAGGCCAATTGCATCGTTCAGTTTTATCAGGACTCGGGCTATGGAAAAGCCGAAGTGAAAGAGATTCGAAAAGACGTGCCCGGACTTCGCCCCGAGGTGCGCTACGAAAATCGTACCCCGAATCTCGCCGACATTCGATCGGCCCTTCAGAACGGTTTTGAAGTCATTGCCTCGGTCGCAATGCTGAAACCTGCCGCCAACGGTGCCTGGTCGAAAGTCGGAAGCCACTCGTTCAACATTTACGGAGTGACCGATCAGGGTTTGATCGTTTCAAACCCCACCCGTGCCTACAACGTCGACTTCGTTCATCCCGTCTTCGACGTCGTCACGTTTCAGAGCTTCAGCGATACAAATTCGCCCCTCGAAGTTTTCGGTCGAACGTTAGAGCGCCCCGGCGCGCATACTCTTCTGGTCGGTCTTACTTTGATGAAGCCGGAGTAGGCTTCACCGTGGGCGACGGCGACGGATTCGCGTCCGGAATCCACGCCTCAAATACGCTTTTCAGCGGCAAACCCCGGCGGTACTGATACCAATAACGGTTCCTTAAAATCGACATCACGTAATCGCGCGTCTCGCGAAACGGAATCGACTCGATGAACTCGACCATTCCCCAGTCGGGTTTGGCCTCTTTGCGCCACTTGGCCACGCGGTACGGACCCGCGTTGTAGGCCGAAAGCGCGTAAACGATGTTGTTCGAATATTTTTGCATGAGCGACGCCAGGTACTGGGTTCCGACCGAGATGTTCGTCGCGGGGTCGCCCAGCGCGGCCAGATGCAGATCCTTCTGCGTATCGATCGCGGTAAACGGCATCAGCTGCATGAGGCCCAAGGCCCCCGACGCCGAAATGATCGGAGCGCGAAAGCCGGACTCTTGCTTGATGAGCGAGGTCACGAGCAGCGGATCAAGCCCGCTTTTCTTCGATTGCGCTTCGATCTCTTTGCGATAGCGGTCGGGAAAGATCAGATCGATCATATCGGCGCGCAAAAACCCGTCGTAGCGCCGCTGAACGAGTTCGTTTGCGATCCGAAACGCATCGAGGCTTTGGTTGGCCCTGGAGGCGAATTGCATCAGATAGATCAGAAAATCGCTCGTGTACGAACGAGTCCGGCTCAGGCTGTCCAACTCGATGCCCACTTCGTCGAAATGTTTTTTTCGAAAAAGCGCGTAGGCCCGTTCTAAAGTCGATTGCTCGTTTGCCCCGAGATTGAACGCCTTCGGGTCGGCCGTGAGCGTGTCTTTCTTGACCTGATCGCGAAGCGGTTTCGACAGGCGCTCGGATGCGACGACGGCGTAATAGCTGATCGGAATTTCGTCGATGAGCGACTGATACAGCGGCGCCGCTTCTTGCGGATCGCCTTTCTTGAGATACGTCTCGGCCATCAAGAACTTGGCCCGGAATCGCAGAATCGATTTCGGATAATTCGAGATGAAATCCTGCGCGCTTTTCAGCAAGTCAGAGTTCTCGCCATTCAAAAAATGATTCAAGACTTCGTCGAAATCTTGCTCATCCTTATTGACCCGTTCGGTATAGCTCTGAGAAAGCCGGTCGCTGCCGAGCTCGGCACTCGACGGGGCCTCGGGTGTCGGAAGATCTTTCAAGGCCTTCGTTTCAAGCGCGGCACGCGGAAACCCCTCGACCACACGTTTGACGAGTGCCAGGCAATCCTCGTCTTTTTTCTTTTTGTTCCGGGTACAGATCGAAGCCAGCGCTTTCGACGCGCTTTCGGGCCAGTAGTAAATCCATTGATAAGAGCCTAACCCGTCCAACCCCCGGCGAAAGGATTCCAGCGCCAACGCATATTGCTTCCGATGGGCATAAGCTTCGCCTCGACGGATCTCAAGCGCATAAAAAAGCTCGTCGTGCTTGCGGTTCAGAATCTTCGATTCGTCGTGCATCTTCGACGTCAGCAAGGCCGTCTCGGCGTGTTCGATCGCGGCGAGATCGGCCTTTCTTTTGGCCAAAACCGATTTGGCCAGAAAGTACGACGAGTACTCGAAAGGAATCGCGCGCGTGCGGATCGGAAGCAAAAGCCCTGCGGCTCCTCGGGGGGCTGGCTTGGCCGCCGTTCTTTTGGGATGAACGACCCGAGTCGGAGCGGTTTTGACCGGCTTTTTGGGAGATGCCTTTTTGGAATGAACGGCTGCGTTAGCGGAAAGGCTCATCCCCAGCACGAGAAAAAGAGTTAAGATTTTTTGGGATTGCCGCATTGCAAGTCTCCGGTCATTTCATGGATTTGGGCGCGGTGTTTCATATCGAGATCCTGAGAGAGCGCCTCTAATTTTTCGCAAACCTTTCTGACTTGGTTCCGAAGTTCGATGTATTCCAGCGCAGCTTCGTTATAAGCGTCCGCCAGCTCTTTAAAATGATCGTCTTTCCTCAGTTTCAGGTGATGCTCGATGTTTCCGCGCTTCCAACGCTCCAGCGCCGTCTGGATCCGGTACATGGGGCCCGCAATCCGATGCGACAGCACCAGGCAAAGCCAGAATAAAATCCCCACCGCGATGCAAACCGCCGCGATGTAGACCCGGAACATCCCGGAATAAAAATTTTGAATCTGTTGTAAAGCCTCGGGGCTGGCGCTCCGAGAAAGAACTTGCATGAAGGAGTGCATTTCGGAGTGCAACCCGAACGGAAGCGCCAAACTCAAAATCGCCACCCAAAGACAAATGAAAATTGAGAATTTCAACTGAAATTTTCGGTTAATCAGAAGGATTCTTCGCTGATGCTGCATTAAATTTAGTATAGACAACGAAATGTTTTTTAGTTACTTAAAATATTACGATTCAGGAGTAGCTCAGTGGTAGAGCAATCGGCTGTTAACCGATTGGTCGGGGGTTCGAATCCCTCCTCCTGAGCCATTTTTAAA
>Ga0164242_10001313_pt1 | contig 29369 bp, 39 predicted proteins | sample OricomgcompostMG_FD_108783 | JGI IMG/M metagenome (GOLD analysis project Ga0164242, IMG submission 108783) | Miracle-Growth compost microbial communities from Emeryville, California, USA - Original compost - Miracle growth compost (MG) ...
TGGTCGATGAGGGCGGTGATCGAAGTGACCCCAAGCCCGCCTCACCCAGGCGGGCTTACTGCTAGCCACGTTCCCACCCCTCCACCGGCAGCGGCCGCGCCTTAGGGTCATCAATCGTCCACGGCGTCCACGCCGCAGGCGGCAGATAGCCCCTTTTGCGTGCCCGAGCCTGCACCCACCGCCCGGTCTGGTCGGTACGGCACAGCCGAGCTAGCTGCAGGTAGACGCGGGCCACAGCATCCGCAGTAGCAGCGGCCACCTGACGCGGACTGTCACGCACCACCCGAGAGAGAGTGTTGGCATTAAGCCCAGCCAGCCGGGCAATGTCGACCTGGGACCAGCCCTGGCAAGCAAGGGCTTCCAACCGCCGTTTCGTGCCAGTGGCTGGCACCCAGGTTTTCCCGCGAGGACGATCAGCGCGGGTAAGCGCGAGCAGCCGATACGCGTTATGGCGCGTAATCGTGGACTGTCCGGCGAGTACCCGGTGGATGGTGGCCTCAGGCACCCCGGTCGCCCGGGCGATCCACGTGCGGGACCGCCCAGCCCGGATGAGGGCACGCAGGTGCGCCGCCACGCCGTCTGCTGGGATGCGGGATGACTCCCACCGGCCCTCAGCCAGGAGAACTCTGCGGCGTTTGCCGTAGCGGCTGGCATAGGTCAGCCTGCTCACGCGGCTTTCCTTTCTTTTCTGCGGGCGCTGAGCCGCCGCCAGTGGGTACGGCACGCCGCCACGATGAACGGGGATCGATCACCCGCCTGGTAGGCGCGCATACAACGGATGAGCTCTGCATCTGTCATCAGCGCGGTGCGGCGTTCCAGCTCTGCCTCAAGCTCGTCTTCGGTGAGGTCGATCAGGTCGTCGTCCCAGGCCAGCGGAGGCAACCAGCCACGCTGTCGCGCCCGAGTGCGAATCCCTCGGGATTCCCGCGTGTCCGGGGCTGGCTTGTCCCAGTAGGCGTCGTACAGCTCCCGGATCTTCGCGGCGTGACAGGCCCTGATGGAGCTGCTTTGCCCGTGGATGACCCGGCTGATGAGATTGCGGCTCACCCCGGAATGGGTGGCCTGCCAGGCGATGGAATAACCCAGCGTGTAGAGGGCCTGGGTGCGACGGCGGGACCCGTCAGCGGGGATGGGCTTGGCTGTGGGCAGCGGTGATCGGGGGATGGGAATCTCGAGAATGCGGCGCGCGGTGACCGGGTTCACTCGCTTGATGGGCTGGTAGAGCAGGTAGTGAATGTTGATGCCGAGCATGGCGTTGATGTCCCGATAGGACATGCCAGCACGCATGAGCTGCCGCAGGTGCTGTCGGACGGGGGTAGCGTCCACGAGGTTGGTGGTAGGCGCTCCGACGCGGCGGCGGCGTCCACGCTCGCGTTCATAGGCGCGCGCGTAGGTGTCGCAGTCCTCACAGCGGCAGCCGTCGCGGTAGGTGGAGATGGTGCCGTGGTTGCGAGCCATCTAGGCGGCCTCCTTTCGTGTGGGCGGGGGCGGAACAGTGGCAGGACGGCCGGCTTGGACCCAGCGGAAACGGCAGGCGGCGCAGAGGGGCTGTCCATCAGGGCCGCGGCCGTTGTGGGGTTTGGTGTTGTTGCAGCCGGCGCAGGTGATGAGCCTGTGGTAGTCGCTGCGGGGTGCGGGCTTGAGGCCGCGACGGCAGCGTTCAGCGACAAGCTCGTGTTCGTTGAGCCCTCCCCAGATGCCGTAGGCCTCGGGGTAGGTGAGGGCGTGGGTGAGGCACTGGGTGCGCACGGGGCAGGTGGCGCAGATGCGTTTCGCTTCCTGTTCGCGGGCCTTGCGGGCGTTGATGCTCTCGCCTTCCCAGCCGAACCACAGGTCGGGGTCGTGGCCTCGACAGGCGGCTTTGGGGTGCCAGTCGTTTTCAGGGGCGGGCTGTAGGTGGGTCATGGTGTCTCCAGGGGGTGGATGCGGATGAGAGCCCCGGGCTGGTCCAGGGCATCAGGGTCGGAGCCGGGGTAGACCTTGGCGAGCCGCCGGTATTCGACGACGGCCGCGTCGTCTTTCCACACGCCAGCCTCAGTCAGGGCGTCTTCGGTGGCGCGGGCGAGTTTGGACAGGTCAGGTGCGCCGGTGGGGCGCGCGGGTGCACTGTCGCGTAGCAGGTGGGCGTTACGCCCGGTCCGATAGTGAGACTTCGGCCGAGCCAGGGTGAAAATCATGTCTACGGCCAGCGGCCCGGCAAGGGGGAAACGTCCCTGGTCATAGCGGGTGAGCAGTGTGGCCTGGGCGGCGCGCTGCACTTCAGCTCGCCACGGCCGAACGTATTTGGACATTTCCTGGGTGATGATCTTGCCTGTGGCCCGGTGCCGGAATGCCTTTTTCGAGCCCTGGGGGGCGGGCCGCCCGTAGACGGTGATGATCGTGGTCACGGCTGGCCTCCGGTGTGCACGGTCTGGTGCATGAGTTCGGCGGCGATGGCGGGGTAGCCGTAGAGTTTGGCGAGACGGCGCAGCCCGGCGGCGAGTTCAATCCGGCGCGGATCATCGGTCCAGCGGGCGCCGTTGTCGGCGATGTGGGTGGTGTGCCCGGCCGGACGGGTGCATGCGGCTTCTCCGCCTGAGTGGAGGGGGGCGGTGGCTCCGCAGGGCAGCGGCTCCTTGATGTGGGGGCGTTGCGTACGGCTTTGGGAAACCCGTTCAACGACGCGCACGTCATCCACGGACAGGGCGGCGAGCATCCGGTCCGCCAGGGACTCCGCGAAGGTGTCGGCGAGCCCGGCCTCGCACAGGGCGTGGTGGACGTGGCCCCACAGGGAGCCGCGCTGTTCGAGGGCGACGTCGACCAGGTGGCGCGGGTCGACGTACACATCGGCGTCGGGGTAGGTGACGACGGCGCCGCGGATCGCCCACGTGCCGCTGTCCTGGTCGTAGTGCAGGATGCCGGTTTCAACGGTGGTGGCGCCGTCGAGGGTGCGCTGGGTGACGCGTACCCTCTGGCCGGTGAGGTCAGCGAGACGCTGACGGGCCTCGTTAGGCGGGATGGTGTCGGCCATCAGGTGTCCTCTTCCTGGGTGGTGGCGTTGGCGGCGTTGGCGAGGGCTTCGGCGAGCAGCCAGTCACGGGGGTCGTGGATGCTGCCTTTGGCTGGGGTGATGTTGGCGAGCTGGTCGTAGAGGTTTTCCAGCCACTGTGCTGGGGTCTGTTGGGTGGTCACGTCTCCTCCTTCCTTGTGGGGATGAGGGGCCATTCGAGGTGCACATCGTCGACGGGTTTGCCCTGTTTACGCAGGTAGTCCGCGAAGCTGTGCGCCTGTTCGGCGGCGGCCTTGACCTGCGTCTCGTGCAGCTCGACCGGCCCCAGCGCGGCGAGCTTCGGGTTGCGGTTGGCGATCACCCACGCCACCCGCGCCGCCGCCAACGCATCCGCCGCAGACCCATGCGCGTCCTCCTCGGCGAGGGCCACGCCGTAGTGAGCAGCGACGTCGATGAGTTTGCGTGAGCCCTTCCGGTACCGGTCGATCTGCTTGTCGAGGATGAACGGGTCCACGATCGGACCGCGGGCCGCGAACTCCTCCCATGCCCGCGCGAGATCCGCGTGGCCGTGGCGCACGAGTTCGCGGTGTATGAGGGTGATGTCGTAGCGGGCGTTGTAGACGATGACGGGTATCTGGTTGCGGTAGGCGTACAGCACCGCGGAGGCGATCTCCGCCACCGCGGCGGCGGCGGGCTGACCCTGCTTGCGGGCCTGCTCGGTGGTGATGCCGTGCACTTGGGTGGCCTCGGCGGGGATCTCCACGCCGGGGTTGACCAGCCATTCCCGGTGCTTTTTGTCGTGGCCTGGGGTGATGAGCCAGCAGGCGGCGGTGACGATACGTGCCTCGTTCGGGTTGGTGCCGGTGGTCTCGGTGTCGAAGCTGGCGAGCGGCCCGTTGTGCCAGCCCGTTGCCTGTTGCTGGTTGGTCACTGAGGTCCCTTCTGCGGGTGGGCTGTCCCGTGTCCCGCGTGACGGGACAGCCCGAGAGGTATTGGCGTCTAGCCCTGGCTGGTGGCGGCCTCGGGTGTCTGTTCGCCCCACTGCTGATCAGCCCAGTCGACCTGGTCCTCTTCAGAGGGCTCGAATTCGTCGGGCTGCTCCTCGTGAGGGGCAGCCTGCTGGCCGCGGGCGTGGATTTCCTCGACTGTCACCCTGGGAGGCGCTTCCTCGACTGGCTTGTCCTGCAGCTCTTCCGTCGAGTAGGGCACCGCGAACAACACGTCGGATGCGATCAGTCGGCAGATCTCCGAGGTGGCGCGGGCCACCAACATGGATTGCGGCTGGCGTTTCCACTGCTCCTTGCTGGTCAACCCCAGCTTCTGGGCGCGCTCGATCGTCCAGACGACGGTCTGCCACTCCTCGTCGCCCTTGCGGCGGCCGCGCATCCGGCACAGCTCCGGCGTGGACTCCACTAATTGGATCTGGTGACCGGCACGCTGCACGAGCGCCCGCATGGCGTGGGCGCGCAGCGACGGGGTGCCCTGGATGATGTCCAGGCTCCGCAGCGCCGCCATGGGCTGCATGCCGAGTTCTTGTCCGGTGAGGATCGCTGCGGTGATGTCCGCTGGCCTGCCCTGCAGGCTCCGGGGGACGAAGCTCGTGCGGGCCAGTGACTCGGCGATCGCGTGGGCCTGGCGGGCGGCCAGCGCCCAGGTGATCAGCGGGTTGTCGGCGCCTGCGGGCGCCTGCTGGTGGGGGGTGAGTGTGCTTTCCTCGTGCAGCGGCTCGGGCTGGGTGGTGTCGTGCGGCTGGATGGTCACAGGGACGCTCCTTCGTACTGTTGCGTGTAGTAGGAGGGGAGAGATACGACGACCGGGGCGTCATCGGCGTAGCCGGGCCAGTTGCCGGTGCGTCGGCAGGTGGCGTAGCGTTGGCGGGCCTCACGGGCTAGGTAGGCGCCGATCTGGAGGGCTTCGTGGTCGAGTTCGACCACCGTCACCAGGTACGGGGCCTGTTTCTCCTGGAAGACGAAGAGGAACGCGACGTCCTCTTCAGCAAGGCCGAGGGCGCGCACCCCGTCGATGTACCAGGCGGCCTGCAGGTGGTAGCCGTGGTCGACGATCACCCGCGGCAGTCTGTTTGGGTCCGCGGTTGCGCAGGTTTTGTAGTCGGCGAGGATGAGCCGCCCCTGCTGGGTGGGGTGGGGCAGGTGGTCGATCCGTGCCCGGCACACCACTCGCGTGTCGCCGTCCTGCCAGAACAGGGACTGCTCAGCCCTGCCCGCGGACTCGGTGAAGATCGGCCCGGCCACGGGGTGGGCGCGCAGCGCCGCGGCCATGGCCTGGATCTGCTCGTAGTCGCCTCGTTTGAGCGGGATCGCGCCCCGTTCGCGGGCCTCCCGCGCTGCTTCGCGGGCGGCCTTGGTACGCCAGTCCGGGTAGTCGAGCACCGCGAGTTCGGGTCCGACGCCGAGCACGAGTTTGTGCGCGGCGGTGCCGAAGTCGAAGTGCGGCCTCGGCGCCGGAGGGTGGGCTTGTTCGTAGCGGAAGCGGGCCGGGCACTCCAGCAGCCGCCGGGCGCCGGTCGACGACAGGCTTCCCCCGGGGACGGGGTCGGCGTGGTAGATGTGCTCGGGCAGGTCGTACAGGCCGGGGCGGCGGATGACGGTCCGCTCCTCGGCTTGTTCTGGTGTAGTGGCGGTCATGAGGGTTCCTCTCTGTGTTCGGCAGCCCACGAGTCGACCACCACGTCAAGGTGGGTGAGGGTGTGGGCGGCCTCCTCGGCCGCGCGTATGTCCGCCGCGATCTGCGCGTACAGCCTGTTGGCGAACTTCATGAGGTACGTTGCGGCCTCAAGCGCTTTATGGGCGTCTTGGGGGTCGTTGGTTTGGCCCCACAGTTCACGGGCCACGACTGTGGTTTTGAGGGCGCGGCGGGTGTTGCGCGCGGTGTCACGCCATCCCACGAGGCACCTCCCCGTTACGGTCAGTCATTGGTGTCCTCCTGTGCGGCGTGTCGACCGGTGGAGGGGACGAGGGTGTTGAGGAGGCGCTGGGTGCCTTCGGCGTCCAGCTCCACCAGCCGTTCGATGAGGGCCCTGTTGACCCGGTCGAGCTGGCGGTTTTCCTCGCGCAGCCTCCGGTTCTCTTTGCGGTAGAGCACGTAGCGGGCGATCAGCGGCGCCTCAACGGCGGCGACGAGGGCGAGGATGAGGAGGGCGCCGGCCATCATGGTGGCGGCGGCGACGGCGCCCACGCCGATCATCGCGATGCTGCCAACGGTTTCGCTCACCTGTTCTCCTTGAAGGTGAAGCCGGGGCGAGGCCGCTGCCCGTGTTTGGGGCGGGTGTCGGCCCAGCGGGTGAGGGGATCGGGTCCGCGCGGGTTGCGTGGGAGGGGCGGCAGTTCGACGGGTTTCCGCTGCTCTTTACGGTTGGTCACCACCAGCCCTCCTCTTCCGCCTTGTAGCTGATCCCCGACAGCCAGTCATGGGCGTGGATTGCCGGGACGCCCTTGCTGGTGAGCGCGCGGATTGCGCGCTTGTACGTCATCTCGACGCCGTCGATCTCGTAGGTCCACCGGCGCGGTGACAGACGCGTGATGGCGTGCAACTGTTCGTGGATGCGAGCTGCCTCCGCGGCCCGTTGGGTGGCTCGTGCCTCGGTGGGCTGGACACCCATGACGCGGCGGCAGGTGGACATGGTGGGGTCGTTCAGGTGCCACTCCCAGACGGTGTAGCCGTGCCAGCGCAGGGGTTTGACCTTGTGGGTGATCTCGGGGGCCACCGGACGGGGGGTGCGGACGGCAGTGGCGCGCTGTTCGGGGGTTCCGGTCAGGCGGATGAGCCAGGTCGGCGGCACGGCTTCGCGGCCGGTGGGGTCGAGGGTTTCGTCTCGGGTGGGCAGGTCCACGGTGGTCGTGGTGTGCTGTTCGTGGTGCACAATGGTCATTGAGATGCCTCTCCTGTTGGAGCTGCTAGAGGTGTCGTGGCCTCCGCTCGGTGTCGGCCGGGCGGGGGCGTTTGTGTTTTCAGGCCGCTTCTGCGGCAGTGGCTGCGGCGCGGGTGGCGGCGACTTGGCGGCGTAGCGCTTCGAGTTGCGCTGGGTTCCAGGCGGTGCCGTTGAGGATTCGGTTCCGTCCGGCCTGGCGCCACAGCTCGGGGTCGATGCCTGCGGGGGCGGGCTGGTTGGCCCATGCGGTGAGCGCGTCGTAGGGGATGCCGGTTTCGTCGGCGAGTCGGTGAAGGTGGGCTTGGATCTGGGGGTCGGCGGTCATGCCTTCTCCCGGGGTGTGACGAGGTCTTCTACGGGGACCTCGAGGGCGTTGGCGATGCGGTGCGTGGTGATGCGGGACGGGGTGCGCTGCCCGTTTTCCACGCGGGACAGGTAGGCCCGTGATCTTTGGGTTCTCTTGGCCAGGTCTTCGAGGGTCCATCCGCGCTGTTCGCGGAGGGCGCGGATGGTGTCTCCGCTGACGGTGACAGTGCTCATGCCAGCCATGTTGCCTGCTGTTGCCTATTGATGTCAACATTGTGCCGGCATGAAGTTGGCAGGATCCCTAATTTTGATGATGCAAGTGTGATGTGGAGCACTGCGGTAAGTGCCATGCCTACCCCGGCAGGCGAAGGGTAGAGTGTTGCCTACCGTTGCCTCACCCCGAGACGAGATACCGATGCACGCGAGTGAGAGATGGCAGCGACTAGCAGAGCTCCTAGCTGCACGCCGGGCGCGGCTGAACCCTGAATGGGCAGATCGAACTAGGTTCTGCGCCGAAACTGATCTCAGCTACCGGTCGCTGTCCGACCTCGAAAACGGGCGGCGCGACAACTACAGCCCGGCCTGGTTGGCGAAGGTGGAACGCGCCTACCAGCTCAAACCGGGAGCGATCAAAAGGTACGTCAACAATGAGGTCGACACGCTGGAAACCGGTGGCAGCGGCGTCCCCTCAGAGCCGCTGGCCTCAACGCAGCGTCCTGCTGAGGACTCCCCCTCCCCTCAGCAGGACGATTGGGCTGAGGGAGTGTCGTGGTGGCCGTCCCGACGCGACCCGGCTCTGCGCGTCTACCGGATGCGGTGGCTGGATGCCAATGGCCGTCGGCATGAGTACATCACTGAAGCTGACCGTGAAGTGTCACCTTCTGTGATCGTTGAGTATCTGGAGCGCAGGAAGAGCGAAGCGATGTAGAGGAGCCAGCCCCGCTACGTATGAAAACAGTCGCCGTGCCGCTCACGTACGGCGACTGTTTTTTCATGCACATAAACATCACAAAAAAACACAAAAACAGGTAACGTGTCTCTACCCACCAAAAAAGGCGCTGCTGCACCAGGTCAATGGCGATCAGCTCGAGGGGGAGGGATGCATTGGCCACCCAGCAGGCACGAGCAGCCGTGCACGTCACCATTCACACCCGAGCCGAGGGAGCACCAGTAGAAGTGTCCCGAATAGTCGGGGCCGCCACCACACTCCACATTCGCGAAGGCACCACCTGTCGGGAGATCTCCCACGCCATAGGTGAACACCTCAACGGGGACGAGATCGCCTCATTAACTCGAATTTTTGCTGATCACGGGCTCGTTCTGAACCGCACCCCAGAACGCGAAATTCTGCGAACAGATTTCACATAACCCCTGAATGGATTTCCCCAAGCCACAAGGCGCGGGGAAATCCATCCCATCATCCTCGTTCTTCTGGCGCGGAGACCCCGGGCTTCAGCCCTGGGGAGGAAGTCAACCCCCCACAGGACCGAACACGATACGCACCATCTCCTCCACCGGCGGCCTCGTATTTCGCCCCGGAACCCGCGCAGGCAGCACCCGAATCTCCCTCGTCACTGCCCGCAGCGCAGCCCTACGCTGGTCCAACTCCCACCCCTGCCACCACGCCCACACATCACTGGCACCCACCAGCTGCCCCACCAGCGGATCCACCAGACGAGGCGCAGCCTCCTTACGAAGCTGCTCAAGACGACGCTGCAAAGCCCGCTCCCGCGCCGAGGCAATCCGCGGCGTCACCAGCCCCACCGCGACATCCTCCTCCAGCTGGCGCAGCTCCTCCTCAATTTTGAGGATCTCAGCACGCGCCCGCTCTATCACCCCAGGGTCCTCCTGCACCGCGAACGCCTCGACAACATCAGGCCGAGACAGCTCCCGGATGAGCAGCGCCTCTACCGCCTCATCCAGCCAGTCGGCACGCCGCGTCACATGCCCCATCGGCGCCCCCTTGTACACGCCGTTACACCGGTACCGCCACCTGGCCGGATCATCCCCCGCAGGTCGGCCTCGTCGAGACCGGGGCACGGCTCTGATATCACCGCCGCACACGTCACAGATAGCGATCCCTGACAACAACCACCGCGCCGCCGCATCCCGAACGTACCGTTGCCCTGTCGCTGCGGACCGTTGTTTAGTGCGGTTGAGCGCGGCCTGCACCTCAGCCCACTCCTCCACAGAAAGGATCGGCTCCCACTGGCCCTGGGCGACTTCCTTGCCCTTATAGGTGCGTATCCCCTTGAGTTCGGGGCGGCTCATCACACGGCGCAGGTTCGCCGGCACCCAGCCCAGCGACACGCGCTCCCTGCCCCTGGAGTCCACGTACTTCTCCCCCGCTACACGACCTTTATCAGTGGGGATACGGCGACGGTTCAGCTCTTCTGCGATCCAGCTGAGAGACCTGCCCGCTCGGAGCCAGCGGGCGATCATGCGGATCACCTCGGCCTCATCCGGGTCCGGCTCTTGGCCGATCAGCCGACCGGTGGCAGGGTCGTAGCGGCGTCGATACCCGTAGCCGGGCACGCCTGCGGGCCTGCCTCGCTCGGCGTTGGCACGCTGGGAGCGGTGGATGCGTTCGGACAGCTGATCAACCTCGAGGACGCCTTGGGTGGCCATCATGTCGAGTATGTGCATCTCGTGGGGGTTTTCGGCCCGGTAGACGCTGCTGCCCACGAGGATGCGGAGCCGACAGTCGATGGCGAGCTCTGCGAATTCTGCCCACTCGGTTCTTCTCCGGGTGGAGCGGGAGAGTTCCCAGAAACCGACGGCGTCCACCTCGCCGCGGCGGATGATCTGGAGGAGGCGCATCCAGTTGGGACGGTCTGCCTTTGAGTACCGGGATGCGGGGACGTCGTTGTCGGCGAGCTCGGCGACGATGTCCCAGCCGAGTCGGTCAACGGTGAGGCGGAGGTCGGATAGCTGTTCTTCTACGGATGCTTTTTCTCTGCGGTCGAGAGATACGCGCACGTAGAGGGCGACGCGGGTGCGCTGGTCTTCTATCAGGTCTGTGTTTTTCACATCACTAATAGTGCCATCTCTGGTGTGTCTATGTAATAATGTGGTCGCATACTGATAGCTAGACACACCCGAGTGGGTGTGGCGGTCCCGAACTGGTGATGCGACCACCAGCCGGGACCTCACCCGATCCTGGAAGGAGCAGGATGGGCTATGAAAAGCGTAGCCGTAGCAGCGGAGGACCGCTGCACCGACCCGGGCCACACGTGGGTCACTATCCAAACGGCGGGCGGCCCGATCGTCACCCGCTGTCAGACCTGCGGACGAAAGTGGGAGGGCTGATGTCCTCCATGCCGCGTTGCACCGTCGTCTCGTTCGGGTACGGGCACGGCCCGGCCCCCGAGGGGGACGTCATCGTCGACCTGAGGGAGCTCCTGCACCGTCCCCTCCCTACCGCGTTGCGGACTATGGACGGTCACGACACCTGCATCAAGCACTGGGTGGAGAACACGCCTGGCGCGTGGGCGGTGATCAACGGCGTCGTGGACATGGTCCGCGCAATCCTCGCTGAAGCCCCGCACCGGAACGTGCAGGTCGCGGTCGGCTGCACCGGCGGTCGGCACCGTTCTGTCGTGGTCGCCGAAAAGATCGGCCGGGGTCTGGAGCAGAGCGGATACCTGGTCGAGGTCGATCACCGGGACATGCACCGCGCGCTCGTGGCCTAATCGGCCACGTCCCGTGTCTGGATTTGACCCACATTTGTTCGTAGCGTCCCCTAGCCCACCTCGTGTGGTGGCTCTGGCGCCCGCCTCCTTCCCCAGTCGCGAGTCGCGTCCTGGCGGGTGCCGGGGCGGCCACACGGCCGACCCCTCACACAGAAAGGAACACCATGCAGAAGCAGAAGGAGTACTTCTACATCATCACGGTGCGCGGGCCTTTCGGACACGAGACCTTCTCCGGAGCCTACACCGTGACCCGCCCGATCACGCCGGGCGAGATCTACCTGCAGGTGTACAACGCCCTGCCCCCTCACCTGCGGGGTAAGGCCGTGGTCACCCACTGGACGCTGATGCCGAACACCACCATCGAGCCCTGAGGAGACCCCCGATGATCCGATCGGGTAGATGAGCGGCCCGCCCGCAGCGTCCCAAAGTCCGGGCGGGCCACGTCCCCACCGTTACGCGAACTAGTGAGGAGGTTTCCAGCATGCCACGCAATCTGCGTCGAAGGGACCTTCTCGCCATGCGTTTGTTCATACTCGCCGCCTACACCGTTGCCGCTGCGCTGGTCGCGTGGACGGGCCGGGACTCGGCCTGGTGGTGGGTACTGCACTTCACCGGCGCGCTCGCCGGGCTCTGCGCGGTGTGGATTGCTCTCGACTCGGTTCCCGCAGACGAGGGCACCCCAGACCAGGCAGAGCAGTACTGGGAGGACAGGTGACAGCAGAGGCAGTGGAAGCTGAGGCTGCGCCGCCGACACCGGGGCCTCCGGTGATCACGGTGACGGCCGATCCTGTGGACGACGATCAGTCCACCGCCGACGTGACGAAGGAGAAGCAGGAGAAGGGAGAGGAGGCTCCGTTCCCGGCTGGCCAGGTGCTGTTGGGTGCCGGGTCGGCGCTGACCCTCGGCTCGGTGGCGTTGGCGTCCGCGGTGGGCCCGTGGGGCCTGCTGTTGGCGCCGGGCGCAGTTGCTGTGGGTGGCGGGGTGTTTCTCGCTACCCGGGGCCGGAAGCGTTCAAAGCGCGGCCGTTCCTCCGAGCGCGCCTTTGGTGGTGCCCGTAGTGGCGCAGGGGCGCGGCCTGTGGGTCGCGTCGGTGGCGCGTGGCTCGGCGGTGGTGGCCGCCGTAGCAGTGGCGGTGGTCGTGGCGGGGTTTCTCCCACGCATGGTGGGGGTCGTCCTGCTGCGGCCCGGTCGGTGGGGTTGGGTGCGCGGCCTGCTCCGACATCGCGCACTGCCCCGTGGGCTCGTGGTGGGACTCCTCGTCCCGGTGCTGGTGGGCGCGCGGTGGTAGCGCCGCCGCTGCGGCTGCGCCCTGCTGCGGGTGCTGGCGGCCGAGTGCCAGGTGGTGGCGCTGGCGTCCGCCCTGGTGGTGGGGCTTCCCGTCGCGTGGGCCGCGGCAGTGGTATGGGCCCGGCTCCCCGCAACCGGTGGGGTGCCTCCCAGCAGCCGTCGGCGCATCCTCGTGGTGGGCTGCGTCGGGCTGTGCGTGCTGCCGGTCGCAGGGCCGCTGATTGGGCAGATGACCGTAGCGGTCGGCGTCTGTCGACTGGGTGGCGGGCCGCTAAAGACCAGCCGGGGTTCCGCGCGGCGCACAAGGCTGCTCGGGACACGCTCCGCAGCAAGAAGCGGGGGCCTGCTACCGAGGTGGCGGCGCTGTTGGTGGCGGTCGCGTCATGGCTGCGCAGCCTCTGGGCGCGTCGGCAGGACAGCGGTGGCGTCAAGGAAAAAGACAAGAAGAGCAACAAGAAGACGGCGGCTGCATCGACTGCGTCGGCTGCGTCGGCTGGGGTGGAGTCGGGAGCGGTATCCCCCGCGGGAGACGCCGACGTTGAGGAAACCCCGCCCAGGGAGACCACCCCTCCTCCCTCGGGTGAGGAGGACACCCCCGAACACACATCAACCACCCACACGACTAGAGGAGGTCGAGTGAGCACGTTCCCGCTGCTGGAAATCGCCGCTGAGATGCAGGGCGCGGCAGCCAAATACAGCCCCGAGACCATGTGGCAGGTCATCGCGGACGCCGAGCAGCTGCCCGGGGTGATCGACTCGGTCGCCTCCAGCATCCGCATCTACCTGGAGCGGCTGGTGTCGGAGCAGTACCCGGTCGACACCGCGGTGATTGACCAGCTCGGCGAGGTGTACCGGAGCCTCAAAACGGCGGCGGCGCAGGCCGAGGAAGTCGGGCCGATGATCCGCAACATTCACCAGCACGACGTGGACCGGCGTGAGGCGCCCCGCGGGGACGAGACCCGCTGGAACGTCTAAGGAGGAGTGGAGAGCAATGGCGAGGAAGGTGGACTGGGGGCTGAATAACGGCCCCGTCGTCAACGGCCTCCAGGCCGCCTTGGGCCTGGGCGCGGTGACCGCTGTGGCCGACTATGCGGCCATCCACCCCATCTGGGCGTTGGGTGCGGCCGCGGTGGGTGCGGGAGGCACGCTGCTGGTGCGGGGCATGCAGTCCCCTAACCGGGTGATCGCTGACCTGGCCCGGTGGGCGGGTGCTGGGGGCTGGTCGTTCAGCCTGCTCTCGGGGCTCGCTGACTGGAGTGTGGGTTCGGTGGCCACGCTGGCTGGGGGTGCGGTGCTCGCATCCTGCCTGGGCCCCGCCATTGACCGGCGTGAGCAGGCCGCGGCGGCCGCGCTCGCGTCGGGTGGCATTTCTAGTGGCGGGTTGATGCTGGGGTCGACTGCGCGGGAGTGCGCGCAGTGGCAGCAGGCTTTGGTCCGCGTGTACGGGCAGGTGCTGCGTGGCGTGGTTGTGGAGAACGTGCGCGAGTGGCCCAACCGGTACGGAAAAGACGTCGACGTGCTGCTGCCCGCGAACGGGGTCACCTCCGATGCGCTGCGCCGTGGCCTGCCCGGGTTGGCCACGGTGATGGATTTGCCGCGTGGCTGCCCGATTGAGCTGGTGGAGCCGGAGGGAAGCCGACGGCGCGTGGTGCTGCGGGTGGCCACGGTCAACAGGTTGGACGCTGACATTCCCTACCCGGTAGACGGGGCAGGGGTGGAGTCGATCCTGGACGGCATCCCGTTTGGGGAGCACGCGGACGCGTCGATTGCGTCGGCGCCGATCCGTGAGGACTCGTGGCTGATCGTCGGTAAACGCGGGTCGGGGAAAACCACGCTGCTGCACGGGTTGACCGCGACGATCGGCTCCTGCAGAGACGCTCTGGTGTGGCACATCGATCTTAATGGTGGCAGCCTGACGCAGCCGTGGATCGAACCCTGGCTGCGGGGTGAGGTGGCTCGTCCTCCGGTGGACTGGGCGGCGCCCACGGTGGATGAGGCGATCCTGATGATGCGGGCTGCGGTGCGGATGGCTAAGCACCGCAAGGTCGCCTACCGGGGGTTGAAGCGCAAGCACAACGTGTCGCTGCTGCCTATCAGCCCGGAGCTGCCCGCGGTGGAGATCATCATCGACGAGGGTGCTGAGGCGTTGGCTGCTGCGGGCCGTGGCAAGGTCGCTGAGCTGGCCAATCTGCTGGCGGAGATCCAGCGGATCGCGCGGGATGCGGCGATTAATGAGGTGATCTCCGCGCTGCGGGGTACGTCGGACCTGATCCCGGCGGCGATGACGTCGCAGACCGGGGTGTCCATTTGCATGCGGGTGGAGCAGGACAAGGAGCTGGCCGCGGTGTTCGGCTGGCATTCGGGAGTGGACTACCGGGACCTGCGCCGCAAGGGCAGTGGGTTCGTCGGCACCGACCGAGGAATCCAGCAGTTCCAGTCCTGGAACATCCTGCCCGCGCAGATTGAGGAGATCGGGATGCGGATCTCTCGGCAGCGCCCCGATTTGGATGCGGCGACCGCGCGGGCGGGCGGGGAGGAGTATGCGACCCGCTATGAGCGCATGCGGGAACTATTTGAGGACCCAGATGCGCTCATTGACCCCGCTGACAGTGACAGCAGTGCTGTGCTAGCGCGTGCGGCGGCTCCGGTGGAGTCTGGCAGATGGACGGTGACTGCTGGGTGGGATGACCCTGGTGTGCGGCGTGAGCAGGTGCGGGTCGCGCTCGTCCCTGCTCGGGAGGACGAGGACATTGTGGAGCGGATCATCGCGCTGATGGATGAGCGGGGTGAGGACCGTATCCCTCGTGAGGTGGCCGCCCGGGAGTTGACGGGTGGGGATGATGAGGAGCTGCGTCGCCGGGTGGCTGAGGCTGGTGGGCCTGCGCCGCGGTCGATCCGCTACCAGGGGTTGCCGGCGCGTGGCTGGTATCGGCGGGATTTGGAGGCGGTGCGGGAGGTGGTGTCACAGGCGTGACGGGGGTTGTGTCACTCCCGTGACACTGTCACACGAGTGTAGCGTTCTGACCTGCGGTAACGCCGTGACGGGGGTGTTGCTGCAGGGGGAGAAACAAGGGGTTTCTCCCAGGGGCCCTGCTCTTTGGGGTGGGGTGTCACACCGTCACATCGTCACAGAGAAGGAAAGGGTGGCCCGGGGCGACCAAACCGGCGGGCCACCACCCACAGAAAGGGGCAACACCATCATGGCATCCACGACGGTTCCTATGTCAGATGACGTGGCATTGGAGGAGATCGCCGCGTTTGAGGAGCGGTTGGGTGTAGAGCCTGGCCGCAACCAGCTGATGTCCGAGTTCGGTTGGGGCGGGTCTCGGGCGTCTCGGCTGCTTCGGCTGTATCGGGAGCGGAAGCAGCGGTCTGGGTCGGAGGCGGTCCGGTTGCTGCCCGGGCTTGAGGCGGACCGGTCTGAGGCGGTGGTCCAGCAGTCCGGGTCGGAGGCGGTCCGGTCTGGTGCCGTGGACCGGTCCGGTGAACAGTCTGGTGAGCAGTCGGGTGGACCGGTCCGGAAGGCTGACGGGGTGGACCGGTCTGCCTCGTCTGGTCTGGGGCGGTCCAGTGAGGCAGTCCAGTCGGGTGGACCGGTCCAGCAGTCTGGGTCGGAGGCGGTCCGGTCTGCCTCCTCGTCTGGTCCGGTGGTCCGGTCTGGTGGGGCAGACCAGTCTGGTCCGGTGGTCCGGTCTGGTGGAGCAGTCCGGTCTGACGGGGCGGCTCGGGGTGAGCAGTCCACCGGTCCGGACCAGGATGATGCTGTCGGTGTCGAGGCAGTCCAGGCTGGACTGGTCCGGGTAGAAGGGCTGGTCCCGTCGCTGGACCGGTGCGAGCCTGATCCCTGGGTTGAGGGGTGGACTGGTGGTCCGGCAGACCAGTCCGAGGTGGATGGCGTGGTGGACCGGTCCGGTGTGGTGGCGCAGGCCAGCATGAGCGGACCGAATACTGGTCCGGTGGACCGGGTCGAGGCTCGGACTGAGTCGGGTGGTCTGGTCCGGTCTACTGCCCGGGCGGGTGTAGCGGACCGGTCCGGTCCGGGGTCCTCTTCTGGTGTGGTGGACTGGTCTGGTGGTCCGGGTGAGGCGGCTGGTCTGGTGGACCGGTCCGGTGGTCCGGGTAGTGCGACTGGTCTGGTGGACCGGTCCGGTGGGGTAGTCCGAGACGAGGTGGACCAGTCCGGTCCAGTGGAGGCCGCCGGTGAACCGGTCCGGTCTGGGTTGGGTGAAGCCGGTCCGGTAGTCGAGGCGCAGCGGACCGGGGATGCGGACCCGCGGTCCGGCGACGGACCGGACCGCAAGCCGTGGGGGCTCATCATCGCGATCCTCGCGATCAGCCTGTCTGCGTTCACCGCCGTGTGGGGCGGATGGGTCGGACTAGGTCGCATGGTTGGCTTCGGCAGAGTGAACCTGCTGCCTGGTTTCGTTGCCGATGGTGGGTGGGCCACGATTGACCTGGCGATCACCCTGCCCATCGGGATTGAGGCATATGCGGCTTCCGCGCTGTATGTGGCGGTGGCTGGTCTGGTGCGAGGCGGGAGCCGTTGGTTCGCAGGGAGCAGTGCTGGGCTCTCGCTGGCCTTGGGTGCGTTCGGTCAGGCTGCCTATCACGTGCTGGATGCGCAGGGCCGCACGGTTGCGCCGGAGTGGATCGTGGTGTTTGTCAGCGTGTTGCCGGTCGTGGTGCTGGGGATGGCTGGTGTGCTGCTGCACCTGGTGCTGGAGGAGCGTAAGCATCGGCGTCGCCGCTAGGTCATGGCCATGGAATGGGGGGAAGCTGGTGCTTCTCCCCCTTTTTTTTTGGTTTCTTTTCGGGGGGTTGTGTGTGCCGTTGGAGGTGAGGTTGCGACTTCTTTTTGCGGGTCCGTGGGCGGATTATGTGGGGGAGGTGGCGTGGGGTTTGGGTGCGGTGGAGGCGTCTGGGGTGGTGGGTGGGGGTTTGAGGCCCCCATGTGTATGTTGCGTGTTTACAAACAGATCCAGTGGTGTATAGTGGCAGTATGGGCACTGAGGTTTTCTACCGCTTCCACCAGAACGCAACGGCGCCCTGCTTCTGCGCCGACCACGCATGGTCCGCCCCCTGGGGTAGCGCGTTCACCCCGGACGGCTCCCAGTACGAGTGCCCCGCCTGTGACGGCACCGGCGACAACCACATCGACCCGGCCTGCCGCCACTGTGACGGCACCGGCGAGGACACCACCACCTGCTACCACTGCGACGGCACCAGCTACGACGACGACGACATGTGCTCTGAGTGCGACGGCACCGGGCACACCACCACCACCTGCTACCACTGCGACGGCACCGGCGAGGACACCGACTGCCGCGACTGCGACGGGACGGGTCTCATGGATGCGAACCCCGGTTACTCCTGCTGCTGGTCCCCCGAGGACCTGCAGGCGTACTTCGAGGTGCACGCGTGCGGCGCCCCCGGCGACCACCACGGCGAGGTCATCGTTTTTGAGGGCCAGTACGTGGGGCAGGGCGACGACGGAGAACCGCTCGCCATCCCCACCCGGGTGGTGGATCGACTGCCCTGGTCCGAGTTCGCAGCCAAGCACCTCCGAGAGGAGGTGGGCGCATGATCGCCCCGGAAATCACCCAGCGGCTCGAGGCGTTCGCCGCGGCCACTCAGGCCCGCGACCAAGCCAAAAAGCGGCTCGCCGAGCTGGAGTCCGAGCGGGCGAGGATCGTGCTCGCCCTGCACTCCGAGCACGGACTGTCGATCAGATCGATCGCTGCCCTGCTGGCCGCGGCGCAGATGCCGATCACCCCGGCAGGAGTGCAGAAGTTGGTGGAAAAAGCGAGAAAAGAGCGGTGAGGGCCGGCCCTAGCAGACTACTGGAGACAGCACGACATGAAGAAAGCCGTGTGGTCGGGCGAACGGATCGGGTTGCCGCCGGTCCGCTACCCGCTCGCAGCCCTGGTCGGCGCCAACACTAGGGACACATCCACCCCGTGGGTGGCCGAGATCGTTGGCCTGTCCGCGAAGTACGGATACGACCGGAGGTTCCTCCGCGGCAAGGAGGACTGGTCGCAAGCCAACTCGGCGGGCTCCCGAGGTGTTCGCTTCTACTTCACATTGGAGGAGGGCCGATACTACGAGGCGTACCGGAGGGTGTCCAACAACCAGTCCGAACGGCTGTTCCTGAAGGTCACCTCGGAGGGTGAGATCGTCGAAGTCAGCCGGGAGGAGGTGGACGAGTGGCTGCACCGCAAGCTCAACGTCGCGCAGCTCCCCGCAAACGAGGGCTAGGCGTCGACGTGCTCACCGCCGCCCGCACCCGCATCTCGCGGGTGTTCGACGACGCGCCCCGCGTGAGCGTGTCGTTCTCGGGCGGCAAAGACTCCGGTGTCGTCTTGGAGTTGGCGGCTCAAGAGGCGCGCCGCCGCGGCCGGAAGATCGGCGTGCTCATCGTCGACCTGGAAGCCCAGTACAAGCTAACCATCGACTACATCCACCGCATGCTGGACCGGCACGCCGACGTAGTGGAGCCGTACTGGGTGTGCCTGCCGCTCAACCTGCGCAACGCGGTGTCCCACTACCAGCCCAACTGGCAGTGCTGGGACCCCGATGAGGAGGAGCGGTGGGTGCGGCCCATGCCCGATCACCCGGGGGTGGTCTCCGACCCCAGCGTGCACGGGTGGGACTGGTTTGAGCGGGGCATGGAGTTTGAGGACTTCACGCCCGCCTTCGCTGACTGGTACTCCCAGGGCAAGCTGTGCTTCTCGCTGGTGGGTATCCGCGCCCAAGAATCGCTGAACCGGTGGCGGACCATCGCCACTGTGCGGAAGCGGATGCACGAGGGTCTGCGGTGGACCACCTGGCTGCAGGGCAGCACCGTCTACAACGCCTACCCCATCTACGACTGGTCGACGAAGGACGTTTGGCGGTTCTACGGCAAGACGAAGACGCCGTACAACCCGCTGTACGACCGGATGCACAAGGCTGGCGTCTCGCTGCACCAGCAGCGGATCTGTCACCCCTACGGGGATGACCAGAAGCGTGGCCTGTGGCTGTATCACATTGTTGAGCCGGAGACGTGGGGGCGTGTCGCCGCTCGGGTTCAGGGTGCCAACTACGGTGCGAAGTACGCGCAGGCTTCGGGCAACATCACCGGGAAGATTACGATCACCAAGCCCGAGGGGATGACCTGGCAGAGGTACGCCGAGGTCCTGTTGGAGTCCATGCCGCCGCCCACAGCAGAGCACTACAAAAACAAGATCCAGCAGTTCTTGCGCTGGTACCACGAGCGCGGGTATCCGAACGGGAGTATCCCGGACGACGGGCCGCTGGATCGGAAGCACCCCTCGTGGAAGCGGATCGTCAAAGTCCTGTTGTCGTTCGACTACTACTGCAAGGGCTTGTCGTTCAGCCCGACGAATAAGGCGGCGAAGGAGCAGCTTGCGGCGCTGCGTCGACGGCAGCGCGCCGAGTACAACTTCCCCGTCGTCGGTATCTCGTAGGAGCTCGCTCCTACCTGCTCGGGGCGCCCGGCCTCCCGGGCTCCCCGTTCTTCTTCTCGTCCTGTCGAGCCCAGGTTTCGGTGTCGGCCTGGGCGACCTCCTCGAAGAAGACCGCGACTTCGCCACCCTGGCACACCCGCCATGAACAAGAAGGAGAACAAGCCCCATGAGCGAAACACTCGATCTGCTCGCTCAGTCCCTCATCGAACAGGGCCGCGAGCTGGCAGCCCAACTCGCCCAGCTTGACGAGAACACCCGCATCGACGCCCTCAACGAGATCCGCGCCGCACTGCACGAGGTGTCCCCCCTCAAAGACCAACCCTGCGACTACGTGCGCTGGGTCCCCGCCAAAGAGGTTGAGGGCAACGCCTACAACCCCAACGTCGTCGCCCCCGCCGAAATGCGGCTCTTGGAGCGGTCGATGCGCGACAACGGCATCACCATGGCCATCGTCGTGTGGCGAGAAAACGGATCCGACCACTACGAGGTGGTCGACGGCTTCCACCGCCACATGGTCGGCAAAGAGAAACTGGCCACACAGCTGCGCGGCCGGCTGCCTGTCGTCGTCGTCAACGACTCCCGCACCGGCCTGGCGGACCGCATGGCCGCCACCGTGCAGCACAACGCCGCCCGCGGCAAACACACCGTCGACGGCATGGCCGAGCTCGTCTTGGACCTGGCCAGGCAAAAGAAGAGCGACAAGTGGATCTCGGAAAACCTCGGCCTGGACCCGGACGAGGTGCTACGGCTCCGCCAAACCCAAGGGCTGGCGGAGATGTTCGCCGACGAAGAGTTCTCCGAGGCGTGGGAACCCGCCGCTCCCGCGTTCGAGCCCGGAGAAGAACCCGAGACCTTCGGTCTGGAAGAAGGCGAGCGGTGACCTCCACACACGACGATGTGCGGGTGAGGATCCCTGATCCACTGCCCGATCACACCAAATGCTGGGCGAAAACCCTAGAAGGGATCGACCAGCACCTGTTTGAGGCCGACCAGGGCGGACGGGCGATCCGCGGCCAGTGGCTGGACCGCGGTACGGTCTACCACCTGCCTGAGCGGCTCCTGCTGGTCACCGTAGACCGCACCACCTCGAACGTGCGAGTTACGCTGTGGCAGGTCACCCCAGGCACCCAGGACGGCCTGTCCCTCGTCTACGAGTCCACCAACAAGTCCGGGCACATCGGCAAGCGCATCCTGCGGGCACTGGCGGTGCGGCACCGCGACAGCAAACCCCCCGTGCTCAGGGACGTGCGCCAGTTACGGGACACCCCCGAGAAGCGGGCGAACCAGTACCCGGGCATCTGCCGCAAGTGCGGCCAGACCGTGCACCCCGGTAGCGGCATCGTCGTCTACCAGACGGGAATCGCGCTGGTACAGCACGTCACGTGCCCGCCCCGTGTCAACCGCTACGAGGGCGAGTGCGGGCGCTGCGGCAGCCGGGTCGCCCCCCTGGAAGGCATCCTCATCCCCCGGGCTGAGGCGACATGGAAATCACGGGTGGATGCGATCCGGGAGGCCGCCGGGGAAACCCTCCCCGAGTACAAACCTGTGCACCGCAAGTGCCCGCCTCCCACAGACGCTGATGTGCTGAAACCTCAGAAGAACGAACGCAAAGGGCCGTGCGTGCGCTGCCACCAGGAAGTGCCCGCCTACCACGGCGTGCTGATCGGGGAGGCCGGCGCGCGCATGGTGATCCACCCCGGCGAGACGTGCCCCCCGTATCCACACGGCCGCGACGGGGAACGGCGGTGGACCATCATCGAGGTCCTCCCCCACCGCCGCAGCCGACCAACCTACGACTACCCGGCAGGCACGGTCGCCCGCGTCACCCTGCCGGACGGGCCTGCGGAAGGGCCGGGATGGCGTCAGACCGCGGACGGGGCAACCAGCGTCGTCGGTGTGGTACTGGCCTCGGCTGAGCACCATGTTTACGAGCACGGGCAGCGGAGCACACAACACGTCACCGTGTGGCGGGTCGCCACCCCTGATGAGGCCGCGCCCGTACTAGCAGGTGAGAAACGGCGGCTCATCGAAACCGGGCTGATGGCGCGCGCCCGACGCCTGCTCGCTCTCCTACCCAACCTAGCTCCCGAGGATGCTCGCGCCCCCTCAGCGGAGGAACTTCTCGACATGTCGTTCAAAGGGCCGCGCGTGTGGCTGCCGTCCGGCGCGGGCCGCCCCGAGACCGAGGTGTACCTCGACGAACAGTCAGGCGTGGTGTGGACGCTGGTCAACAACAACCAGCAAGGCGATAACTGGGCGCTGTCCAACTGGGGCGGCTACATCGTCTACCACCACCCGCTCACCCCCGAGAGAGCGGCCCTCCTCACGGATCTGCGCGCACATCAGGAAACCACCAGCCCAACAAAGACGAAGGAGAAGGCATGACCGACAACACGACGCCCCACCCGGCGGCCGTGTTCCGACAGGCGCTGCCCCAAGGGCAGAACCAGCCCCAGAAAGGGATACAGGAGGTGATCGCGTGAGGATGACGTGGAACGCGTTCCAGGCGGTGGGGGCGTGCGCAGCCGCAGTGCTCACCGGCCGGCCCACCCCTGCCGAGGTGGATGATGCGGACCTTGACCGGGTGGTGGCGCGGATCGTAGCCGATGCCACGACGGCGGCATGCGCGCCAAAGCGCGGCCCCGGCTACGCCTGGTGGACCGCACTCAACTCGTGCTTCCCGAACTCGCCGCCCACACATCCGTCCCGGAGCCGCCGCACCCCCGACGAGATCGCGGAACTCGTCGAAAATCTGTTCGCTCCCGATGAGCCAGGCGGGGCATGGCCGTGCTGGTGCTGCGAGACCCCGACCTCGACCCGGTGGGGGAAGAGCTTGTGGCCGCTGGCCGCGCCTGTCTCCCAGCTCAACACTGCGCAACGCGGCGCGGACGGGCAGGCATGGGGTGGGGTGGCGGTATGCCGGTCCTGCCGTATCGCCGCGTGGGCGATGCCGTATGCGAGCCTCCACAACGGCGCGGCCGTAACCACGATTGAGGTTTTCGACGACGCGATGGCGATGGAGCTCGCCCGGCTCGTGGTGGACCACAACCTCGCGGTGATCGATGCCCGTGCGCAGCGGTGGCCGCAGCCGGGGGTTCCCGAGGGCGTGGACGTGCTGGTCCGCGGGGTCGAGTGCCACGTGCATGCCTGGCGTAACGACAACCGCGAACCTCGGCTGGCTGTGGCCTACTACTCGGGTGGCCAGGAGGTGAGCCTGTCCCCTGACTGGTGCACCGAGTCGGTGCCCCTGTTGGCACAGCCTCACGCGGTAAACTAGCTGCAATAACCTCATAAAACGAGCGAGCCCGCCGGGTGCTGGGAACACCACGACGGGCTCTGACCACCAACCTGACCAGACCAGGAAGGCGGCTAGGCATGAATCCTAGTCATAGGGTAGCCCACTCCCAAAACCAGGGGGAACACGGCGCGGAAATCACCGGCCTCGGCCCGATCGGAGGCCGCCGGTGAGCATCCAGCACATGCAGTCAGTTTTCGACGCCACTGGGCTGACCAGCAGCGAGAAGATCGTTCTTCTCGCCTACTGCAACTACACCGACCCCCACGGCTACTGCTGGCCCGGCATCGACCGCATCGCCGACATGACCGGGCTTTCCCGGCGTGGGGTGATGAAGATCCGCAAACAGCTCATCGAACGCGGCCTGCTGGCGACTGCGTCCCGCATGGGCAGCGACGGGATCCGCAAGACCAACATCACCCGGGTCAACCTCCGCGGGCTCGAAGCGCTGCGCCGCCCAGAGAGGGCTTACGCCGACGACGTAGCCGCAGCCGAGCTGGGGTTCAAGATCAACCCCGCAGAAACACGCTCTGACCAGCAAAGGTGCACTACGTGCACCATGGTTGACCAGCAAAGGTGCACCACGTGCACCTACCAGGTGAACCACGTGCACCTAGTAGGTGAACCACGTGCACCCTATCCATTAGAAGATCCATTAGAAGATCCATCATCCTCCTCTTCTGGCCGCACGGAAACCGCGGCGCCGCCTCAACCGAGGACACCCTCGGACGAAGAAGAGAAGAGGACAGTCAAAACCAAAAACCAGGATCCCGCCGAGAAACCCAACACCACAGCCGAGGCACGAGCCCTCCAGCTCATCCAAGAACGCCTCACCAACGCCCCCGGCGGGCCACCAACCGAAACCGAAGCCCGCGCCGTCATCACCCACATCCGCAACCAGGCCACCCAGCGCGGCACCACGATCGCCCGCATCGACAAGTGGATCGACGGCCGCGACCCCGACACCCTCCGGCACGACCTCGCCCACATCCGCGCACAAACCACCCAACACGGCCCGGGATGCGGCATCCACCACCGCAAAACCCTCCCCTGCCGCATGTGCGCCATCGCCGCGGCCACCGGAGATTTCGAGCCGCTTCTCGCCGAGCTCAAACGCGTAGGCCCCGACGAGCGGCCCGACCTCGCTGACCTCTGCGCCGGCCACTCCTAAAACCCGAGAAACGAAAAGGGGCGGCAGCCTGCCGCCAACAGGTTCTGCCGCCCCATTCCACAGAAAGGAACGCTCCACCATTATGACACTCACACCCATCGCCCCTGCACGCACCGAACCCCCACATGACCTCGCCGCTGAACAGGCCGTGCTCGGCGCGATCCTCACCGCCCCCGACCGGCGGCGCGCCCACGAACGTCTTGGTGAGGTCCTCGAACTCGCGCCCCCCACCACCTGGTATCGGCCTGCCCACGTGCTCCTTCTCGATCACCTGACCGCTCTCGCGGACGCCGACCAACCGTTGGACGCGATCACCCTGCATGACCGGCTCGCGAAGACCGGTGATCACACCCGTACCGGCGGCGCCCCCTACCTGCACACTCTGGTGGAGCAGGCCGCGGTTGGGGCGACGGTGGGCCACTATGCGCGCATCATCGCGGAAAAAGCTGTGCTGCGCCGGCTGATCCAGGCTGGGACGCGCATCACCCAGTTCGGCCAGCAGGCCACCCCGGGCGCGGACGTGGACGACCTGGTGGAGCGGGCCCGGGATGAGGTCGACAGCATCGCGCGGACTGGTAGCGCGCATGACCCCGAGGTCACCACCCTGGCGGATGGGCTCGCCGGGTTTTTGGACCGGCTGGAGCGCGGCGACGCCGTGGCTGACGTGATCCCTGTGCCGTATGCGGATCTCGCGGACAAGTTGGTGGGTGGGGGGTTCGCGCCGGGCCAGCTGGTGGTGATCGCGGGCCGTCCCGGGCACGGCAAGACCACGGTCGCGTTGGACATCATGCGGCACGCCGCCAAGAAGGGAAAACGGGTGCTGTTCCATTCGCTTGAGATGACCCGAGACGAGCTGGACATCAAGTTGGCGGCGGCGGAGACTGGTATCGCCACCACCCAGCTCACGCCTGGTCCGAACGGTGCTGACCTCACTGATGACCAGTGGCGGAGGCTCGCCGACTATGTCGGTCGTGCTGCTGACATGGACATCACGATTGATGAGGCCGCCGACTGTTCACTGGCTCGGATCAAGGCCCGGGTGAACGCGATGGAGCGGCAAGGCCGATTGCCGCATTTGGTGGTGGTGGACTACATCCAGCTGATGGACACCGCTCCGGCGGAGCGGAGGGATCTGCGGATCGCGGCGCTGTCGCGGGGACTGAAGATCCTCGCGAAGACGAAGAAGATCGTGGTGGTGGCGTTGGCGCAGGCGCGTAGGGAGTCCGCGGATCGGGAGAACGGGGTGCCGAGACTGTCGGACCTAGCGGAGTCCAGTGCGTTGGAAAAAGACCCGAACATTGTGCTGACGGTGGCCACTCCGCACGTGGATGACCCGGAGCATGAACGGTCCGGAGAAACGATCATCAATGTGGCGAAGAACCGTGGTGGGCCGTTGGGGGAGGTAAGTTTGGCCTGCCAGTTCCACTATTCGCGTTGCGCGAATCTGCACCGGTAGGGTGCGGTTAGAGCAGACAGAGTTGAAGAAAAGAAAAAGGGGGGGTGGTGGACCGCGCACCACCACCCCGCCCGTGGAGTATGTCGCCAAACGGAAGGCGGATCTATTATCGCACCCCCCTTCGGGGGTGGTTTTATCCGATTTGCCTGAATTGCTTGCTGTAGAAAACACCCAATAGAGTCCCAGTAGACACAACGGGAGGGAGGTGAACCGCGATGCCAGTCGAGAACCGGCTCATCCAGCAGGCGTTCGTGTTTGCGCTGGATGCAACCCCGAGGCAGCAGCGCGCGTTCGCCTCCCATGCTGGGGGTGCCCGGTTCGCCTACAACTGGGGGATCCAAAAAATCGCTGAGGCGTTGGATGCCCGCGAGGCGGAGAAGGCCGCCGGTCAGACGCCTGCCACGAAAGTCCCTGGGCATTTCGACCTGTGCCGCATGTGGACCGAGTGGAAGAACACTGCACAGTGGGTCGACCGGGAGACCGGTGAGGCCACGGCCGGTGTGCCGTGGGTCTCCCGCAACTTTGTTGGCACCTACCAGGCGGCGCTTAGAGATGCGGCAGTCGCGTGGAAACGGTTCTTCGACTCCCGTTCGGGAAAGCTCGCTGGCCGCCGGGTGGGGCGCCCCCGGTTTAAGAAAAAAGGCCGCAGCCGGGAATCGTTCCAGGTCCACGGTGCGCAGCTGAAAGTGGTGGACGCCCACCACGTCCAGCTGCCGAAGATCGGCGTGGTCAAGACACACGAGTCCACGCGTAAGCTTTTGCGCCGCATTCGCAAGGGCGACACCACGTGCCCGGTCTGCCAGGCCACCGGTCAGGTGCCGGGCAAAGACACGCCGAGGAAGTGCTCGGCCTGCAAGGGCCACGGCCGTGTGCCGACTGCGCGGCTGGTGCGGGGCACCGTTTCCCGCGGCTCGGATGGCCGCTGGCAGATCGCGTTCACCGTCGAGCTGGTGCGCGAGGTGCGCACTGGCCCTTCGAAGCGTCAGCGTGCCGGCGGCACGATCGGCGTCGACCTCGGTGTGCGATTTCTTGCCACCCTCTCCACCGGCGAGCAGATCAAGCATCCGCGGCATCTGGAGGCGGCGCTCGACCGGCTCGCTGCGGCGCAGCGTGCCCTCGCCCGCTGTGAGAAGGGGTCGAAGCGGCGCGCCAAGGCAGTGGCCCGCGTCGCCCGGTTGCACGCCCGGGTGGCGAACCTGCGTCGGGATGCCGCCCACAAGCTCACCTCCCACCTCGTCCACTCGCATGAGCGGATCGCGGTGGAGGGTTGGGATGTTCAGCAGGTCATGCAGCACGGGTCTGCTGGGCTGCCGAGACGAGTCCGGCGGGCTCGGAACCGTCTGCTGGCGGACGCTGGTCTCGGTGAGATCCGCTGGCAACTGAAGTCCAAATCCGCGTGGTATGGGGCCACCGTGGTGGTGGCCGACCCGCACGCGCCTACGGGTCGGACGTGCTCGCGGTGCGGTCAGGTGAGAGCCAAGCCTGTGCCGCCCGTAGAAGAGCTGTTCGCGTGCCCGTCGTGCGGGTGGTGCGGGGATCGGCGTCTGAACACGGCGCGGGTCCTCGCTCAGGTGGCCCGCGGCGATATCGTTTCCGACGCCTCGAGTGGCGGGGAGTCGCTAAACGCCCGTGGAGGGGATGTAAGACCCGGTGCGCTTCGGCGTGGCGGGCGGTCTCCGGTGAAGCGGGAAGCCCGCGCCCGGCCGAAGGGCCGGGGTGAGACGGGCACCCCTGGGCCGTAAGGCCTAGGCGTCCTCAATATCTCAATAGGGTTACGGGGAGGGTTATCCCAGGTGATGGACTGTGGGATCCCTACGCGCGAGGACGACGGTCTGCAGTCCTGGTCCTAGGCCGCTTCTCCGGGGTGGGATCCCTACGCGCGAGGACGACGGCCCCGTGAATCGAGGCCTAAGGTGCGGAAACGCGTGGGATCCCTACGCGCGAGGACGACGGACCCGTGGCAGGTGAGGCAGGTGCAGGCCTCTAGTGGGATCCCTACGCGCGAGGACGACGGGGCGTTTCCGGGGCCTGCCATGCCGGGGGTGTAGTGGGTTCTCTACGCGCGAGGACGACGGGCAGATGCCGGACCGTAATAACCCCCCTATAAGCGCGCTCCCCGAGCGCAAGGACGACGGTTTAAATGTTCCCCCAAAACAAGAAGGACGACGGATACGCCATCATCAAACCCGGCCATACGAAACGAGGCCCTGCCTATCCTGGTAACAACCACACCCCAGGAAAGGCAGGGCCATACTCATGCAGCATATCGGAGAACGCATCCGCGAATACCGCATGCTCCACGGCCTCACCCAAGAGGGCCTCGCCGAAAAAGCGGGCATGCACCCCAACACCATCAAAAAGCTCGAGCAGGGCGGCACCGCGCGCATGGACACCCTCCACCGCATCGCCCGTGCCCTCAACACAACCACCGGCAGCCTCATCTCCAGCCGCCCTCGACTGCTGGAACACGGCGATGACGGCAAACTCGACCTGCTCGACCTGCGCCGCACCATCTCCCCACCCATCACCGTGGACGGAGACCCGCTGTGCGACGACACTGAACCCCCCGACCTGCCCGCTCTCAAAGAGGCCCTCATTCGTCTAGACGCCGCCTACCACGGCGACCGGTACACCGACCTCGCGGAGGTCCTGCCAGGGCTGATCCGCAGCGCTCACACTGCCGTAGCCCACCACACCCACACCCCACGCGAGGCTGAGGCGCGCCGACTGCGGTCTGTGGCACTGCAGATCGCCGCCCGCTACCTCACCCAGGTGCGTGCCTATGATCTGGCGCATCTGGCGCTGGCGGACGCGACACGGGACGCGGCCGCATCCGGCGATGAGATGGTCTCCGTGTCCTGCGTGGTCGGTCAGGCCTGGGTGCTGATCCGCCAGGGCCGGTTCGACGAGGCCGAACGGCTGGCTGCGCTGACTGCAGACCGTGTTGAGCCGCGCCTGTCCACCGCGACCGTGGACCACCTGTCCTCCTGGGGATACCTGCTGCTGCGAGTCTCTGCTGCGGCGGCCCGCAACAACCGGCCTGATGTGTCTGCTGAGGCGCTCGGGCTGGCGCGCGTGGCTGCGGCTCGGATTGGGCGTGACCGCTACCACGAGCTGCGGAGCTGGGGGGCGTTCGGTCCGCTCACCGTGGAGCTGCGGAGCATTGAGGCGGAGTTGGTTGCGGATCGGCCTGACCGGGTGTTGGAGATGGCTGGTCGGCTGCCGTTGGAGTCGAGGTTGACCTCGTCTGACTCGTGGCACCGGCATCGCCTGGATGTGGCGGAGGCGTATGCGCGGATGCGGCGGGATAGTGAGGCGATACGAGTTCTGGCTGAGCTGCGTCGGGAGGCGCCGACGTGGTTGCGGCATCAGCGGATGGCTCGGGAGACGTTGGAGAGGGTGGTGCGGCGTCGGAAGCGTGCTCTCACCACAGAGCAGCGTGTGTTGATGGGCCTGTTCGGTCGGGGTTAGCTGTCGTGGAACGTGTCTGTAGTCGCATGTGGGCATCGCCTGTGGTCCTGGTCGTTCTGGTGGGCAGCGGTGGAGAGTCGGGAGAAAATTTTCCACCACTCGCTTGACGCTTCCGGTTTAGGAAGCTAGACTCGGTGTCACGAGGTCAGGGGAACGGCCCCAGACCCGCCGCCCCGGGGAGCAGCCCCAGGGCCCGACCGGAAGGAAAGAGAGAACCCCATGCGAATTGTCAACCTCACGCCGCACCCCGTCACGCTCGTCACCGCGAACGGTGACGAGGTCGTGATCCAGCCGGAGGAGACCCCGGTCCGGATCCCCGCCGAGACCAAACCTGCGGGGGAGATCAA
>Ga0164242_10001314_pt1 | contig 29363 bp, 27 predicted proteins | sample OricomgcompostMG_FD_108783 | JGI IMG/M metagenome (GOLD analysis project Ga0164242, IMG submission 108783) | Miracle-Growth compost microbial communities from Emeryville, California, USA - Original compost - Miracle growth compost (MG) ...
CAATACCAGCCATAAGCCACGAAAACCGCCAATCCCACCAGCGACGCCACCAGATAACGCCCGCCTTCCGCCCAGCCCCAATGCACAAACATAGCCATCCAAAGACACGCCAGCCACACCAGAACAAATGTGGAATAACACGCAACGCGCGCCACGCGGCCGGTGTTATCCGCAGGCTCTTTATGAAAGTACTTTTGTGTCCAGCGCCGCGCATGTCCGATCAATCCGATTAAACAAATAACGGCCAAGCTGATATAAATGGGATTTCGCAAATTTTGCGGAATCCAATCTTTTTGCGACCACAACGAATAGAAGATGCCCCAATTTGCATAGGCGAATAGCGGCGGAAAATTGGGATGCATCATCATGATGAGCACGCCATAACTGGGAGCGGGCAACGCCGGATTAGTGAAGCCGTTTTCGATGGGAGAAAATTTTCCGTATAACAGAAAATTGCGGATATACCACGGCGAGGCAACAATTGCGCCCGCCACCAAAGTGATCATCAACGCGCGCCAGGCGGATGAAGAACGGAAATCTTTTCGCCACAAAAAATAGGCAAGGATCGCCGCACCGTCGCATAACGCCACAGTCGCTTTGCACAACATTCCTAATCCCAGGCAAAGGCCAATCAAAACGGCGGCGCGCGGCGAATCGTCATCCACGAATTTGACAATCAAGAGCCAGAGAAAGAATGCCACGGCGAAAATGGAAGACGAGTCGTTATTGATGGTGCCGCAAGTCATCCCGAAAATAGGCAATAGGCCCACCAGCGCTACGGTGAATCTGGCCACGGAACGTTCGCTGCTGGCTTTCTGCGCGATGACGTAGATGAAGACCAATGACGCTAAGCACAAGGCCAAACTTCCCAATCGCATGACGTGCCAGACCGCATCGCCGGGCAGAAATCTGCCGACCAAATAAAACGGAATCAGGAACAAATAATAGAGCGGCGGATGCAGGGTGTGCGCGCCGTGATATTCTGTTCCATTGGGAAGTAAAAACGGCAGGCGACGTTCGGTGACGAGTAATTTGACGTAATTAAAATGCCGATGCTCATCGGGGCCAAAGCCCGGTAACATGACAAAGTTATATATCAGCCCCAGCAAAAACGGGATGTCGAGAATGATCCAGAACACGCGGTCGTTGCGCCAACTATGATCGTTATTCTTATGGGTTTCGGGTGTTTGCATAAAAATATTTTTAATGCGACAGCTTATGCAGCAAATCCTGCGCGTTTCGATTGGCGGGATTAATTCGCAATTCCGCTTTTAGTGCATCCACCGCTTTGTCATCCATGTCTTTTTTGTGATACGCCACCGCCAGATTAAAATGCGCGTCTTTCCAATCTGGCCGTGATTCCACAACTTTTTCCAATGTCGCAATGCTTTCGTCCGATTTTCCCAGAGCGTCCAGACATGCGGCAAGATTCATTAAGGCCGGCGTGTTTTGCGGTTCCAATGCGAGCACGTATCGCAGATGCTCAATTGCTTCGGGATATTTACCAACAAGGAAAAGCGCCGCGCCCAAATTGAGCCGGCCCAGCAGACGCGATGGCTCCAGTGCATATGCACGTTCCATCATATAAATGGCGTGTTCCGGTTTATTGGCTTGCAGAAGGCGGCTGCCGGATTCCCACAATTGCTCGGCGGTCATCTCTTTTTTGACAAACGGATTCCACATCAATATTCCTCCTCGTCATCATCACCGACATCTGGTTCACCGTCCGCGTAAGGCTCCAATTCCTTTCCCTGATATATAGTGATGAGGAAATTTTCCCTCTCGAATCGCGGCAGATACGAAGTAACAATTTCCTCGTCGATTTGATCGATAATCGCATTTTGCGCCGTCACATCCAGCTCTTTTTCCAGCACCAACGTGGCGTTGATGAGATCGAGGTTATAATGAATGTCAATTTGCCCCAGCCGCGTGTCGTCATCCCACAAAATGTATTGTTCGGAATTTGCGGTGCGAACGACGCGCACAAAACGAATCAACGGCGCATCGTCATCGTCTTCGTTTTCGTCAGTGGAAAATGGGTCAGTTGTCATACAAAATCATCTCGGATTATATCACGTGGCTCCGGCGTCCTAAAAGTACTTTTCACCGGTGAGACGCCGCAGCCACAAACGTGATTAAATAAAGTTATGCTGCGTTCTTATAGTTTGCACGAAAAGTACTTTTTAAGCATCGTCATCGCGATTTTGCTGCTGGTGATTTCGTTGCCGTATTTGTGGGCGCTGGCCATCACGCCGCCGGGATTTCGATATAGCGGGTTGCTGTATAATCCTGACGATCAAAATGTGCACCTCGCTTGGGAACGCCAGGCGCAGCAAGGGCATTTGACGGTGAAAGATTTGTTCAGCAGCGAATCTCTTCAGTCCTCGGATAAGCCATTGTTTATCAATTTATATACGCTCGCCGTCGGAACGGTGTCGCGCGTCACGCATATTCCGCTAATTTGGATGACGCATTTTTTCCGGCTATTATTCGCGGCGCTGGCGATGTTGTGGTTTTATGATTTGTGCCGCCAATTAACAGCGTCGCGCCGCACGCGATATTTGGCGTTGCTCTTCGCCGCGTTTTCCACCGGCGTTGGCTGGCTGTTGCCGTTATTTCCCGGACACATTTTTATGGATCGTCCCGATCTGGCGAATTTTCCCATGATGCCGGAGGCGTATATTTTCACGTCGGCATTTATCTTTGGATTAAATATTGCGTCGTTGGCATTGATGGTGTTGGTATATGGACAATTGCTGCATGCGGAAGAAAAAAAATCCTGGAAACACGCTGCAATCGCCGCCGTAGCGGCTTTTGTGTTGGCGAATATCCATACGTATGACGCGTTTCCAATGATTGGAATTTTGGCAATTTGGTTCGTATATAAATTGTGGCAGTGTAAAAGTACTTTTATCCAAGTCCCCCTTTTTAAAGGGGGAAACAGGGGGATTTTGAACGTAAGAAATGGGGGAAAACTTTCGATGAAACCTGTTAACCCCGAAGAAAATCCCCCTAAGTCCCCCTTTGAAAAGGGGGACTTGTCCTGCCAAATGCGAGAGGCTTCATCCCTAACACGGCGTAAAAGTACTTTTGAGATAGCGACTGTGGGAACAGTTATCATTGCCGCGATTTTACCGGTGATTTATCAATGGATTGTCTTTCAAAACGATATGCAATTCCGCCTCAAAGCCGTAACATATACCGCTGCGCCGCCGATTCTGGATGTGTTGATGTCGTATGGATTGGTATTTATTTTTGCTGTAATTGGCATTATTTTTATCTGCCGCAAACGCGGCGAATCGCGCCGCGCGCTTTTATTGTTAGTGTGGGTGGGTGTCACATTGATGGCGATTTATCTGCCGCGCTGGCTAGGGCATCCGTTGTCCTTTGAGCGCAAAATGATCGAAGGAATGCATTGGCCGTTGTGCCTGCTGGCGGCAGTTGGATTGGTGTGGATTTTGGAGTTCTTCAATTATCCCGCCGTGCAGAAAGCAGTTGTAGCCGTGGTGATCATTATCAGTTGCGTTTCGTCCTTTCAATTTATCGGGTGGTGCATTGGAAATGCCCAGGATAATAATCGCTCCAGAGCGAATGTGCTGATGCCGCCGTTGTATCTTTCCGATGGCGATCAGGCCGCGATGCATTATTTGAAATCTCATGGAGATCAAAAAGAAGCTGTTTTGTGTTTGACGTATACCGGAAATTACATTCCCGGCCAAACCGGAATGACGGTTTATCTGGGGCATTGGGCGGAGACGATTCATTACGAAAATAAACTTTCCGAAACGCTGCAATTTTATACATTAAAAATGACCGCTGAACAGGCAAAAAGATGGCTCCAGGAAAATCATATTGGTTATGTTTTGGTGGGAAGTTATGAACATCAATTAGGCGCCGCTTTGCCATTGCCCTTAAAACAGGTTTTCAATGAAGGCGGCGCTGTTATTTATAAAGTGGAGTAAGTGAAAGATAAACAGGGCTATTTTTAACCACTGAGTCTGTTCCATTGACAGCGCTGTCATTTGCTCTTGTGAATGGAAACGCCAGACTTTCGAATTTCAAATCGGCACACACTTCATAATTATGAAATCCCTTGACAAACCAAAGTACTTTCAGATATGATTAAGTCGTCTTTAAAACCGACTTTTTTAGTAGGAATTAAGATTCAGGGATCCCTTCGCCGAGGACACGGCGAAGGGATCTGGGAAGCACAAGCTGCGCTTCCGGGCAGTGACCGTGGTGAACGGTCGACCGCGCAACACGGCAGTCTAACCGCGATTCACTGACCCTTCAACAAAACTGGTGGCGGCTTAAAATTAGAACATCGGTTTGGAGGATTTCGTATGAGGACAAGAATGTCTTCAACAGGGCAAGTCTTGCGGAAAAATATCCCGCAGAGGCGACGGAGGGCTTTTACTCTCATTGAACTTTTGGTTGTAATCGCAATTATTGCAATTCTGGCGGCCATTCTGTTTCCCGTGTTCGCGCGGGCAAGAGGCAAGGCGCGACAGGCCAGTTGCCAATCCAACCTCAAGCAGATCGGCCTGGCTATGATGCAATATGCACAGGATTATGATGAACGCAATGTGCCATATAATTATCTCACTCTTGATTCTGAGGGGTATCACGGTTATTTTTGGTATGGCCGGGTTGATTACACCCCAGGGACGATCAATCTTTCGCAGGGTCTGTTATATCCTTACATGAAAAATTCGCAGATTCTCGATTGTCCCGAGGCTGCCAAAATTCCGGATACAACGGGAACCACCCCCTTCGCTTACGGGATGAATTACATTGCACTTGGCTCCGGCAATATGGGAGTGTCTCTGGCAAGTATCGGGTCGCCATCAGAGACGATCGCTTTTGCCGATGCGGCGAGATATCAAAGCGGCGCAGTGGTGCGTTTCGCCAACGTCACGCCGCCCTCACAGTCGGCCAGATCCGGGCAATATCCCACAATCTCCGGACTGCATTTCGGTTTTTCCAACGTACTCTGGTTTGACGGCCATGTGAAGGCGATGCAAGTTTCCTATCCCAATACCACAACGAGCGGGATTGACGGCAAGGCAAATAATATCGGCGACCTTGTCAATCCTCAATATCCCGTGGATGGATGTGTGATGGCCGGAAGTCCCGGAAGCCTGTCCGGCTCCGGCGGCGCGCTCACGTCCGATGGTATGTGCAAGGAAGATTATTATTTTCTGCTGAATAAGCCGGAATGAGTTATTTAGGTGAATAAATGAATTAGGTGTTTAGGTGAAAGTACTTTTACCTAAACACCTATTCACCTAAAAACCTAAACCCCACAGATATGCCATCATTCACCTTACGCAAAATCATCTTTTTTATTCATCTCTGGTTTGGATTATTTATCGGCGTTTATTTCACCATCGCCGGTGTGACAGGCAGTATTCTTGTCTTCCAGGAAGATATCCAGGTGCATTATCTTATGCCGGAACGCACGGCGGTGACGCCGCCCACTCCGGCGGCAAAGTTAATGCCGCTGTCAAAAATCATCGCCGGTTTACGCAAAGATTTTCCCGACGCGACCGATAATAACTTTGCGCTCATCACGCCTCCGGAAACCCCTGGCGGCGCCTGGTTTCTGCGGTTACCCAGCGGTAAAAAAACTTATGCCACTACAGTCAATCCCTACACGGGACAGGTGATCCGCCAATATCCCAGCAATGAAACATGGCTGGATTGGGTGGACGATCTCCATGTCAATCTTTTAAAAAAAGCGCCCGGCAAAATCGCCAACGGTTACCTGGGTTTATTGGCTGGCATCCTGTTGCTTTCCGGAATCTGGCTGTGGTGGCCTGCGACATTACGCCAGATCAAACTGCGAAGTACAATTAAACGCGGCGCCGGCATCCAACGCGTGATCGCCGATTTGCATAATGTCTTTGGGTTTTATTCGTTTTTGCTGCTGCTCGCCGTTACGCTAACGGGTTCCGTGATTGTCTTTTATGCACCAGTTCAAAAAGTTGTAATTTCCGTTGTGGGGAAATCCCGGCGGCTTCCTCCGCCCAAAGTTGTCCCGCCGCCGGGTGCGCATTGGTTACCGATTGACGCGCTTTTGCCCGCCGCTGAGAAAATCGCGCCGGAATCGAGTTTCGTTTTTATCTTATTCCCGACGCAACCCCGGCAGGCTTTTCTCTGCTACAAACGCGCCAAAGAGGGAATTTGGCCCGATACGCGCATTTACATCAATCCCTATAACGGGAAAGTTCTGCGCGTGGACAGCGACAGCACCGATCCCCTGGATACACGGATTATGCGTTCTGCCAGCACCATTCATTTTGGACGCTGGGGTTATCTCGGAATCAAAATTCTCTATGCCATTATCGGTCTCATTCCGCTTGGCCTGTTTATCACCGGCGTGTTAATGTATATTCGTTCACGCCGCACCAAAGTCAGACGCCAAAGACGCCGCCGGTTGATAAAAGATGAATAATATACCCGCCAGAGAACTCGCCATCCGCGAAATTATTTACGGTTCCATTGAGTATGAGACGGCCGTAGCACTTCGCGCGGCGATATTGCGCCAGCCATTAGGTTTGAAGTTTACGCCGGAACAATTACAGGCGGAACAGAATCAACACCATATCGCGTGTTATTATCAAGGCAATCTCGCTGCATGCCTCGTGCTGAAACCCGGCCTGGCGCATACCATTGTCATGCGCCAGGTCGCGGTGACGCCGGCGTTACAAGGAAAAGGAATCGGCAAGGCGCTGATAAAATTCGCCGAGGAATTTGCACTGCAACATCACTATTCCGCCATAATTCTCCACGCCCGCGCAACGGCCATTCCCTTCTACGAAAAGCAGGGATATAAATGCAGAGGAAAATTTTTTGAGGAAATTTCACTCCCTCACAGGGAAATGTATAAGAAGCTGCTGGCGTCGTAGGAGCGCAGCATACTGTGCTCCTATGGCGGAAACCGTAATAAAAGTACTTTTCTTCTTCACGGCATCCTTCACCAAATTTGCGAGCGCCGCGCCATAATCCTCAATGTCAGTCCAACTGGTGGAGCCACTATATAATTTCCAATCCGTCAGCATTCGGTAACTCGGGAAATGGCGTGGTGGGAAGCGTTTGATACCAGTATGCCACGCTGGAAATATCATCTTGGAGCGGTAGATAACGCTGCGGATTTTTTCGCCATCCCAGGGTTTGCATGGTCACTCGCAAATCGTGAATCAGCATATCTGCGCCCCGTGCCAGTCCGGCCAGTTCCGCGTTTGGCGCAGTGTCGCCGCTGAAGGCGATGACCGCGCCGGAGTGTTTGTCGGTTAGCCGTCCGCAAACCGCCGTCACCGGATGCAAGGCGCGGATGGTCTGGATTTGATAACGCTCATCCTGCCAGGTTTCGCCCGGTTCCAGCGGAATCAATTCTAGGTGTTGTTGCAATGGTTCGAATCGATCCGTTTGCAGAAATTCTTGCGCAAGGCGAACGACAACCGGCAAATCATCCGGCGGCCCCACGATGGTCAGTGGGCCGGCGTTTGGTTTCATGGCCCTGTAAAATAGCAGTGCGGACAGGCCCAGATAATGATCGTGATGGCAATGCGTGAAGAATAGCGTCCGCACTTGCAGCGGATCATAGCCGAGCGCATTCATGCGCAGCACATTGGCCTAGACGCAATCGAACAGCAATTCGCCATTCACCAAAAAATTGGCCGTCTCGCTGCCGGCGTCCGGCACCGCGGAGCCGATGCCGAGGAATGTGAGTTTTGTCATTTTAGAGATTGAGGCACGCGCGAGGCGTGCCCCTACAAAATTATTTTTTTACTACCGCAATTCGCTCCACCGAAATAGCGTTTTTATCGCCCACTTTTGCGAACGGAAACGCCGGGCCTTCAAATTTCAGATCGGCCCAAATTTCGTATTTCGCGTTGGGATCTTTGGCGTCGAAGGCGCCCACAATATCGTTCTGAATAATCCACGACCAGAAAAAATAGATATAGTCATGGCCGGTCAGCGTGACATCGCCCAGTTTATACCAGTGATAGCCCGGGCCGGGAATGTCGGCCGGTTGAATCAAACCGGTCAGCGTGCTTTTCTTGCCAACCGTATCATAAACGCCCCATTGCATCGGCAATTTATATTTCGCCAATTCGCTATCGGGAATTTCATAACGCGTGGCATAGCCGCTTTCGGCGTTTTTGTCGGGAACGACTTTTGCGCGATCCTGATAATTGCGCGTGTCGCCAGCGCTATAAGTGGTGAGTTGCGAAGACGGCAAATTTTTGAACTTGGCAGGCGGTGGCAAATAAGTTGGGATGGAGGTCAAACCAGCTACCAAACCTTGCACTTTTTGCCGTTCGGCCTCCTGTTTATCTTTGGTCAGCCACGTATCAATTTGCGAATTCATAGCTTGCAAATAGCGCTTTCCTGCGGCATCTCGATCCAGCGGAAAAGTACTTTCACCATGTCCGTCCTGCCGCCATTGTTGCATCAGCGGACGGAATCGTCGCAAAATTGCGATATCCACCGAGGATCGCGCCACGTTTACGCGCCGCGATAACACAGGATCTTTTTTCACTGCTGCCGCCGCTTTTGCGTAAATGCCATCGGCCTGTTGCAGAAAATCAGTGGTTAAATAGGTAAACGTATCCATTCCCGAAAACCATTGAACGTCCGCGCCGCTCTTTTCGGCGGCGGCTTGCAGCGCCGTCAAATACTGGCGGATATACGGCCCGGCCGCGCCGTAATAACCATCGGTAAATTCCTTCACCAGCGCGTCATAATTCTGATGCGGATTCTCCAGCAATTTGCACAAAACCCACAGTTTCATATCTCGCATGTCGGCGTCGATGGGTTTTTCGAATTCGATAAATTCACCTTCCACATTGTGCCGCAACAGGAATTGCAAATCGGTGGGATAGGTATGCATTGTCGGCTGCGGCAGATGCGGGAAAAGATAGGTTATATCATAATCCCAAATGCGCAGGTTCTTGCAGTGCTTCGCCCAATTCTCCACGTTTTCGCGCATCACGCGATTGCGTTCCGCCGTGATCGGCAATAGCACATTGCTTTGCGTATCGGTCAAACGAACAATCACATTATCGCGCGCGTTCATGTTGGTGGGCGCCTGTTCGCCGGTGTGATAGGCCAGCGTGTCGATATAGACATCCGGAAATTCTTTCTTGACGCCGTCGGCCAGATAGTTGATGAAGCTCAATAAAATGGCCGATTCCGCGCCGCCGTTTTTCTTCACCAATTCCTCGTCCGCCGGGCCGCTGACAAAGCCGACGTGGTTATCGTTTTGCGAAATGCTATAGACATCGGGCGGCGGCAATTGTTTGGAAATAGCCTCTTTTTGAGAAGCGCGAATATTCTGCAAAAGCAGTTTCAAAAATTCTTTCCGCATTTCCGGATTGGACATCGCCAGTTGTGAATTATGCACGGTCGGCGCGTCTTTGCCATTGCCCACAAACCAGTCGGGATGCGCGGGATAATACTTTTTCGGGTCAATATAAATCGATTTGAAAAATGTATGCACGAGATAGGGCGGGCCATAATTGCGGCTGCCGCCGTAAACCGCATCTACCGGCGTATCACCCTGGTTGTCAAGCCGGCTGCGCGCCATAAATCGCCCACCGTCATTACCGTAAAGCGTATAAATGTCACGGTAACGAAACGCCGGTTGGCCGCGTTTATTCAACGTGGGAATAGAAAGTACTTTCTGCGTGGGAACTGTTTCTTCAAACGGCGTCCACCAATGTACGCCGGCAACATCTTCCAGAAAATGATAGGTCGCATACAACGTTCCGCGCGGACGGCCGCCGTCGAGAATAAGCGCATTGCCGGAAGTTTGCATCGTCCATTCTTCATCGGCAAAAGTACTTTTATCGGCGAGATGCTCTTTTGCAAATTGCGTGGGGCCGACGTAAATCAGTGTTCCCGTGAATTTAGCGGATTGATTTTCAGGAACGATTTGGCAATTAGCGCCGGTGATTTGTGAAAGATAATGTTGCAATTCTTTTGCGGCGGTTTCTTCGGAAGGAATTGTCTGCGCGGGCAAAATGATGTTGACCATTTTTTGTGCGCTGATTTCAATTCGATTCTGCTGTGCCCTCGCGCAGGAGCTGATGAGTGTCATCAGCGATAGTGAGAAAAGTACTTTTAACAGCGAGTTCCAGTGTCGTAGTTTCATAGTGAAGTCGTTCCTTGTAATTTCATTGGTAACAATTGAATACAGCGGGGGCAGGCCTCCGTGCCTGCTCATTTAATGTCAGCTTTGCTGACTCCTTTTTCGTGATGTTGCGCGCGGCGTCGGCGGTGCGGACGCCGCGATAATCATAAATAGAACCGGTGACCGGCATCACGCCGATGTGATATTTTTCCGCTAATTCCGCCAGATGCACGGCATCTTTGGCGCTGATGTTGACGACCCAGATAACATCGATATGCGATTTTTCCTTGAGGAGTTTCAGCGTTTTATCGGAAAATTGCCAAATGTCCATTTTGGCATTTTCTGCTGTCCACGCGGTGCGTTCCCACGGCCAGTAAACGCCGCGGGTGAAATTATTCAGTGTTGTTTGTGGTAGTTGCAATGTTTTCTTCATTGGCGAATCGGCATTACCGTTCTTAATGAAAGCGCATGCGGCGAATGTGAGACACGGTACTATTAAGAGATTTGGTAAGAAATGTTTCACGGATTCCTTTGTGAATTGATTTGTTGGAGGTCACTGAGACGTTATATTCCAATTTACGGCGCCTCATTGAAAGTAGGATTTTGTCCCGATGTAGTGAGCGGAGTAATGGAATTGTAGACATTTGCCATCACATTATCAGTCGCTGCTTTATACCATTTCACATGACCATCGCAGAAGGAAATGTTGATGCCATCTAAATGCCGTTTGGCAACCGCAATTTTAGCAAGCCCGGGTCCGCCTGTGCCTGATGTACAGGCTGCTCCCAATTGACATCCCCATTCATAGGCTCTGGCGCTTGCAGGTGAATCATCGAGAATCATAACCGTTAGCGTAGGCTGAGTGAGCGCAGCAAGGCTTTTCCCAGAATTCAGTGTTCCATTATACGTGTTGGCTAACATCATGTTATAGCTATAACTCGTATAACCTGTTGTTGCCGGGTCGGAGCTTGTTGTTGAAACACTGGGGCATTTAAATACCTGCGAACTTTTGATGTAGGGTTCCAGGATATCGGCATAACCGTAAGGGCGGACGGAATGGTTCGAATAATTCTCCCACATGAGTGGAAAATGTTCGTCATAATCCTGCACATACATCATTGTGCCCAGAGCAATTTGTTTGAGATTACTGGAACAACTTGCCCGGCGCGCATTTTCTCTGGCCCGCGCAAAAACGGGAAACAGGATGGCTGCGAGGATCGCAATAATTGCAATAACGACCAAAAGTTCGATGAGCGTGAAGGCTCTGTTCTTTGCGTTTACGTTGTGTGTCATGTTTTTCCTCCAGAAAACAAATTGAAACATCTGATGTGATTATTCCCCAAGATATGTTTTTTAAAACATATCTTTTATTTCGGGCAGACAAAAGTACTTTTTATCGCTTCATGAACGCCCTCCTTCCAATTTCGCCGTGCTTTCGCCGATAACGAGATGCGTGGGAAAGTTGATTTTTCCCACGTCCTTCAAAGAATGCCGCGCGGATTGATCCAATAAGCGCACCGCTTTTTGGGCGATGTCTTCCAGCGGTACATGGATGGTCGTCAGTTTGAGATCGAAGTGAGTGTCCTCACCCGAATCATCATAACCGGTGACGCTGACATCCTGCGGCACGCGATAGCCCTCTTCCCGCAGCGCCTTGATAACGCCGATGGCCGTGGAATCATTCTGCGTCACAATGGCGGTGCAGCCCAGTTCCGCCCAGCCTTCGCAAAGCCATTGCTGCATTTCCAGATAACCGTAACTGACGTAAGTTTGCTCTTCTTCAAGTTGTTGAAGCCGGCGTTGCCAGATCCCATCCGAAGGAAAGCCGCTTTCCGTGAACGCTTTGTTATAGCCGCGTAGACGTAATGGAAAAGAATGGTCTTCTTCGTTGCTGACAATGATAGAAATGCGCCGGTGGCCCAAATCTAATAGATGGCGGGTAATAGTTTCAAAGCCGGCAAAATCGTCCGTGCCCACAGATGGCATTTCGTTTACCTGGTTGATGAGTGAAATCACCGGTTTGCCAAACCTGGCACAGGATTTAATCAGATCTGCGCCGCCTTGCACAATGCAACCGTTGAAAGAAAAATCGCTGGCGCGCAATTGACGGAGATTACACAAAGCCAATTGATAACCACGCGCCGCAGCTTCGTGATGTGCCCCATGCAACAGTTTCATCGAATAAGAGGAAGATCCATACATCGTGCCGCTCTTTTCGGGAACCACAAATGTCAGCATTCCGGTTTGAACAGACGGAGGATTGGTGACATAAACCCCGCTGCGCGCGCGCCGTTCGATGAAGCCTTCTTTTTCCAACTGATCGTAGGCCTTTTGCATGGTGGCGACGGATGCGCCATGCTCGCGATACATTTCCGCAAAGGAAGGCAGCCGGTCGCCCTCTTCCCATTCGCCGCTTTGAATTTTCGCGCGAATGCCGTCGGTGAGTTGGACGTAACGAGGTTTGGTTTTGGTTGTTGACATTAGTCACCTCCTGCGATTACGATGGTTAGATTATTACTTCAATGGAATTATTATAATCTGTATCGTAATAGATTGTCAAGTGATATTTTACAATGCAATAAAAACCGACAATCAGGTGAAAGTACTTTGGCTCATGTCTCACGTCCCGAGCAAAAGTACTTTTACAATACCGCTGAAATTTCTACGCCGCTTCCTTCCACAAAATCATATTTCCATTTTGGTTTGTAGCCGAGTTCTGTGTATAAATCAGCGGAGATGAATTCTTTGTTTGCTGTGGATACCACCGGATAAACACCATATTGCAAATCTGTGGTGAGGCAACATTCGATTGCCGAGGCGATATCTCGAACGTCAGCGGCCCATCCGCACGACTGTTTAGAATGAATCCATCGGAGTGTTGAAGGCTCGTTCTCAACAGAAGGCTGTGCCAGGCGCAGGCAAAGTACTTTCATGGATTGCCCGGAATCAGGTTGGCGAAAGGCGTAACTGCGTCCCACATTTTCGCCGAAAATTTTGGTGGCGGCGTAGAGATCATTGGGGCGATCCGGTGTGCCAACGCCAATGTAATCATAAACGGGCTGGCCAAGCATGGCTGTCATACTTCCAATATGCACCACGCGGGAAACTCCCGCGCGCCAGGCTGCTTCAAAGACATGATAGGCGCCGCGTGCGTTCACTTCGATGCAGTTTTCGTAATAATGCCGGAGGCCTTCTGCCTCGATTCTATTGGCGTTGTGATAATCAGCGGTGGCACAGTAAACAACGGCGTCAAATTTTTCGCCGTCAGGCGCGCCGTTTTTGATGGTCGATTCAATATCATGCCAATTGACAATATCCACTTGTTGAACGGGCAGTCCTGCCACTTCTCCGCCGTCTATTGCTGCTGGGATAATGTCATATTTATTTTTCAAAATGGCAACGGTATGGCTGCCGACTAAACCGGTAGCGCCGATAAAAAGTACTTTCATAGAAAAACAGTTTTATTATGTCACGGCGCGGCGGCCGCGTAAAGCGCCGGCGATGGTCATTTGATCGGCATAATCCAAATCGCCGCCGAAGGGCAAACCTCTGGCGAGTTGCGTAATTTGCACGTTGCTGGATTGTAGCTGGCGCGATAAATAATTAGCGGTGGTTTCGCCTTCCACAGTGGCGGAAAGTGCCAGAATAACTTCTTGAACACCCTCGTCGCGCACACGTTGTAAAAGAGATGCAAAAGTTAATTGATCGGGACCGATACCGTCGAGAGGATTTATCAAACCGCCCAGCACGTGATATAAACCGCGAAACTCGCCAGAATTTTCGACGGCCAATAATTCATGCGGTTCGGCCACCACGCAAAGCAAAGTCCTGTCGCGTCGCGAGTCATTGCAGATGCTGCAAATTTCTTCGTCGGTAAAATTGCCGCAATGCGCGCAGGGATGAATCGACTCATGCAAACTGGCAATAGATGCCGCCAGATCTGCATTATCTTTTTGCGAAGCACGCAACAAATAAAATGCCAAACGCTGCGCCGATTTCGGCCCAACGCCCGGCAATTTTTCCAAATGCGATAAGAGTTCAGCCAGCGGACGGGGGTAAAGCATAGGTGATTAGGTATTTGGGTGTTTAGGTTTTTAGGTGAAAAGACCTTTCGATATGGGATTACCTAAATACCTAAAAACCCAATCACCTAAAAACCTAATCAGAAAGGCATTCCCGGAATTTTGACGCCGCCGGTGACGGCGCCCATTTTTTCGGCGCGGTGTTCGTTGGTTTTGTTGAGCGCGTCGCGAACGGCGGTGACGACTAGGTCTTCCAGCATTTGCACGTCGTTGGGATCAACGACTTCCGGTGCGATTTTGATTTCCAACACTTCGCCAGCGCCAGTCGTGGTCACTTTCACCATGCCGCCGCCGGAACTGGTTTCGAGTTTTTCGTTTTCCAGTTCACCCTGAATGCGGGTCATGTCGGCTTGCATTTTTTGTACTTGTTTTTGAATGTTTCCTAAATTAGGGAGCATGATTTTCCTTTGCAATTAACAATTAGCAATGAACAATTAGCATGTAAAATGACGTCGAAAAGAAACCGAAATTGCTCATTGCTCATTGAACATTGCTAATTGATTATATCTCTTCCACCACTTCCGCGCCCAGCATTTGCTCGGCCAGTTTGAAAACATCTTCCTCTTCTTCGTCCTCTTCGTCGGGCATTTCCTGCACTGGCGCGGCGACGGGGACGGGCGCGGCTTTGGGTTCGGCTAATTGGAATATCAATTGATGCGGCGCAGCCATGCACTCGTTGATGACTTTTTCAAACGGCAATTGTTTAGCAGCTTCGCAAGCTTTTTCATAGTGAAACTGTTTCTGAAATTCCAATATGGCGACGGTTTCGTTCAGTTCCACTGGCATGGCGTCGTGCAAATACGCGACAGCGGGAATGCTGATTTTCTTGCGGATACGCAGCAACACGTACGGCCACAATTCGATGAATTCTTCCAGATCGCTGATGCGGCGACCTTTGCCCGGACCTTTGGAATTGGATGGCTTTTTCGGCGCAACGCTGGGAGCAGCGTCGACCGGAACTGTTGGAGATTCAGCTGGCGTTGGTTGCTCGACTTTCGGGACAGCCGCGACCGGTTGTTCAACGGGCGCCGGCTGACGTGGAACGGTTGGCGGCGCAACCGGTGTTGGCGCTTTTGCGGGAATCTGCGGTTGCGATGTGACCTGTCTTGGCAGAGTTGCTTTAGGTGCTTCCAACAAATTTGCCGATGCGCGCACTAATGTCAATTCCAGCAGCAAGCGATGATCGGTGCTTTGCCGCATATCTTTTTCGGCGGTGCGCAACGCGTCCACCATCGCCAGCAATCGATCGCGCCCCAGCGATTGTGCCTGTTCCTGACGCTGCGCTTTGTCGGCTTCGCTAAAAGTACTTTCGTTCTGGTATCCCACAGTCAGCAACATCAAATCGCGGCAATAGTTAGTGAGGTCTTTGGCCAATTGCGAAAAGCTGGCGCCTTCGCCGACGGCGTTGTCAAGTTGTTCCAAAACAGCGTGGCCATCGCCTTGCGCAACAGCTTCCACAAGACTGGCCAGCAATTCTCGCGATACCGTTCCCAACACTGTCCGCACGTCATTCTCATTGATGGAACGCGGCGAATAGGCCGCCACTTGTTCCAGCAAAGAAAGCGCATCGCGCAACGCGCCGTCCGCCGAACGCGCGATCAAACTGGCTGCATCAGCATCCAACTCAATCTCTTCTTTTCCGGCGACATAGCGCAAGCGTTCTTCAATATCATTCATGCCCACGCGCCGGAAATCATAACGCTGGCAACGCGAAGTCACCGTGACGGGAATTTTATGTGCGTCGGTGGTGGCCAGAATAAAAATCGCGTGCGCGGGCGGTTCTTCTAATGTCTTCAACAGTGCATTAAATGACGACGTGGAAAGCATGTGCACTTCGTCAATGATATAAACGCGATATCGCCCCTGCGCCGGCGCCATGTTGACTTTGTCAATGATATGATCACGAATTTTTTCGACCTGCGTGTTGGATGCCGCGTCGATTTCCACCAAATCCATCACCGGCTGATTTTCCTGCACGCGCAAACAGAAATCACATTCATTGCACGGCGTGGCAGTTGGCCCTTTTTCGCAATTGAGACATTTCGCCAAAATCCGCGCTGTGGTAGTTTTGCCGGTTCCGCGCGGCCCGCAGAAAAGATAGGCGTGAGCAATCCGCAACGGCTCGCTGGACAGCGCGTTGCGCAACGTCCCGGCGATGTGGCTTTGCCCCATCACATCTTCAAAAGTCTGCGGGCGATATTTACGATAAAAGGACATAGGTTTTTAGGCGATTAGGTTTTTAGGTGTTTAGGTAGGGCGGCAAAAGTACTTTTACCCAATCACCTAAATACCTAAAAACCTAATCACCTAAGTTTCGGAGATCGCGCACCCGCGCCTGGACAACGTTTTTCCGGGAGGAATCAAAATCGGTGGCTCGAAACAGGCGGTCTACGGCGCACGGCGGAAAATGCTTACCGTTGCTGCCTTCCAGCCCTGGCGGGGTTCACACCTCGTCGTCGCATAGGACCCGTCTCTCATTGCTCCGTGTTTTGCCCTTCTCACAAAGGCGTGCCGCAACGCGGGAATTCGGCTCTGCTAAAGCGGATTGCAGATAGAGGGCACCGCTGGCTCCCCGCTTAGCGCGATCTGTGGCGGACAGGGAGGGATTCGAACCCTCGAGGCTGTTACACCCACACGCTTTCCAGGCGTGCTCCTTAAACCACTCGGACACCTGTCCAAAGAATTAGGTATATAGGTTATTAGGTTTTGAGGTGTTTAGGTAGGTGAAAAGTACTTTCACCTACCTAAACACCTATTCACCTAAAAACCTAAATACCTATAAATGCTGGTCCGGACAGGGGGGGATTCGAACCCCCGATACCCTTGCGGGTATAACGGTTTTCGAGACCGTCGCATTCGACCACTCTGCCACCTGTCCGCAGGCCATTTTACTATACTGATGGAGATAGAACAATTGCCGTTTTATGCGGCCTTTAAATTTATGCTAACTCTCGGAATAGAAACCAGTTGTGATGAAACCAGCATTGCTGTGCTGGAAAATGAATCGCGGATTATTGTTAATCTTGTCGCCACGCAGATTGAGGCGCACCAGATTTTTGGCGGTGTTGTGCCGGAAATTGCCTCTCGCAAACATTTGGAAATGTTGAATCCGCTGCTCGAAACAGCGCGGCTTGATGCCGGTCTCGAATGGCGCGATATTGATTTAATTGCCGTGACGGCCGCGCCGGGACTGGTGGGATCGCTACTCGTCGGCGTGTCGGCGGCCAAAGCGCTCAGTTTTGCGCATCGCATTCCCTGCCAGCCGGTCAATCATTTGGAGGGGCACATTGCATCGGTTTTTTTGGCGCAGCCGGATTTGCAATTTCCCATGTTGTGTCTTGTCGTCAGCGGGGGCCACAGCGAATTGGTGTTGATGCGCGGCTTCAATCAATTTGAACGATTGGGCCGCACGCGCGACGACGCCATCGGCGAGGCCTATGACAAAGTGGCGCGGGCGCTGGATTTGCCGATGCCTGGCGGCCCGAATCTGGAAAAATTGGCGGCGCAGGGCGATCCGTATGGATTTGATTTCACCGTGACGCATCTGGCGGATGGATTTGATTTTTCCTATTCGGGATTAAAAACTGCGGCATCGCAGGCAAAGATGAAACAGCCGGATAAAATTGCCGATATTGCCGCGTCATTCCAACGCGCGGCGGTCAGCCAGTTGCGCGGGCAAGTGCAAAAAGCCATTGAAAAATACAAGCCAGTCACGCTGGGATTATGCGGCGGCGTAGCCGCCAATAGTGCTGTGCGTCATCAGATGGAAACAGCGGCGAATGAAGCGGGAATTTCGTTTGTGGTGCCGACGAGAGCACTTTGCACCGACAACGCCGCCATGATTGCGGCTGCGGGATATTTCCGTTTTCGTGATTTGCCGGTGGAACAACAGAAGTTTGATTTATCCGTCTTGAATTTTGAGACCAAATCGCTTTTGCCGATCGGCGAAACTGTTTCCTAAAAGTACTTTTACAAATGATTGAAGAAGAGCCGCAACTCACTATTCACACGTTGAATTTGAAGACGCCTTTATCGCGTTCGATTATAGAATCCGCGCCGCGCAAAATACTGCATCAAGGCGGCGGCGTGGGCGCCAGCATTTTTTTGATTGAAACTGAAGGCCGCAAAATCGCCATCAAAGATTTCTATAATACGCCGCTGTTGTTCAAAAATTTAATTGCGCCTTATCTAATTCATCGCGAAATTCGCGCTCTCCAAAGATTGCAAGGTGTTACAGGCGTTCCCCAATTTTATGGACGTCTTGACCGATTTGCTTTTGCGTTGGAATATGTAGAAGGAAAACCGATTTCTGAACTTGCGGCCGAAGAATTGACACAAGAAATTTTCGATCAAGTCCAACAAGCGATTGACGGCATTCATGAACGCCACGTATCGCACGGAGATTTGAAGCGCCGCACCAATTTTATTGTCATGCCAGACAGCCGCGTGATTGTGGTGGATTATGCGTCAGCGGTGATTGGCGGTCGTTGGTGGCGTCCGGTGACAAACTGGATTCAACTGCAAATGGCGCAAATCGATAACAAAGCGGTGGCGAAAATTAAAAAACTCGGCGCGCCGGATTTAATGACACAGCAGGAATGGGATTTATTGAACCAGCCAACTTCGTTAGAAAAATGGGCGAAGAAGTTATTAAAACGATAATTATCTGATATATTTTATGGGGTAAAAGTACTTTTACTTAATTATCTAAAAACATCTCATGTCATCACAACATTCCAATCAAACAAATATCTGGCAAGGCCGCTCCGTTTTGGTGACTGGCTGCACCGGCTTATTGGGTTCTGCAATGACGCGCAGCCTGGTGGATTTGGGCGCGAACGTCGTGGGGCTAATCCGCGACACAGTGCCGCGTTCGGGACTATTCACCGATGGCACATCGGAGCAAATCATTGCCGTTAAAGGCGATGTGCGCGAGCAGTTTTTAATCGAACGCGTGCTCAATGAATATAATATTCAGGTGGTTTTTCACTTGGCGGCGCAATCGTTGGTAGGAACCGCCAATCGCAGCCCCGCGGAAACGTTGGATGTAAATGTCAAAGGCACCTGGTCAGTTTTAGAAGCGGTGCGGCGCACCGGTTTCGGCGAGCGCGGCGTGCAAGCGGTGATGGTGGCTTCTTCCGACAAAGCGTATGGCTCTAATGAAACATTGCCCTATACCGAAGAAACGGCGTTGAAAGGGCAACATCCCTATGACGTTAGCAAATCCTGCGCGGATTTGATTTCGCAATGTTTCGCGCACACTTATAATTTGCCGGTCGGTGTAACACGCTGCGGCAATTTATTCGGCGGCGGCGATTTAAATTGGAATCGTATCGTACCCGGAACCATGCGTTCGATTATCGAAGGAACTTCGCCACTGATCCGCAGCGACGGCACCATGACGCGCGATTATTTATATATCGAAGATGGCGTTAACGCGTATTTAACTTTTGCGGCGGCGTTGATGCAAGATCAAACGCTGGTGGGGAGCGCGTTTAATTTCGGTAATAATCGACCCTTGAAAGTGCTGGAATTAGTGAATGAAATTTTGCAAGTGGGTGGCCGTCCTGATCTGCAGCCGACAGTGTTGGGCGAAGCCAATAATGAAATTCCCGAACAGTTTTTGGATAGCAGCCTGGCGGGCGAAGTGTTGCATTGGAAACCGCAATTTTCTCTTTCGGATGGTTTGAAAAGTACTTTTGAATGGTATCAAAAGTACTTTCAGAAGTAGAGTTTGGGAAAACGATTGTGCATCGGATGTGGAAAAAGTTTTTTCTCAGTAAGCCTGTCGCGCGGTTTTGCAATAAGTTTTATTCCTTCATGCGCGGCAAAGCTATGCGTCACAATAAGCGATTATGGCCGTACGTAAAAGTGCGGCGGAATTCGCAAGAACAGATTGAAGAAATCGACATCTGGCCCGCGGATTGGAAAGTGCAGCTCACGTCGCTTGATCAAGTTCCACGTTCCGAAGAAAAATCCGTCCATCTGATTTTGTCTGGTCCTTCGATCAAGGAAACTGATTACAACCAGTTGAAAATGCCTTGCGTGATGGGCGTGAATGGATCTATCGCGTTGCGGCAAAAATTCGATATCCGGTTTCGTTATTATGTGATTATCGATGCGAGCTTTGTGCGCAATCGTTTGGAATTGGTGCGCGAAATCGTGAAGCAGGATTTGGTTCTTTTCACCAGAGCCGAAGCATTGAAAGAAATTAATTGCCGGCTGACGCGGGAAGAAGTGAAATGCCACATCGTGCTATTTGACCAGGTGGATACTCCCGCTTGCGCGCCGAAGCTGGCTCCGCAAGAATTGTTGCATAAAGCCCAACAAACGCCGGAATGGACATTGTTTGACGCTGGCCGTAATTTGGGATTTAGCACTGATCTGGCGAAAAGTACTTTCGCGGCCAAAACTGTTGCCTATGATGCGTTGCAGATTCTGGTTTGGCTGGGGTTTACCGAAATATATATCCACGGTTTGGATTTGGGCAACGTCAACCGGGTTGCCCGATTTTATGAAAACGAAGAGGATAATTTAAGCAGCAATATCGATGTGAATTTTGCGAATTTCATTGAACCATCATTTCGGGGCGCTAGCCAGTTATTGAAGAAGCAAGGCGTGCATGTTTATAATCTTTCCCTGCAAAGCGCTTTAAGGGAAGACATTTTTCCCAAAATAAGTTGGCGTGAGTTGGAACATCGTTAATTAACGATGCTATTACGGGGTGGATTTACTCATTTTTTGCGGTGTCTTTTTTCAATTCAATCATATCAACCAGCAGCTGGACATGATTTTTAAAGTGTTCTTGTTGCTGTTCGATAAATAAATGGCATCGTTCTTTCAGCATTTTTTGATATTGTGAATCGGTGATAATACGAAGCCATTCATCAGCAAGTTCTTTGGAGGAATTGATACGAAACCCAACGCCTGCTTCTATTGCAGGTGTGTGAGAAACATGGATTTTCCCGTCTCCATGTCCAAAGCAAACTGGAACTTCCCATTCCAGAGGTTCATAGATATTGTGTCCCACGCCATGCAGAGTTCCGCCTACATAAGCAACCTGGCCAAATCCGTAGGCATCGGAGAGTTCTCCCATGGTGTCCAAAATTAGGACATCAGGACGCGAAGCCGACTGAAGCGAAGCGTCATAATGACTTCGCAGGCTGTAACGGATATCATGTTGTTGTAATAGCTCCTCTATTTCCTTTACTTCGTCTAGGCTCCTGGGTGCCATTAAAAGAAGATAGTCGCAGTGAGGCCGCACGGTTTGGAATGCGTCCAGAATGAGTTCCGGTTCCCCTCTGTGCAAACTTCCAGTGACAATCAGGGGAAGTGCTTCCGGATTATTGCGCTCGATCCATTCTTTCAACTGGGCTGATTCCGGGCGAAGACTTCGTGGCACTACAAAACGGGTGCTGCCTGTCACACGCACATCGACATTTTTATCAAATAGCGCAAGATGGTCTTGCTTATCTTCTTCGGTTAGAAATCCGATAGCGTCGTAACCGTGCAATGTCCAACGATTTAGCACAGACCAAAATTTGAATCGTGCAGGCTTATACTTTCTTGGCGGAACGCCAATGGCACACATGGGAGAACCCCATAACTGACTGGCCCAGGCGATGTTGGGAAACCATAACAATCGCATTGCAACGATTACATCAGGGCTGGTTTTCTTTATCCAAGGCTTAACGAAAGGCCAAAAATCGAATGGGTAGAATGACGCGGGAGCGCCGCCAGTTTGGCGCTGGAACGCAGTCATATCAGCGATCTCACGAACAGTGACGATTACCTGCAGCTCCGGATATATTTCTCTCAAGGCATTCGTTAATTTGATGCAGGAGAGTATTTCTCCCAGGGCGCTACACATGAATACAAGCCGGATAGCTTTGGGATTTGCATCCGGCAACCCAAAAGTTGGAGTGGTGCATCGTGCAGGAATAAAGTAGCTCCAGTTGCGTTTGCGGATTGTCCTATATAATTTAGCCAGTAACAAGTAAGGTGAAAAAATAATAATGGCCAAATTATAGAGAAATAATCGCCAGTCGTAAAATAGGGACAGATGATTTTTTCTGGAAGATTGCCTGAGAGGTTTTTGTTCTTGTTGCATGGGTTCGTGAAAAGTACTTTTGAGAACAATTTGATTTCACAGTTTATCGGAATCGCTATAACGAAGGCATTTTATTTCGCTCATTGGCTACGAGAACGCAATGTAAATGTATACTGTATTGTAATTGAGTAATCGTGAGATAAAAGTACTTTTGGAAAAGGATTGTAAAAAGTCAAGTCAGTATGCTTAATGAAAAGTCCAAACGGAATATCGTGCGAAATTATTATTTATTTCCCACTATATTAGCTCATTGCAAACGATGCAAATCAGAATCCATGCCTGAAGTGAATCTATCACAGCAGCGGATTCCCAAGATTATTCATTACTGTTGGTTTGGCCGTTCCCCGGACACCGAGTTGAAAATTAAGTGTATGGAATCATGGAATAAATACTGCCCGGACTATGAGTTGCGCTTATGGAATGAAGACAATTTTTGTATGGACGCATACCCATTTGCGAAACAGGCTTTGCAAGATAAAAAATGGGCATATGTTTCGGATGTAGCAAGATTGCACTCCCTTTATTATGAAGGCGGGATTTATATGGATACGGATGTTGAATTATTCCAACCGATTGATCGCTTTTTAGAGGAAGATTTTTTTTCGGGTTATGAATCCCGCCGGAGAATTCCGACCGCAATAATGGGAAGTAAAGCAGGGAACCATTATTTGGGGAAATTATTGTTATGGTATGTCGGCAAAAATTACAAGCGGGGATTTTATGATGTGCCGAATGTTAAAATAATTAGCAAGTTTACGACGAAATTTTACGGGGTGACGTTGAACGGAGAAGAATTCACTGTGGAAGATAATGGCCACAAAGCCCATTTTTATCCTGAGACATATTTTTGTCGTCCTGTAAAAAATGCTGCGGAAGGTTATGCAAAACATCATTTCTCGGGTTCATGGAAAGATCTCTAAGATTAGAAAAGTACTTTTATTGACATGAAAAATGCCTTGATCTTGTGCGCAGGCAGCGCGCGGCGTCTTTTTGGCGATGGAGAAAATAATCCCAAATGCCTTTTACCCATTACTGCAAACAGCGTTATTCTGGATCATTTAATCCGGCCGTTGCAGACGCGCGGATACAATATTATTCTCGGCACCGGCTGCCGGCACGACTTGGTGGCGGCGCATGCGGAACGATATTCCGGCGTGCGTTGCGTGTATAATCCCGATTATCAAAGCACCAATTCCATTGTCACGTTGTGGCAATTGCGTGATTTTGTGGCCGATTCCACTTTGCTCATCAATGGCGATCTGGTGGTGGATGAAAGTACTTTTGATGCGTTTACCGATGAAGCGACGCCGCAAATTCTGACTATCCCGGCAACACATTTTGACGCCGATTCCTATCGCGTGGTGTTCGATGAAAATCACTCGGCGGTGCGCATGGGAAAAGATATTGAAGATGTGCCTTCCGTCAATTGCACGGCTTTCACGGGGATTTCGCGGGTGGGAAATGCCAAGCGATTCCTGGGTGAAATTGAAAATTTGTTGCAAAACGGAACAAGGGATACCTGGCCTACAACGGCTTATCGAAACCTGATCGGCGAGATGCCGATTCGCGTTCATGTTTTGCAAGATACGCTATTTTTCGATGTGGACACGCCCGAAGAATTCGAAGCGGCAAAACGAGCAATGGCATGAAAATCGTTTATTACACGCGCCACATCCGCGATTATTCCTGGGTGGAATCGATCTGGAAAGAAACCGGAGGCGTGTTTTGTTCTGATCTGCCCGAAACGGCGGCGTTGTTCGAACGGAATTTACCGGATGTGCCGTTTCGATTTTTGCCGCCTTCCACCAAATTAACTGTGGGCCGCAAAGTGGGCAGCCGTTACGGACTGGCGATCAAACGCAAAGCGCGGCGATTTCAATTGGCTGATGTGGCGAGGCAGATGAATCCGGATGTCATCATTACAACTTCTAATCACCGCCATGCGATCGGCCGTGATTGGAAGAGCTGGCTGCGCCAACGGGGAAATACTTTTTCTCAGGTAAAACAAGTTCAGGCCTTTCATGGCGTTTCCAGCAAGAATGTTAAATTCAATCCCTGGATGGCGGAGTTCGATTTGTTACTCTTGCCGGGAAAACGTGAACGCGATAAATTCGCTGCGTTAGGAATATTGGATAAAATACAATATGCGCTCATCGGCCATCCCAAAAGTGATGCTTTTTTACGCGGTGATTTAACCCAAACAGAAACGCGGCAACGTTTTGGTTTGCTGGATAAAACAACCGTATTATACGCGCCGACTCATGGAGCGTTGTCTTCGTTCTTTACGTGGGGATTAGACATTTGTAAAGCAGTTCCGCGCGAATGTAATCTCATCGTCAAGCCTCATCCTGCTTTAATCACTACGGCAGCCAATGAGGGAACGGGTGAGAAAACCATCGAGGAAATAAAAAATCATTTAAAAGAACGCGGGGCATTGTGGTTGCCGCTGGAACCCGATGTAGTTCCGTTGATGTCTGCCTCAGATATTTTAATTACCGATTATTCTTCTGTTGCCGAAGAGTTTTTGGTATTTGACAGGCCTCTTATCTTTGCAGATCATCTGGCGAATGCCACCGGGCGTGACCGGCTGCACCGAGATAAAGGCGATTGGAAAGAACTCTTCGAAGCGGGACTGCAAGTTACAGAGAAGAATATGTTTCCGGCAGCGTTGGAAAAAGTACTTTTGGGCTTGGACGAACAAAGTGACGTGCGCCACAAATTACGAGATTACGTCTTTGAAAACCTGGACGGCCACTGTGCGGAACGCGCGGCGCAAGCGATTAAAGCTATCTCTTAGCGGGATTCTTTAGTACATGCTAACATCGGTATGATCTTCGTTCTTAATATTAGGTAAAATAAGACAGGTTCTGTTTTTTACGCCGTTTTTCATAGACGATGACATATAACCCCCGCTGCATTCTTATAGTCCGGCTATCCGCTTTGGGCGATATTGTTTTCACCACTTCATTACTGGAAACATTGCGCGTGGCTTATCCTCAGGCGCATTTGGCGTGGATTGTGCAGAGTACTTTTGCCGGCATTCTGCGTGATGATCCGCGTGTGGATGAATTGATTGTGATAGAGAAATCCGTGTTAAGCTCGCCGATGGGGTTATTGGCGTTGCGGCGGCAGTTGCGCGCGAAACAATTCGATTTGGTAATTGATGCGCAGGGAACATTAAAATCTAATGTCATCAGCGCGTTGGCAGGAAGCGAGCGCATTGGTTTTGCCGCTAAAAAAGTGGGGAAAATATTGCTGCGGCGGGCGATTCCCAAAGGCGGTGATATTCGCGATATTTCATCGGAGTATCGTTTTTTGGCGGAGACCATCACCGCATCTCCGGCGGCTCCGCCGAACTTGATGATTGATGATGCTCGTCGGCAAGAAGTTATTTTGGAAATGCAAAAGAAGGGAATCGATCCAGGCTTTGTGGCGCTTTGTCCATTTACCACCAGGCCGGAAAAACATTGGATTGCAAGCAATTGGCCGGAGCTGGCTCAACTGCTTTCCGCGGAAGGCATGCAATGCGTTCTTTTTGGCGGCCCCGGAAATGTGGAGGCATCGCAGGGAATGGTGACAGAGCCGGCTTCATTTGTAAACTTAACCGGACAAACGAAATTGGAAAGCCTTCCCGCGTGGTTTTCGATGGCGGGACTTGTGATAGGCGTGGATACAGGGTTAACGCATATTGGCGTGGCGGTAAAACGGCCGGTGGTGGCGTTATTCGGCGCTACTCGTCCGTATACACAAGGAACCAATTCGCCCTTAAAAGTACTTTTGGACCCGCCGCGTGATGAACATTGGGAATGTATGAATGGATTGACACCGCAAATGGTTTTACAAGCTGCCCGAAGCATGAGAGAGATCGTTGTATGAAAATAGTTCATGTGGAAAGTGGTAAACATTTGTATGGCGGAGCCTTGCAAGTGTCTTATCTCGTGGAAGGTTTATCCGCGCGTGGTGTGGAGAACGTGGTCGTTTGCCCGCCTGGTTCGGGTCTCGCCGAGCATTTCAGGCATTCTCCTCAAGATGGCGTTCGCGTTGTAGAAATGGAGCCCAGCAGTTTGAGCCTTCGTTTTGGAATTGCTTTGGAAAAGCTGTTGCGCCGTGAGAAACCGGATATCGTGCATTTGCATAGCCGCCGCGGCGCGGATGTTTTTGGCGCATTAGCGGCGCATCGTTCCGGGGTGCCGTCGATTCTTTCACGGCGTATTGATAATCCGGTGAAGTCGATTTTGATACGCCAGAAATTTCATTATTACGATCGTATTATTTGCATTTCTCAGGGTATCAAAAATGTTCTGTCCAGTGCCGACGTGGATGAAGCAAAGTTGTGTGTAGTGCGTTCTGCGGTGGACGCGAAGCCGTGGTTAGAAATCCCTTCGCGAGAATCATTAGCGAAAGAATTCGGTTTGCCACTTGATGCGCTTTATATAGGTGTTGTGGCGCAACTTATTGAGCGGAAAGGACATCATATTTTGTTGGAAGCATTGCGTAATATGCCCGAACGCGAGCAATTGCGTGTATTAATCTTCGGAAAAGGGCCGCAACGTGAAGTTTTGGAACGTCTGGTGCGCGAGATGGGATTGGAAGATATTGTTCGCTTTATCGGTTTTCGCGACGATTTGCCGCGCTGGATGGGCGCATTGGATATGTTGGTACATCCGGCGCTGATGGAAGGAATGGGGATTTCGCTGTTACAGGCTTCCGCCGCCAAAGTGCCTATTGTGGCATCGGATGTGGGTGGCATTCCTGAAGCAGTGCGCCATGGAGAGAACGGTTTGTTAGTTCCGCCTAACGATGCCGTCGCCTTGCGCGCCGCGATCCGGAAATTGGTGCAGAATCCGGATTTGCGCAAACAGCTGGGCGAAACGGGACGGCGCATTGTCACCGAAGAATTTTCTATTGATACCATGGTGGAAGGGAATTTGTCGGTGTATAACGTGGTTAATATGATGTATAAATAAAATAGGTTTTTAGGTATTTTGGTTTTTAGGTGTTTAGGTAAAAGTACTTTTATGCCCGCTTAAAAACCTAATCCGTATGAAAAGTACTTCCACGTTACAATCTTCTTGCGGCACGGCTGCTGTTGCTGCGGGGAAGGGGACGATAATCAGCAATGCCGCCACTATGTCGATTCCGGTGCGGCGTATTCTGACGATTCATCCCAACGGCCTGGAAAGCCTAATTTTTACGTTGCCGGCTTTGCGGACGTTGCGCGAAAGTTTCCCTGGTGCGCGCATTGGCACCGTGATTCCCAATAGCTTGCAAAGTTTGATGAAAGAATCGCTTGATGTGGATGATATTTTACCGCGCCGCTACCAGAGCATTTCATCGCAAACGGCACTTTGGGTCAGATTGCGGGAGCAACATTTTGACATGGCAATTTGTTTTGCTACCTCACGCCACGCCACGTTGATGGCCTTCGCCAGCGGAGCAAGCGTGAGAGCGGGATTTGCGGGCGCGCGTTTGGGAAGATTATTAACGCAACAGGTTTCTAAAGATGCAGTCGTTACAGTCGATTCATATTTAGAATTAACGGGATCATTAGGCTGCCGTATCTGCGAACGTAGTTATCGAGATTTGTTACCTTTGTCTCCACAAAGTATCCAATCCGCCGATGCGATGATTGCCGAGCATGGCATCAAAAGTACTTTCGCTGTGGTCGGCCTGGGCAAAAGTACTTTTATGGTGCAGCGGGATTTGTGGGGGAAAATAATATCGTCGCTGGCTGCTAAAATGCCTGTGGTAATCGTGGGGATGAATGCAGTGAATAGTCTTCCCGAAACATTATCAACGTGCGATTTTAGTGGCAAAACAGAGATGCCTATTCTCGCCGCTTTGTGCGCGCGAGCGGAAGTGTGTTTAGGAAATGATAGCGGAATTTTGCATTTGGCCGCTTGCATGGGAACGCCGGTTGTGGAGATCGACGATTCTGCCGACGGCAAATTGCAACCAGTTAGAGGAGTGCCATACCGTTTATATTCGGCGAATCAATTACAGCCGGAAGAAGTGCTGAAAGCGCTGGATGAGGTTCGTCACTCGATGTAGGGGCATGGCGTGCCATGCCCAATCTGTGTCCTAAAAGTACTTTTCGTTTGACAAAACCAATGAATATAGAAACAGCCCAACACATAATCAAACTCGCCGCCGATCGCCGCGTTGCGGTGCTTGGTGATTTGATGCTGGACGAATGGATTATGGGCGAGGCGTTGCGCATTTCTCCCGAAGCGCCGGTTCCCGTGGTGCAGTTTTCGCGGCGCTGGACGGCTCCCGGCGGAGCGGCGAATGTGGGGATGAATCTCAAAAATCTCGGCGCGAAAGTGAGCGTTCTGGGCGTCATCGGCGATGATGAAGCCGGTCGCGATTTGAAAAGCGAATTGATCAAATCTGGAATTGATACTGAAGGAATTATTTGTGATTTGGATCGTCCCACCACGCAAAAAACCCGCATCATGGCACAGCGTCAGCAAATGGTGCGCGTGGATCGGGAAACAGATTTGCCGTGGCCGGCGGAATTGTGTGAGCGATTTCAAGAACAGTTAGAAAAGCAAATTCTTCAATCTGAGGTATTGTGTATTTCTGATTACGACAAAGGTTTGGCGCCCAGCGGATTGGTGCAATGGGCGATTCAGCTGGCGCTGGAAAATAATAAAAAAATTACCTCCGGCCCCAAACCGCGCAATATCGATGCGTTTCGCGAAGCGGAGTTTGTTTCTTTGAATGAAAAGGAAGCGAGCCAGGCTGCCGGATTTTCGTTGAAAGACGAAAACGTCGTGGCGCAGGCCGGCCGGCTATTGCGCGAGCAATTGCAATGTTCCGCGTTGGCGATCACGCGCGGCGCGAAAGGCGCGATGTTATTTGAAGTGGATGAAAATCCGCGCTCGATTGCCGCGCACGAAGTGGAAGTTTTCGATGTCGCCGGCGCGGGAGATACATTTTTGGCGGCGGCGACGCTGGCGATTTTGGCCGGAGAAAATTATGGAAACGCCTGCGAATTAGGCAATCTCGCCGCCGCCGCCAGCGTGCG
>Ga0164242_10001315_pt1 | contig 29363 bp, 25 predicted proteins | sample OricomgcompostMG_FD_108783 | JGI IMG/M metagenome (GOLD analysis project Ga0164242, IMG submission 108783) | Miracle-Growth compost microbial communities from Emeryville, California, USA - Original compost - Miracle growth compost (MG) ...
CGCTGCAGGAGGCGTTGCTCGCCACCTATCAGGGCAACCCGACGCTCACCGGGCAGCGCGCGCAGCTTCTCGCCACCGACGAGAACGCCGCGATCGCCCGCTCGCAGGGGCGGCCGCAGATCAACGGCAATGCCCAGTTCACCCAGGGTCTGAGCGGCCTGCCCTCCGTCCAGGGCTATAACCGCGCGCTGACGGCGGGCGCGACGGTGAGCCTGCCGATCTTCCAGGGCGGCCGCGTGCGCAATGCGATCAGGGCGGCCGATACTCGGGTGGAAGGCGGCCGCGCCGATCTCCGCGCGGTGGAGGGCGACGTGTTCGTCGATGCCGTCACTGCCTATATGGACGTGCTGCGCGATCGCGCCATCGTGAGGCTCAACGCCAACAATGTGAAGGTGCTGGAGACCAATCTTCAGGCCACCCAGGATCGTTTCCAGGTGGGCGACGTGACGCGCACCGACGTCGCCCAATCCCAGGCGCGGCTTGAGCTCGGCCGCAGCCAGCTCGCCGCCGCTCAGGCCTCGCTGGTGGCGAGCGAGGAGAATTACCGCCGGGTGATCGGTTCCGAGCCCACCGATCTCGAAACCCCGCCGCCGCTCCCCACGCTGCCGGCGACCCCGGACGCGGCGGAGGACACGGCGATCGCCAGCAATCCCGCCATCGCTTCGGCGGAAGCGGCGGTGGAGGCGGCGCATTACGACGTCTCGGCGGCGCGCGGCGAGCGGCTGCCCACCATCTCGCTCAGCGGCGGCGAGAATTACTTCAATTATCTGAACTCGGTTCCCGGCGGCCTGGGCATAGGCGGCCCTTCCGATCACGGCGACTATTCCTCGGTGGGCGTGACGGCGACCATCCCTTTCTACCAGGGCGGCGGCCCGGGCGCGCGGGTGCGGCAGGCGCAGGCCAATGAATCGCAGGCGATGGAGCAGAAGACGGCGGTGGAGCGGCAGGTGGTCGCGAACACCCGCGCGGCCTTCTCCTCCTACGACGCCTCGCTCGACACGATCAATTCGAGCGAGGTGGCGGTGAAGGCCAACACGCTGGCGCTCGAAGGCACGCGCGCGGAGAACAGCGTCGGCACGCGCACCGTGCTCGACGTGCTCAACGCCGAGCAGGAGTTGCTCAACAGCCAGGTGACGCTCGTGACCGCGCGGCACGACGCCTATGTCGCGGGTTTCGCGCTGCTGAACGCGATGGGGCTGGTGAATTACAAGCATCTCGGGCTGGTGGGCGGGACGCTCTACGATCCCACCATCCACTATCGCCACTCGATCCACGCGCTGAGCGATTTCGACGAGGATCCGAAGCCCCGCCCCGTCGCCAAGCCCACCTACGGCCCGCAATTGCCGGCGGAAAATCCCCCCGTGACACCGGCCGCCAAGTGAGAGATAAGGCGCTCATGGGGCAGGTGAACCATGAGCCGTCGATGGAGGATATTCTCGCCTCCATCAAACGCATCATCGCCGAGGACGGGGACGTCGCGGCGGTCAAGCCGCGCAAGCACATGGCGCTCCAACGCGAGCAGGAGGCCGAAGAGGCCGAGCCCGCGCCGGAAACCGCCTCCGCCGCCGAACCCGCGCCGGAGCCCGCGGGCGCGCGGGCGGACGAGGAGGAGGATGTGCTGGAGCTGACCAGCCCGGTGCCCTCCGCGCCCGCGCCCGCCAACGGCCATGCCTCGGCGGCCGGCATGCTGCTCTCCGATCCCGCCGCGCAGGCCAGCCGATCGGCCTTCGCCGCGCTCTCTCAGCTCCAGGTGCGCGCGCAGAACAGCGATCCCAACACGCTCGAAGGGCTGGTGGCGGACCTGCTCCGCCCGATGCTGCGCGAATGGCTCGACCGCGAGCTGCCGGCGCTGGTGGAGCGCCTGGTCAAGGCCGAGATCGCCCGCATCAGCCGGGGCTGACGGAATATTATTCGGATGAGGATGCGTGGCGTAGCCGCCTAGCCTCCCGCGCGCGCCCCTGCTAGGCGCGGTGCGCCATGACCGAGCTGCCCAAGACCTTCGATCCCGCCGCCATCGAATCTCGCTGGTATTCGCATTGGGAGAGCCAGGGCCTGTTCCGGCCCGAGCGCCCGGACGCCGAGCCCTTCACCATCGTCATCCCGCCGCCCAACGTGACGGGTTCGCTCCACATCGGCCACGCGCTGGACAACACGTTGCAGGACATTCTCGTCCGCGTGGCACGGCTGAAGGGAAAGGATGCGCTGTGGGTGGTCGGCACCGATCACGCCGGCATCGCGACGCAGATGGTGGTCGAGCGGCAGATGAACGCGCGCGGCGAGAAGCGCACCGACCTGACCCGGGAAGGCTTCGTCGAGCGCGTGTGGGAATGGAAGGCGGAGAGCGGTGGGCAGATCACCCGCCAGCTCCGCCGGCTCGGCGCCTCGTGCGACTGGGCGCATGAGCGCTTCACCATGGACGAGGGCTTCTCGAAAGCCGTCGGCCATGTGTTCGTGACGCTCTATGAGCAGGGCCTGCTCTATCGCGACAAGAGGCTGGTCAACTGGGATCCGGGCCTCAAGACCGCCATCTCGGACCTGGAGGTCGAGACGCGCGAGGTGCAGGGCAAGTTCTGGCACCTGCGTTACCCCCTGGCGGATGGATCGGGCCAGATCGAGGTCGCCACCACGCGGCCGGAGACGATGCTGGCCGATATGGCGGTGGCCGTGCATCCGGGCGACGAGCGCTATACGGCGCTGATCGGCAGGCAGGTGCGGCTGCCGATCACCGGCCGCCTGATCCCGATCATCGCCGACGAACATGCCGATCCCGAGCTGGGATCGGGCGCGGTGAAGATCACGCCGGGGCATGACTTCAACGATTTCGAAGTGGGCAAGCGCGCCGGGTTCAAGCCTGCCGACATGCTCAACATGCTCGATGCCGAGGCCAGAGTGATTCAGTGCGGCGGCATTCCCGCCGATCTGATCGGGCTCGACCGCTTCGAGGCGCGCCGCGTGTTGGTCGAGCGGCTGGAGGCGGAAGGGGCGCTGGCCCGTGTCGAGGATCGCGCCATCCAGACCCCCTTCGGCGACCGTTCGGGCGCGGTGATCGAGCCGTGGCTGACCGACCAATGGTATGTCGACGCCAAGACCCTCGCCCAGCCCGCGATCGAGGCGGTGAAGGACGGGCGCATCAGGATCGTGCCCGAAACCTGGGCCAAGACCTGGTTCAACTGGCTGGAGAATATCCAGCCCTGGTGCGTCTCCCGCCAGCTCTGGTGGGGGCATAGGATCCCGGCGTGGTATGGGCCGGAAAAGAATTTCGAGGCGGGTGTTGGAAATACTAAGCATTTCGTTGGTCTGAATCAGGAGGAAATCCAAGCGCAAGCTGCGGATTTCTACGGATTGCCGGCTGACCGCATCTTCTTCTCGATGACCGGGACTGCTGGCTTGGAATGGCTCGACGTGCCTGATCCGGCGGTAGTCCTCTGGCAAGATGCCGATGTCCTCGATACCTGGTTCTCCTCGGCGCTGTGGCCGTTCGGGACGCTGGGGTGGCCGGACGCCGATCCGCGCGCGATCGGGCGTTATCCCAACGACATCCTCATCTCGGGCTTCGACATCCTGTTCTTCTGGGATGCGCGCATGGCGATGCAGGGGCTGCACTTCCTGAACGATGTGCCGTTCCGTACCCTCTACCTGCACGGCCTGGTCCGCGACGCGACCGGGGCCAAGATGTCCAAGTCCAAGGGCAACACGGTCGATCCGCTGGGCCTGATCGACCGCTACGGCGCGGACGCGCTGCGCTTCACCCTGGCGGCGATGGAGAGCCAGGGGCGCGACATCAAGCTCGATGAGAAGCGGGTCGAAGGCTATCGCAACTTCGCCACGAAGCTGTGGAACGCCGCGCGCTTCCTCCAGGCGAACGGGGTGGGGGCGTCGGCCCATCTGGAGCCGCCCGCGGCGGAGCTGCCGGTCAACCGCTGGATCATCGCCGAGACGGTGGCGACGGTGCAGGCGCTCGACCTCGCGCTCGCCGATCTGCGCTTCGACGAGGCGGCCAACGCCATCTACCATTTCGTCTGGTCCCGCTTCTGCGACTGGTATGTGGAGTTGGTGAAACCTGTCTCGAGCGGAGCCGAGAGAGGGCAGGTGGACGAGGAGACGCGCGCCGTCGCCGGCTGGGCGTTCGATCAGATCCTCGTCATGCTCCACCCCTTCATGCCCTTCATCACCGAGGAGCTGTGGCATGCGATGGGGCCGCGCGAATACGACCTGATCGTCGCGAAATGGCCGATGGCGGACGCCCGCGCGCTCGATCCCGAGGCGGCGAAGGAGATCGATTGGCTGATCCGGCTGGTGAGCGAAATCCGCGCGGCGCGGGCCGAGCTCAACGTGCCGCCGGGCGCGCGGCTGCCGCTCCATGTGCGGGATGCGGGTGACGTAACCACGACGCGGCTTACCCGACAGCAGCCGGCGATCGCCCGGTTGGCGCGGGCGGATTCGGCGGGTGGCGAAGCGCCCGCCGCCGCCGCCGCGCAGATCGTGGTGGACGAGGCGACCTTCGTGCTGCCGCTCGAAGGCGTGATCGACATCGCAGCCGAGCGGGCGCGGCTCGCCAAGGGGAAGGCGGCGGCGGAGAGGGAGCGGGACGGCCTTGCGGCGCGCCTCGCCAATCCGAGCTTCGTCGAGCGCGCCAAACCCGAGGCGGTGGAGAAGGCGCGCGCCGATCATGCCGAGAAAGCGGCGGAGGCCGAACGCCTCGGCGCGGCGCTGGCGCGGTTGGGTTGACTTCGGACCAGCGCCTTGAATCATTACCGTTCGCCCTGAGGAGGGGCTGAGCTTGTCGAAGACCCGTCTCGAAGGGTATTCCGCAACAACCCTTCGAGACGCCATTTCGACAGGCTCAATGGCTCCTCAGGGCGAACGGATAAATATTCCGGCCAAGCGCCTAAGTTGCGGATGTCCCCCTCGTTGCGCCCCGGCCCCGACATGCTATCGCGGGGCAAGGGGATTACAGGGGAGGTTCGCCCGTGCGTCAGTCCATCGCCTTCACTCTCGCGCTCGCCGCCGGAACCGCGCTCGCCGCGCCCGCCGCCGCGCGGACGCTCCACACCTACGCCGATCTCGCGCTGTCGCCCTCGGGCGATCGCGTCGCCAGCGTCGAGGCGGACGAGCAGCCGGATGCGACCAGCCTGCCGCACGGCGCGATCGTCATCCGCTCGGCCGCCGACGGGAAGATCGTCGAGCGGCTCGATCCCTGCAAGACGTGCGGCTATTCGGACCTCGCCTATGCGCCGGACGGCCGCCTCGCCTTCGTCGAGCGCGATCGCGCCGCCGGCAAGGCGAGCCTGATGCTGGTTTCGGGCAGGTCGGCGAAGCGCCTCGCCTCCGTCTCCGGCCTGATCGCCACCCCGCGCTGGTCGCCGGACGGGAAACGCATCGCGATCCTCGCCACCGTCGGCGCGCGCAAGGAGACCGGCGCGACGCAGGCGGGCGTGCGCGAGGTGGGCGAGATCGGCGAGCATAATGACGAGCGCCGCATCGCCATCGTCCCGGCCGCCGGCGGCGAGCCCCGCTTCGTGTCGCCGGCCGACCGCTTCATCTACGAATATGACTGGACGCCGGACGGGCGCGGCTTTGTCGTCACCAGCGCCAGGGGCAATGGCGACGCCAACTGGTGGGTGGCGACGCTCGACCGGGTGGACGCCGCCACCGGCGCGCTCACCACCATCGCCCGGCCGACGACCCAGCTCAACTTCCCCCGCGTCTCGCCGGACGGCCGCACCGTCGCCTTCATCGGCGGGCTGATGAGCGATTTCGGATCGGTGGGCGGGTACGTCTATACCGTGCCGATCACCGGCGGCGCGCCCGCCGACGTCACGCCGGGCTACAAGGGCACCTTCACCTCGCTGGTGTGGGACAGAGCGGGCCTGCGCGCCACCGCGCTGCTCGGCGATCAGGCGGCGGTGGTGCCGATCGATCCGGCGAGCGGCCCCGGCCAGCCGCTGTGGACCGCCGCCGTCACCACCTCGGCCGGGGACGCGCGCGTCGCCTTCTCGCGCGACGGCTCGCGCATGGCGATGGTGGCGCAGGATTGGGACCATGCCCCCGCCATCTTCGCCGGGCCGGTCGCGCGCCCGATCGAGATCGCGCATGAGAATGACGGCTATCCGGCGATCGCCTCGGCGCGCAGCATCCGCTGGAAGAATGACGGGTTCGACGTGCAGGGCTGGCTGGTCGCGCCGCGCAAGGCAACGCCGGGGGCGCGCGCGCCGATGATCGTCTCCGTCCACGGCGGCCCGGCCGCGGCCGTCACCCCGCGCTTCGTGTGGGACGGGACCAGCGCCGCGCTGCTCAACGCCGGCTATTGGCTGTTCTACCCCAATCCGCGCGGCAGCTATGGGCAGGGCGAGGCCTTCACTTTGGCCAACCGCCGCGATTTCGGCGGCGGCGATCTCAAGGACACGCTCGCCGGCATCGACGCGGTGGAAAAGCAAGCGCCTATCGACGACTCACGGCTCGGGCTGATGGGCGGCTCCTACGGCGGCTTCATGGCGATGTGGGCCAACACCCAGACGAACCGCTTCAAGGCGATCTACGCGGCCGCGGGCTTGTCCGACTGGATCAGCTATTACGGCACCAACGGGATCAACACCTGGATGATCCCCTTCTTCGGCAAGTCCGCCTACGACGATTTCGACATTTACTGGGATGAATCGCCGATCAAGCACATCAAGAACGCGCATACGCCGACGCTCATCACGGTCGGCGAGCGCGATATCGAGGTGCCGCCGACGCAATCGGTCGAATGGTGGAACGGCCTGAAAGCGATGGGCGTGCCGACCAGCCTCGTCATCTATCCCGACGAGGGCCACCATATCCGCGATCCCGAGCATGTCGCCGATGCGCAGCGGCGCGTGATCGCCTGGTTCGATCGCTGGGTGAAACGATGAACATGGCGGCTGCGCGCTTCCCCGTGCTCGTCACCGGCGGGGCGGGTTATATCGGCAGCCATGCGGTGCTGGCGCTGGCGGACGCGGGCTGGCCGGTGGTGGTGCTCGACAATCTCGTCACCGGCTTCGCCTGGGCGGTCGACCCGCGCGCGACCTTCGTGGAAGGGGACGTGGGCGACGCCGCGGTGGTCGGCCGCGTGCTGGCCGAGCAGCGTATCGGCGCGATCATGCACTTCGCCGGATCGGTCGTGGTGCCGGAATCCGTTGCCGATCCGCTCAAATATTATCGCAACAACACCGCCAACAGCCGCACCCTGATCGAGGCGGCGGTGAAGGGCGGGGTGAAGCATTTCATCTTCTCCTCCACCGCCGCGACCTACGGCATTCCGGACGAAAGCCCGGTGCGCGAGGAGACGCCGACGCGCCCGATCAATCCCTACGGCATGTCCAAGCTGATGACCGAGATCATGCTGCGGGACACGGCCACGGCGCATCCGATCAACACCTGCGCGCTGCGCTACTTCAACGTCGCGGGCGCGGATCCGCAGGGGCGCTCGGGCCAGTCGACCGCGGGGGCCACCCATCTCATCAAGGTGGCGAACGAGGCGGCGACCGGCCAACGCTCCCATGTCGGCGTGTTCGGAACCGATTACGCCACGCCCGACGGCACCGGGGTGCGCGATTATATCCACGTCTCCGATCTCGCCGCCGCGCACTTGCTGGCGCTGGAGGCGCTGATCGCCGAGCCCGATCGCAGCCACACCTATAATATCGGCTACGGCCGGGGCTTCTCGGTGCTGGAGGTGCTGGACGCGGTGGAGCGGGTGAGCGGCGTCGCCATCGAACGCCGCCTCGAACCCCGCCGCCCCGGCGATCCGGACGCGCTGGTCGCCGCCAACGACGCGATCGTGGCCGCGCTCGGCTGGAAGCCGCGCTACGCCGATCTCGATACCATCGTCGGCCATGCGCTCGCCTGGGAGCGGCATCTGGCGCGGCGGACCTCCGGGAAGCCTCAACCCGATTGACTCCCGCCCGTCGCTCGGCCACTTCGCGAATCGCTTCCGGCGGGAAACCGCCGGCTGCATGCGCGGGAGAGCGCGGCGGAGGGCCTGCGGCCGGCCGTCGCGCGCCGAAGGAGCAACCGCCCCGGAATCTCTCAGGCCGAAGGACCGCGCGGGCAGCAAAGAGCGCTCTGGAAAGCGGGCGGGCGGCCGGATGCGGCCGATCGCCCCACCGAAGGGGTAAGCGGCGCTCGCGCGCTCGCGAAAGCTCTCAGGTTCCGTGACAGAGGGGGCGAGGATGAACGGGCCGAAGCGGTCGGCCGTCGCCTCGCCACGCACGGAGACCGGGATGAGCATCGAACGCATGGAAGGGATCGAACCCAAAGGCGAAGCCGATCCGGACGCCGTGCCGGACGCGCCCGCCTCGCTGCCGCTCGACGCCTGGCACGAGGCGCATGGCGGCCGCATGGTGGAGTTCGCGGGCTATCACATGCCCGTCCAGTATGAGGGCGTCATGCCCGAGCATCTCTGGACGCGGGCGCACGCCGGGCTGTTCGACGTCAGCCATATGGGCCAGCTTCTCTTCACCGGTGGAGGCGTGGCGGAGGCGCTGGAGGCGCTGCTCCCCGCCGACGTGAAGGGCTTAAGCGAAGGCCGGATGCGCTATTCGCTGCTGCTGGCGGAAAATGGCGGCATTCTCGACGATCTGATGCTCACCCGCCTTCCTGCAGGAACCCCGTTTGCCTCGGGTGAGCCGGGGGCGGCGTGGCTCGACACGAACGGCAGTTTCTACATGGTCGTCAACGGCGCGACCAAGTGGGACGATATCGCGCATCTGCGCGAACATCTGCCCGACGAGATCACCCTCAACCATATGGAGGACCGGGCGCTGCTGGCGTTGCAGGGGCCGGAGGCGGCGGCCGCGCTCGCCCGCGTCGCGCCCGGCGTGGAGGCGCTGTCCTTCATGACCGCCGGTGCCTTCACCGTCGCGGGCGTGGAGGCGTGGGTCAGCCGCTCGGGCTATACCGGCGAGGACGGGTTCGAAATCTCCATCCCCGCCGTCGCCGCCGAGAAGGTGGCGGACGCGCTTCTCGCCCAGCCCGAGGTCAAGCCGATCGGCCTCGGCGCGCGCGATTCGCTCAGGCTCGAGGCGGGGCTGCCGCTCTACGGGCATGATCTGGACGAGGAGACCACGCCGGTCGCCGCCGATCTCGGCTTCGCGCTCTCCAGGCGCCGCCGCGAGGAGGGGGGCTTTCCCGGCCATGCGCGGATCATGCTGGAGCGCGAGCAGGGTGCGATCCAGAAGCGCGTCGGCTTGGTTGTCGAGGGCCGTCAGCCGGTGCGCGAGGGCGCGCTGGTGCTGGACGGGGAGGGCAGCGAGGTCGGCCGCGTCACCTCCGGCGGCTTCTCGCCCACCCTCCAGCGCCCGATCGCGATGGCCTATGTGCCCGCCGCCTCCGCGGAAGCCGGCACGGAAATCCGCCTTGAGCAGCGCGGCAAGCTTTTCACCGGCACGGTGACGCCGCTGCCCTTCGTCCCCCACCGCTATCACCGCAAGGGAGCCTGAACGATGGCCGAGACCTTCTTCACCAAGGACCATGAGTGGATTCGCGTCGAGGGCGACACCGCCACCGTCGGCATCACCGATTACGCCCAGGCCCAGCTCGGCGACATCGTCTTCGCCGAAACGCCCCCCGCCGGCGCGAAGCTGGAGAAGGGCAAGGAAGCCGCCGTCGTGGAATCGGTCAAGGCCGCGTCGGACGTCTATGCGCCGGTGACGGGCGAGGTGATCGAAGCGAACGGCGCGCTGGAGGCGGACCCGGCGCTGGTCAACACCGCTCCGGAGAGCGAGGGCTGGTTCTTCAAGGTCAGGCTGGCGGATGCCTCCGAGCTCGACGGGCTCATGGACGAGTCCGCCTACAAGGCGTTCGTGGAGGGGCTGTGAGGGCGGATGTACCTTACTCCCCCTCCCGCTTGCGGGAGGGGGCCGGGGGGTGGGCCCGCGCTGGAGGCGTGGCGCTCCGCCTAGCCGGCGCGCCCACCCCAACCCCTCCCGCAAGCGGGAGGGGCTAATGACGATCAACGCCACCTCGCGCTGGGACGCCGCCGACTATGCCCGCAACGCCGCCTTCGTGCCGACGCTCGGCGCGCCGGTGGTCGAGCTGCTAGCCCCCCAACCCGGCGAGCGCATCCTCGATCTCGGCTGCGGGGACGGCGCGCTGACGGTGAAGCTGGCGGACGCCGGCGCGATCGTCACCGGCGTCGACGCCTCGCCCGAGATGATCGCGGCGGCGCGGGCGCGCGGGCTCGACGCGCATGTCATGGACGGCCAGCATCTGAGCTTCGGCCCGGAGTTCGACGCGGTCTTCTCCAACGCCGCGCTGCACTGGATGCTCGATCCTTCCGCCGTCGCGGCGGGCGTGTTCCGCGCGCTCAGGCCCGGCGGCCGCTTCGTCGGCGAGATGGGCGGCGAGGGCAATATCGCCACGTTGCGCGCCGCTCTCCACGCCGAGCTGGCGGAGCGCGGCTACGCCATGCCCGGCGGCGATCCGCAATGGTATGCCGCCCCGGACGAGTTCGCCGACATCTATGAAGCCGCCGGCTTCACAGATATCGAGGCGAGCCTGATCCCGCGCCCGACGCCGCTGCCCGCGGGTGTCGCCGGGTGGCTGAGAACCTTCCGCACCGGCTTCCTCGATGCGGCGGGCGTCCCCGACGCCGAGCAGCCCGAGGTCTCCGCCGCCGTCGAACGCCGCCTCGAACCCGCCTTCCGCCAGCCCGACGGCTCCTGGCTCGCCGATTATGTCCGCCTGCGCTTTTCCATGAGGAAGCCCGCATGATTGGGGCGGTTCTCCTCGCAATACCGACTCCGGCGCAGATTGCGGCCGCACCAGCGGTTTCGGTTCCTGAACTGATCAATCATCATGCCGAGCTCGATGGAAAAATTGTGCGAGTTCGCGGTTGGATGGGGCCGTGCAACAAAATGGGGTGTTTTCTCTTCTCTCGGCCCGGAGTGAAATTGAATCCCGGATTGCCCGAGCGTCATCAATGGCTTTCAATCGCGGGCAATTTGGCCTTCGACCGGCAGGTCCAATCGCTTCGTGACCGCAGAGTGACGATCGCCGGCCGCTATGACGATTCTTGCTTACGAGGCGATATTTGTCTCGACCGTTCACCTGAACTGGACCCGCTTGCGGTCGCCATTGACGGTGACCCTTTCAAGCCCGTCGCTCAAAGCAAGGAACCCTGATGCGTTATCTCCCCCTTCAGCCCGAGGATCGGCAGGCGATGCTGGCCGTGATCGGGGCCGCGTCGATCGACGATCTGTTCGTCGACGTGCCGGAAGCCGCGCGGCTCGCCGGGCCGATCGAGAGCCTGCCGCCGCACGCCTCCGAGCAGTCGGTCGAGCGCCGGCTCACGCGGTTCGCCCGCATGAACCAGGCGGCGGGCGACCAACCCTTCTTCCTCGGCGCGGGGGCCTACCGGCACCATGTCCCCGCCAGCGTCGATCACATCATCCAGCGCGGCGAGTTCCTGACCAGCTACACGCCCTATCAGCCGGAGATCGCGCAGGGCACGCTCCAGGCGTTGTTCGAGTTCCAGACGCAGGTTGCGCGGCTTTACGGCTGCGAGGTCGCCAACGCCTCCATGTATGACGGCTCGACCGCCTGCTGGGAGGCGATCGTCATGGCGCGGCGGATCACGCGGCGGGGCAAGGCGCTGCTCTCGGCCGGGTTGCATCCGCATTATGTCAGCGTCTGCAAGACGATGGCGCGCTTTACCGGCGACGATCTGCGCACCGCGCTCCCCACGCTCGCCGACGGCGCGCCGGGCGACGACGGCGAGGCGCTGATCGCCGCGATCGACAGCGATACGAGCTGCGTCGTCGTGCAATATCCCAACATCCTCGGCCATGTCCGCGATCTCTCCGAAATCGCCGAGGCGGCGCACGCCAGGGGCGCGCTGCTGATCGCGGTCGTCACCGAGCCGGTGGCGCTGGGGTTGCTCAAGGCCCCGGGCGAGATGGGCGCGGACATCGTGGTGGGCGAGGGCCAGTCGATCGGCGTCGGCCTCCAGTTCGGCGGCCCTTATGTCGGCCTGTTCGCCTGCGCCGAGAAGCATGTCCGCCAGATGCCGGGCCGCCTGGCCGGCGAGACGGTGGACGCGGAGGGCAATCGCGGCTTCGTGCTGACGCTCTCGACGCGCGAGCAGCATATCCGCCGCGAAAAGGCGACCTCCAACATCTGCACCAATTCCGGCCTGTGCGCGCTGGCCTTCTCGGTCCACATGACCTTGCTGGGCGAGAAGGGGCTGCGGCGGCTGGCCGAGCTCAATCATGCGCTGGCGATGAGCGCCGCCGAACGGCTCGCGAAGCTGCCCGGCGTCGAGCTGGTCAACGGGCCCTTTTTCAACGAGTTCACGCTGCGGCTGGCGAAGGAGGCTCGCCCGGTGGTGCGCCACATGGCGGAGCGCGGCGTGCTCGGCGGCGTATCGCTCGGCCGGCTCTATCCGGGCGTGGACGCGCTGGAGAAGGGGCTGGTCGTCGCCGTCACCGAGACGAGCACCGACGAGGACGTAACCGCGCTGAGCGAAGCGCTGGAGGAGGCGCTGGCATGACGATCAATCCCTCGGGCTGGCGGCCCGAAGCGCCGGAGGAGCGCCGCACCCCCGCCGCCCCTACCTTCACCGGCAACAAGGCGCTGATGCTGGAGGAGCCGCTGCTGTTCGAGATCGGCTCGACCGAGCGGACGGGGGTGGATATCTCCCCTCCCCTTCAGGGGAGGGGCTGGGGGAGCCTGTCGGTCGGTTCCGCCGCTTCAGACATGCCCCACCCCAACCCCTCCCCTGAAGGGGAGGGGCTAAATGGTCTCCTCCGTTCGGCTCCCATCGGCTTGCCCGGCCTCACCGAACCCGAGGCGGTGCGGCATTACACGCGCCTCAGCCGCCAGAATTACGCCATCGACCTCGGGTTGTTCCCGCTCGGCTCCTGCACGATGAAGCATAATCCGCGCCTCAACGAGAAGATGGCGCGGCTGCCCGGCTTCGCGGATCTGCATCCGCTGACCCCGCAGGACGGCGCGCAGGGCGCGCTGGCGCTGGTCCATCTCGTCGGCGAGTGGCTGAAGGCGCTGACCGGCATGCCCGGCATCGCGATGAGCCCCAAGGCGGGCGCGCACGGCGAGCTGTGCGGCCTGCTCGCGATCCGCGCCGCGCACGAGGCGCGGGGCGATGCGCGCAAGACCATCCTGGTGCCCGAAAGCGCGCACGGCACCAACCCCGCCACCGCCGCCTTTGCGGGCTATGCGGTCGAATCGATCCCGGCGACGGCGGACGGGCGCGTCGATCTCGACGCGCTCAAGGCCAAGCTGGGGCCGGACGTCGCCGCGCTGATGATCACCAACCCCAATACCTGCGGCCTGTTCGAGCGCGACATGATCGCGATCGCCGAGGCGGTGCACGCGGTCGGGGCCTATCTTTATTGCGACGGCGCCAACTTCAACGCCATCGTCGGCCGGGTGCGGCCCGGCGATCTCGGCGTCGACGCCATGCACATCAACCTACACAAGACCTTCTCCACCCCGCACGGCGGCGGCGGCCCGGGATCGGGGCCGGTGGTGTTCTCCGAGGCGCTCGCCCCTTATGCGCCGCTGCCCTTCGTCGAGAAGCACGGCGATCGCTATATGCTTGTCGAGGAGGAGACGGTGGCGGAGGAGGGGCACAGCCACGCCTTCGGCCGCATGGTCGCCTTCCACGGCCAGATGGGCATGTTCGTCCGCGCCGCCGCCTACATGCTGAGCCACGGCGCGGACGGGCTGCGGCAGGTGAGCGAGGATGCGGTGCTTTCCGCCAATTATGTCCTGCGCTCGCTGGAGGATGTGCTGGACGCGCCCTTCGCCGCCTCCGGCCCCTGCATGCACGAGGCGATCTTCTCGGATGAAGGGTTCGCCGAGGGCTTCTCGACGCTGGACGTCGCCAAGGGGCTGATCGACGAGGGCTTCCATCCGATGACGATGTATTTCCCGCTCGTCGTCCATGGCGCGATGCTGATCGAACCGACCGAGACCGAATCGAAGGCGGCGCTCGATCAGTTCATCGGGGCGCTCAGGTCCGTGGCGGAAAAGGCCAAAACGGGCGATCCGGCGCTCAAGGCCGCGCCGATCCACGCACCACGCCGCCGGCTCGACGAGACGGCGGCCGCGCGCAAGCCCGTGCTGGTGTGGAAGGAGCCTATCGCGGTCGAGGCCGCGGAATAGGCTCTTCCCTCCGGGTTCGAAGGGCGTGCGCCGGTGCGCACGCCCACATCCTCACTTCCTGTGGTGCCGCGTCCGGTGATGGCGGGCGTGATGGCGCGCATGGTGCCCGCCCGTCTGGGTGCACTTGTCCTGCACCGTCGCCGAGCAGGGCGGATAATCGCCGGTCGCCGGCTGCGGCGTCATCGACATCTGGCCGTTGGGCGTCGTCGCCATGCCGTTATCCGGCGTGGTGGCGGGCATGCCGCCCGGTGCGCTGGTCGCCGGCATCGTGCCCTGGTCGGGCGTCGAGGGCGGCATCGCGCCTTGATCCGGAGTGGTCGCGCCCTGATCGGGCATCGCGCCCTGATCGGGCATCGTGCCCTGATCGGGCATCGTGCTCTGATCGGGCGTCGTGCTCTGGTCCGGCGCGGTGCTCTGGTCCGGATTGGTCGGCATCGCACTCTGATCGGGCGGCGTGGTCTGATCCGGCGGCGTCGTCTGATCCGGAGTCGCCGGCATGGCGCTCTGATCCGCCGGCATGGTCGATTGGTCGGGCGTCGTCGTATCCTGCGCATAGGCCACGCCGCCCAGCGCCAACGCGACGGATGCCAAGAGAATCATCTTCATGTCGTTCCTCCAACCGGGTTCGGCGAGTGAACTGTCTCGCGATAGGGCCAAACCCGGCGCATGGGCGGCGGTTCCATAGGAAAATGCACGGCGCGCGCGCCATCCGCTCATTGCCGAGGCGAAATGAGGCCGATTCGGGCACGAAACGAGGATATTGGAGGACAGCGCCGGCGCCGATGGTGGGTCCGCCGGGATTCGAACCCGGGACCTCTCGATTAAAAGTCGCTTGCTCTACCGACTGAGCTACGGACCCACGGGATCGCGCGCGCTGGCGCGGGCACCCCTATGAGCGTGCGCCGCGCCGGTCAACCGGGCGCGGACGGACAAGGCGGCCGGCGAGCTGGCGCAGCGTGGCGCGGGCGCGGGGATGCCGCCACTCCGGCGCGAGCGCGGCCGCCGGGCGGAGCGCGAAATTCCGCTCGGTAAGCCGCGCATGGGGCACGGCGAGCGCGCCCGGTGCGGCGCGCCGCGGCGGCGGCGGCCACGCGCCGGCCTCCATCATCAATATGTCGCAATCGAGCACGCGCGCGCCCCAGCGGCGGCCGGTGCGGCGGCCGAAATCGCGCTCGATCCGCTTGAGCAGGCGCAGCAGCGCGGGCGGAGCGAGCGGCGTGCGGACCAGCGCGGCGGCGTTGGCGAAATCGCGCCCGCCCGGCCCCAGCGCCGGCGTGCGCATCAGGGGCGAAACCGCGACGATCTCCAGTCCCGCTCCGGCGAGCGCGTCTACCGCCGCGGCGATGACGCGACCGGGCCTGCCATATCGGCCATGCCGCCGGTTGGAGCCGAGCCCGATCAGATAGCTTGTCGTCATGCGGCCTCAGCGCCTATCGCGAGGCGATGTTGCTTGAAAGCCCCGCGCCGGAGCCTTCCCGCGATTGTCCGCTCTGCCCGCGTCTCGCCGCCTTTCGCGAAGCGCAGCGCCGGGCCTGTCCGGACTGGTTCAACGCGCCGGTTCCGGTGTTCGGCGATCCGCAAGCGTGGCTGGCGGTCGTCGGGCTCGCGCCCGGCCTGCGCGGCGCGAACCGCACCGGACGCCCCTTCACCGGCGATTTCGCGGGCGTGCTGCTGTACGAGACTCTTGGCGAATACGGGCTGACGGAGGGGGTATTCGCCGGTCGTCCCGATGACGGCTTGCGCCTCAAGGGCGCGATCATCGTCAACGCCGTGCGTTGCGTGCCGCCGCAGAACAAGCCGACACCGGAGGAGATACGAACCTGCCGGCAGTTCCTCGAACCCTCGCTTCGGGCGCTGCCGAAGCTCGAGCTGATCGTGGCGCTGGGCCGGATCGCGCATGAGTCGACGGTGAAGGCGTTCGGCGGCAGAAGCGCCGCCATGCCGTTCGCGCATCTCGCCGAGCACAGGCTGTCTTCGGGCCATATCCTGCTCGATAGCTACCATTGTTCACGTTACAATCAGAACACAGGGCGTTTGACCGCGACTATGTTCGAGGCGGTGTTCGCGCGGGCGACGGAACTGCGCCGATGCACCGTCGGCTAGGCTTTTCGAGGGGAGCGGCGTGGTCCATCTGACGCTCGCGATCGCCGATTTCATGACGATCCTGATCACCGCCGCGCTATGGGCGGCCGCTTCGGCGGGCGGCGCGGTGCTGGCGGGATTGGCGACGCTCGGCGGCTGCTTCTGGTGCGTGCGGCGGGTGCGTAAACGTCGGAAATAGGCGATCGGCTGGTGGACAGCCCCACATGGGAAGATCGGGTATGGACGCTCGCGATAAGGATGTTCTGACCAAGGTTCCCGCGGTCACGCTCGGCTTCTGGATCATCAAGATCCTCGCCACCACGCTCGGCGAAACCGGTGGCGACAGCGTGTCGATGACATGGCTGGGAGAAACCACGCCCGCGGCCGGGCAGACGATGCTCAACGGCTATCTGGTCGGCACCGCCATCTTCGGCGTGCTGCTCATCATTCTGATCTGGGCGCAGGTTCGCGCGCGACGGTTCAATCCCTGGCTCTATTGGGCGACCATCGTCGCTTCCACCACGGCCGGCACGACGCTGGCCGATTTCGCCGACCGTTCGCTCGGCATCGGCTATCCGGGCGGCTCGCTGCTGCTGCTCGCCTGCGTGCTGCTGTCGCTGTTCGCCTGGCATCGCACGCTGGGCAGCATTTCGGTCAACACCGTCGTCGGCCCGCGCGAGGAGATATTCTACTGGATCACCATCACCTTCTCGCAGACGCTCGGCACCGCGCTGGGTGATTGGGCGGCGGACGGCGCGTTCGGCTATTCGGGCGGCGCGCTGGTCTTCGGTGCGGCGCTGCTGATCCTGGCCCTGCTCTACTTCTGGACGGACGTGAGCCGGGTTTTCCTGTTCTGGGCTGCCTTCATCCTTACCCGCCCGCTCGGCGCGACGGTGGGCGATTTTCTCGACAAGCCGGTGAAGAGCGGCGGCCTGGACGTCAGCCGCCCGCTGGCTTCCCTGATCCTGGCGGCGGCGATCGTGCTTTTGATCCTGATCCTGCCGCAGCGCCCCGGCTTGCATCCTGGGGCAAAGGCCGAGGCGGCATGAACATCGCGCGGACGGCGCGCGCGCTTGCCTGGGGGGCGCTCGGCGGCTTGTTCGCGATCATGACGCCCCAAACCGCACGGGCCGGCCCTCCGTTTCTCACTGATGATCCCGAGCCGACCGACACGGGCCATTGGGAAATCTATGCGCCGCAAGCGGACATATCGGGCAAGGGCGCCGACTTCGGAGGATCGATCGGGGCCGAGATCAATTACGGCGCCGCGCCGGACGTGCAGCTCACCGTCGGTTTGCCGATCGATTACACCCATGATGGGTCCGGCCTCCACTGGGGGCGAGGCGATCTCGAGCTTTCGGCCAAATATCGTTTCTATCATGACGAGGAGGCCGGTTTTTCCATCGCCGCCTTTCCGGGCGTCACCCTGCCGACCGCGAGCAACGGCATGGGCAATCCGAAGGTGACGGCGCTGCTGCCGATCTGGATGCAGAAGGACGCCGGGCCGTGGTCCGTCTTCGGCGGCGGCGGCTATGCGATCAATCCCGGCCCGGGCAACCGCGATTACTGGACGGGCGGGATCGCCGTCACACGCCAGGTATCGAAGCGCCTGCTTGTGGGCGTCGAGGCCGATCGCCAGGGAGCCGATACGACGGACGGGCGGGCCTCGACCAGCCTCGGCCTCGGCGCGATCCTCCAGCTCAAGCCGCCCTTACGGCTGCTCGCATCGGGAGGACCGACGTTCGTCGACGGCGATGGAGCGGCGGGCTTCCACGCCTTCCTGGCGCTGGGAATCGATATCTGAGCGAAACCGGTTCCCGCCGGTCACACGTCCTGCGTCAGCCGCCCGTAAAGCTCCGGCCGACGATCGCGGAAGAAGCCGAAGGCGGCGCGGTGGCGCTTCACCCGGTCGATGTCGATGGTCGCCACCAGCACGCCGGTTTCCTGCGAGCCGAACTCGGCGAGCATGTCGCCGCGCTCGTCGCAGATGAAGCTGTGGCCATAGAAGCGTTGCCCGCACTCGTCGCCGATCCGGTTGGAGGCGACCACCGGCACCACATTGGAAACCGCATGTCCCACCATCGCGCGGCGCCACAGCCGGGAGGTGTCGAGATCGGGATCGTGCGGCTCGGAGCCGATGGCGGTGGGGTAGAACAATATCTCCGCTCCCATCAGCATCATCGCGCGCGCCGTCTCGGGATACCATTGATCCCAGCACACGCCCACGCCCAGCGTCGCCGGCGCAGCCTCCGGCCACACCTTGAAGCCGGTGTTGCCGGGGCGGAAATAGAATTTCTCCTCATAGCCCGGCCCGTCCGGAATATGGCTTTTGCGATAGACGCCCTGCACCGCGCCGTCCGGTCCGATCATCGCCAGCGAATTATAGTGATGCGGCCCGTCCGCCTCGAAGAAGCTGGTCGGGATCGCGACGCCGAGCTCGGCGGCGAGCTCGCGCATCGCCAGCACCGCCGGATGCTTGCCGACCGGACGTGCGCGCGCGAACAGCCCCTCATCCTCCACCCGGCAGAAATAGGGGCCTTCGAACAGCTCGGGCGGCAGCACCACCTGCGCGCCCTTGCCGGCCGCTTCGCGCACCAGCTCGGAAACGGCGGCGATGTTCGCGTCCTCGTCCTCGGAGAAGGCGAGCTGCATGGCGGCGACGGTGATCCTGGTCATGGCCGGCCAGATAAGCCCTCGCGGCGCGAGATCAAAGTCTTGGAACCTGTTGCGAGATGCAGTGCAGGCTGCCCCCGCCGGTGAGCAGATGATCGGCGCGCACGCCCACCGCCTCGCGGCCGGGGAACAGGGCTCCGACCGCCGCCACCGCCGCCGCGTCGTTGGCGGCGCCGTAGATCGGGACCACTACCGAAGCATTGCCGATATAGAAGTTCATGTAGGAGGCGGGGACCGCCTCGCCCTCGCGCTCGATCCGGCCCGGCGAGGGCAGGGGCACCACCTCCACCCCGAACGCCTCGGCCCGCGCGCGCGCATCGGCATAGACGGCGGCGTTGGGATCGTCCGCGCCCGTCGCGACGGGGATCGCCAGCCGGTTGGGGCCGACGAAGCGAGCGAGATTGTCGACATGCCCGTCGGTATGATCGTTGGCGAGGCCGTCGCCCAGCCACAGCAGACGGTCGATCCCGAGATCGCGGGCCAGCCGCGCCTCGATATCGGCGCGGGACAGCTCGGGATTGCGGTTGGGATTGAGCAGGCATTGCTCGGTGGTGACGGCGAGCCCCGTGCCGTCCCCGTCGATCGCGCCGCCTTCGAGGATCCAGTCGCAGGCGAGGGTGGAAAAGCCGCGGCTGGCGGCGAGCAGGCCGGCGATCGCCTCGTCGCCGGGCAGCTCATATTTACCACCCCAATAGTTGAAGCGGAAATCGCGCGCGGCGAGCGTCGCCCCTTCCGCGACGAGAATCGGGCCGGTGTCGCGCAGCCACACGTCGCCGAACGGGCGGACGAGCACCTCGGCATGCTCCGCCGCCATCGCGCGTGCGGCGATCCCCGCCTCCTCGTCGGCCGCGACCAGGATCACCCGCTCGCCTTTTCCCTCAGCCCATATCATGCGCGCGAACGCCGCCACTTCCTCGCGCGCGGGCTCGAGATCGTCGAGCCACAGATCGGCATGACTCGGAAACCCGATCCATACGGCGTCGTGCGGCGCCCATTCGGGCGGCTGGCGGAAAGACATCGCGCTCCCTCGTTGCGATCGCGTCGGGGCGCAATGGCAGCCTCCACGAAGGGAGGCAATATTGGTGAGACGGGAAGCGTGGCCGCCGCCGAAGAGCTCGGGCTCCTGCCTGCGTCTGTCAGGAGAGCAGCGGGCGCGGTCCCTTGGGGCGGCAGCGCATATGATCGAAGATCGCCCGGTTGCCCGCCATGATCCGGCGGGTGGTGGCCTCGTCGGGCGCGGTGTCCCACACGCCCTCGTCGTGCGTGCCGCCCAGGATCACGCCGTCGTTGCGCGAGAACATGTAGAGCCCGCCCGGCGAGACGGTGGCGTAGTCCACCTCCGGCTGCGGCTCCAGCACCGCGAGCTGGCCGCGCACGGGGGTCAGCTCGGTATCGCCGAACAGCTCGCGCGCGCCCAGCCCGGTGCAGTTGAAGATCAGCGTCTCGGGCAACGCCATGAGCTCGGCGGGATGATGGAAGCGGCGCACCTTCACCTTGCCGCCGGCGATGTGGAAATCCTCCAGCATGCCGCGCAGGAAGCGCGGCGGCTCGATCAGCATCCCGTCCCACTGCTTCACATAGGGGAGGGGAAAGGGGTTCTCCTCGGCGGAGAGCAGGCGACGCTGCGGCATCATCGAGGCGAGCAGCGGCTCCTCCTCGATGTCGTAGGGATGGTGCGACATGCTGTAGTTTCGCATCCAGCGCACGCCGTAGGCGTCCCCGGTCATGATCTGGAAGCGGCGGTAGCTGTAGTTGCAGGCCGCCACGAGCTGCTTGAGATAGGCCTTGCTCGCCCGCGAGGCCCTGTAGGTCATCGAGGGATACCATTGCCCGCCGGCGATGTTGGAGGTCGTCTCCGGCGGCAGCGCGGCGGCGTAGATGGTGACGGGCCGCCCCGCCTCCTGGCACAGCCGCGCGGTGGCGAGGCCGACCGCGCCGCAGCCGATCACCGCCACCGGCCCGCCATGATCCGGCAGGCCGAGATCGATCGCCAGCCGGGCGGTGCCCCAGCTCAGCGTGATGCCGCCGCCGCCGTGGCCGTAATTATGGACGAGCGCCTTCGCCCCCAGCGCCTCGCGCCGCACCACGAAGCCGGAGGGGCGGAACGGCCGCAAGCCCACCACGGTGCGGATCAGCCGATCGGGCGCGGCGTTGACCGGATAGAGGCAGGCGGGCTTCCATTTGCGCGCCAGCGCGGGCGTGCCGAGCAACGCCGCCCCGCCCGCGATTACGCCGCGTCGCCCGATGTTTCCCTGGTGCTGATGGCCCTCCCCGGTCCGTGCGTTTTCCTTTCGGATTATAACATCCTCCTGTTCGATGCCTCTCCGGTTGATAGAAACCGGCGCGGACGGACGCCTGCTCCCTCATCGAAGCAGGCGACGCAAGGTTCCGACGCGCCGGTGGGCCTTACGACTTCTTCTTCGGCTTGCCCGCGCGGGCTTCCCACAGCGCGCCGAGATGGGCGTCCATCGCCGGAGGCGCGGCGTTGGCGGGCGCGCGGCCGATCAGCGAGAGACCGCGCAGCTTGACCGAGCTTCCGCTCAGGAAATGGCCCTCCAGCGCGTAGCCGATGTCGTAATAGGCGCGCGAGCGAAGCTCCTTGCCGTCCGCCAGATAGTCCGTCTCGATCATCACCGGCAGCCGCTCGTCGCCCTGCGTCTCCTCGGCGAGCTTGCGGTGGCGGCGATCGTTCTTGAGCGCGTCGGCGAACCAGTCCGCCTCGATCCGCGCGTCGCCGGTGGTGGTGACGGGGGTGAGGTTGAAGGAGGGCGGGAAGCGGAGCGTCTGGCTCTGAATGACCTGCGCGCCGTCGATCGGCGCGAGGATCAGCGTGTCGGCGCCGGCGTTGGCGGTCGCCTTCAGGTGGAAGGGCGCGGGCGAGGGCGCGCGCTGCTGGTTGGCGCGTTCCGCCGCGCGTTCAGCCTGCGATTGCTGACGATCCTCATAATTGTTCCAGAGGCCGAGGCCGGAGATGATGACGGCGGCGATCGCCACCGCCTCGCCCAATGTCACCCAGCGCAGGCGCGAGCGGCGGCGGGCCGCTTCCTGACGAGTCTCCGGATCGCTCATCGGCCGCCCGCCTCGAGCAGGCGGCGCGGCGCAACCAGCTCCCAGCTCCGCGCGATGCGGTCGCCGACGCGGTCCCAATCGGTGTCCTCGCGATCGAGCCGCATCGCGATCCAGCCGGAGGGGCCGAGATAGGGCGGGCTGTAATAGCAATCGGGATCGATCTCGATCAGCATCGCCTGCTCTTCGCGGCTGCTGGTCTTGACGATCGCCACCGTCTCGCCGTCGCCGTGATGGTTATGCCAGAAATAGGCGAAGAACCTGCCCTTCTCGATATGGAAGCCGGGCGAGCCGTGGGACAGGCGCTCGGCGGCTTCGGGCAGCGCCAGCGCCAGCGCGCGGACCCTGGCGAGCGGTATTTCGGGATCGGGGCTCACAACGTCCTCACAAGCTCCGCCAAGGCCTTCGGATAAAGGCGATGTTCCTCCACCAGCACGCGTTCCGCAAGGGCCTCCGGCGTATCGCCGGGGAACACCGGCACGCGGGCCTGGGCGATGGCGGGGCCGGCGTCCAGCTCGGCGGTGACGAGGTGGACGGTGCAGCCATGCTCGGCGTCGCCCGCCTCGATCGCGCGGGCGTGGGTGTCGAGCCCCTTGTGAAGCGGCAGCAGCGAGGGATGGATGTTGACCATCCGTCCCGCCCAGCGCGCGACGAACTCCGGCGAGAGCAGGCGCATATAGCCGGCGAGCGCCACCGCCTCGACGCCGTGCGCGCGGAGCTGCGCGTCGACCAGCGCGTCGAACTCGGCGCGCTTCAGGCCCTTGTGGCTGTGCGCGAAGATCGGGATGCCGGCGGCGCGGGCGTAGGCGAGGCCGGGCGCGTCCTCCACGTTGGAGACGACCAGCGCGATTGCATAGGCGTCCTGATCGGCCTCGATCAGCGCCTTGAGATTGGAGCCGCGACCCGAGATCAGGACGGCGACTTTCCGCCTGCCGCTCATTCCTCGTTCGCCCTGAGCTTGTCGAAGGGCTGCTCTTTCTCATTCGAATGAAAAAGACGGGGCTTCGACAAGCTCAGCCCGAACGGGAATGTATCAGCCATGATGCGTGGCCGACCAGGCTTCGCGCATGGCCCAGCTCTCCTGCCCGCCGGAGACGGTGCAGCCTTTCGGTCCCGGCTCGATCCGGCCGATGCGATGGACCGTTTCGCCCGCCTGCTCCAACTCATGGGCAACGAAATCGACGTCCACGGGATCGACGACCAGCGCCATGCCGACGCCGCAGTTGAAGGTGCGCGCCATCTCGCCCGCCTCGATCCGCCCCTGCGCCTGGAGGAAGGCCATCAGCGGCGGCTGCGGCCAAAGATCGGCGTCCACGAAGGCGTGCAGACCGTTCGGCAGCACGCGCGGGATATTCTCCAGCAGCCCGCCGCCGGTGATGTGGGCGAGCGCGTGGATGCGTTTCGCGCGGATCAGCGGGAGGAGCGGCTTCACATAGATGCGCGTCGGCGCCATCAGCGCGTCGATCAGCACCACGTCATGGTCGAACAGGGCGGGGCGATCGAGCTTCCAGCCCTTGTCGGCGGCGAGGCGGCGGACCAGCGAATAGCCGTTGGAATGGACGCCGGAGGAGGCGAGGCCGAGGATCACGTCGCCGGCCGCCACTTTGTCCCCGGTCAGTTGCTCACCGCGCTCCACCGCGCCGACGCAGAAGCCGGCGAGATCGTAATCGCCTTCCGCATACATGCCGGGCATCTCGGCCGTCTCGCCGCCGATCAGCGCGCAGCCAGCCTGGCGGCAGCCTTCCGCGATCGACGCAACGACCCGCTCGGCGACCGCGCCGTCCAGCTTGCCGGTGGCGAAATAATCGAGAAAGAACAAGGGTTCCGCGCCCTGCACGATGAGATCATTGGCGCACATCGCGACGAGATCGACGCCCACCCCGTCGTGCCGCCCGCTCTCGATCGCGAGCTTGAGCTTGGTGCCGACGCCATCATTGGCCGCGACCAGCAGCGGATCCTTGAAACCCGCCGCGCGCGGATCGAAGAAGCCGCCGAAGCCGCCCAGCTCCGCGTCCGCGCCGGGGCGGCGGGTGGATCTGGCGAGCGGCCCGATCGCCTTCACCAGCGCATTGCCCGCCGCGATCGAGACGCCGGCCCGGGCATAGGTGTAGCTTTCTCCGCTCATATGGATCCTAGCTGCCGTTCGTCCTGAGGAGCCATTGAGCTTGTCGAAATGGCGTCTCGAAGGGCTTTGGGAGCACCCTTCGAGACGGGGCTTCGACAAGCTCAGCCCCTCCTCAGGGCGAACGGTTCTGATTTTTCGTTCGGGGCTCTAACGACATCACGCTTGGATTTCCATGCCCAACCCGCCAGAAGGGCAGCCGTGACGACCATCGCCCGTTCCCCGCTTGCCCTCCGCCGCTGGCCCGCCGCCGCACTCGCCGCGCTGATCGCTATCGGCGGCGCGGGCTGGTATGCCGCCGCCCAGCTCGCGCCCGGCGATCGCGGCGTGCCGCCGGTCGACAGCACCTCCAACCTCGAAGTCACCGGCGTCCATGTCGACGTCTACGGCAAGACGGCGGAGGAGGCGCGGCAGGCCGGCTGGCGCGAGGCGCAGCGCAAGGGCTGGAAGATGCTCTGGGCGCGGATGCACGGGACAAGCCCGGAGGCCGCGCCGGGCCTGCCCGATTCGACGCTCGATTCGATCGTCTCCGGCATCGAGATCGAGCAGGAGCAGCAGGGTCCGCACCGTTATATCGCCACTCTGGGCGTGCAGTTCGATCGCGCCCGGGCCGGGCCGATGGTCGGGAGCCAGGGCGCGATCCACCGCTCCGCGCCGATGCTGGTGATCCCGATCCAGTTCGAGGGCGGATTCGCCGAAAGCTTCGAGCAGCGGACCGACTGGCAGAAGGCCTGGGCGCGCTTCCGCGCAGGGACCAGCCCGGTGGATTATGTGCGGCCCGTGGGCTCCGGGCCCGATCCGCTGCTGCTCAACCTGGGCCAGGCGCGGCGGCCGGGGCGCATCTGGTGGAGGATGCTGCTCGATCAATATGGCGCGTCGGATATCGTGATCCCCGAGGTCCATCTGACGCGCGGCTATCCGGGCGGGCCGATCAAGGCGCGCTTCGTCGCGCGGCACGGGCCGGACGGAGAAGTTCTCGGCAGCTTCACCGGGACCGCGCCGACATCGCAGGCGCTCGACGATCTGCTCGACAAGGGCGTGAAGCGGATCGACGAAATCTATGTGCGGGCGCTGAGCGACGGCGATCTCCGCCCCGATCCCTCGCTCACCATCGAGGAGCCGGTGGAGACGCCGACCGCCGATCTGCTGCCGCTCAACGCCGAGAACCCGCTCGATGCGATCGTCGCCAACGTCTCCAACGCGGCCGCGGCCACGCTGACCGTGCAGGTGGAGACGCCCGACGCCGCCGCGCTCGATTCGGCCGAGACGGCGCTGCGCAGCGTGCCCGGCGTCGCCTCCCAGCGCGTCGCCAGTCTCGCGCTCGGCGGCATCACCCTGATCGACGTGAGCTTCGCCGGCGATCCCGCCACGCTGAAGCAGGCGCTCGCCGCGCGCGGCTGGCGGCTGGAGGGGAGCGGCGGCAGCTTCCGGATGCGCCGCGCCGCGCCGTCCGCCCCGCCCGCTGCCCCCTCCGCGCTCGAATCGGGCAAGCCGGCGGCCAGGCCCGCCGCGCCGCCTCCCGCCGGGGCGAAACAGCCCAAGCCGTGAGCCAGATCGCGCTCCCGCTCGATTGGCCCGCCGACGAGAGCGACGACGAGTTCATCGTTTCCGAAGCCAACGCCGCCGTCGTCCGCCATCTCGATCACTGGTCGCTGTGGCCGGTGCCGGCGACGATCCTGACCGGCCCGCGCAAGTCCGGCCGCAGCCTGATCGGCCGAATCTTCGCCCGCAAGACGGGCGGGCGGCTGTTCGACGACGCCTGGGCGGCCGAGGAGGAGGCGCTGTTCCACGCCTGGAACATGGCGATGACGACGCACCGGCCGCTGCTGATCGTGGCGGACGCGCCCCCGCCCGCCTGGGCGGTGCGCCTGCCCGATCTCGCCTCCCGCCTCGCCGCGAGCCCGCGCGTCGCCATCCTGCCGCCGGATGACATTCTGATGCGCGCGCTGATCGAGCGGGGTCTGGCCAGGCGCGGCCTCGCCGCGCCGCCCGGCCTCGCCGAATGGATCGCGCGGCGGATCGAGCGCAGCTATGTCGGCGTGCAGGGCGCGATCGACGCGCTGGACCGCGCCTCGCTCTCGGCGCGGCGGCGGCTGACCATCCCGATGGCGCGCGAGGCGCTTACCGAGGCGGGTGTCATCGACGCTTAATGTCGGCGCGTTAGAGTGGCGTGTGGTAGATCAAAGCCCGTTCGCCCTGAGGAGGGGCTGAGCTTGTCGAAGCCCCGTCTCGAAGGACCCTTCGAGACGCCATTTCGACTTCGCTCAATGGCTCCTCAGGGCGAACGGAAGGTTAGAATGATACCGGGAGGCTTTAAGTTCGGCGCGCGATGACCAGGATGGACAGCGAGAGCGGCGCGATCGCGCCGGTGACGGACGAGGCGATCGCCGAGGCGGTGGCGGTGCGCGGCAGCCATGCCGAGGCCGAGCCGGTCGCCCCCCGCCAGCGTTATTTCAACCGCGAGATTTCCTGGCTGGCCTTCAACGAGCGGGTGCTGGACGAAGCCTGCAACCCCGCCCATCCGCTGCTCGAACGGCTGCGCTTCCTCTCCATCTCAGGCAATAATCTCGACGAGTTCTTCATGGTCCGCGTGGCGGGCCTGCGCGGGCAGCAACTGAACGCGGTGGAGCAGCTTTCCGCCGACGGGCTCACCCCCGGCCAGCAGCTCGACGCGATCGGCGAGAGCACGGACCGGCTGATGCGCCGCCAGCAGGTCGCCTGGCGCACGCTGCGCGCCGAGCTTGCCCGCCAGAACTTCTTCGTGCTCGCGAACGAGGAGATCGAGGCCGGGGAATCGCGCTGGCTGGAGGCGCATTTCCGCGAGCAGATCCTGCCGGTGCTCACCCCGCAGGCGCTCGATCCGGCCCATCCCTTTCCCTTCATCCCCAACAAGGGCTTCAGCCTGATCTTCGATCTGAAGCGTCTGGCCGACGGCGAGCCGATCCGCGAGCTGCTGATGATCCCGCCGACCTTGCCGCGCTTCGTGCGCCTGCCCGGCGAGACGGCGCGCTATGTGGCGGTGGAGACGCTGATCCGCCGCTTCAACGCCATACTCTTCCCCGGTTACGAGGTGCTGGGCGACGGCGCCTTCCGCATCATCCGCGACAGCGATATCGAGGTGGAGGAGGAGGCGGAGGATCTGGTCCGTTACTTCCACACCGCCATCAAGCGTCGCCGCCGCGGGCGGGTGATCCGCCTGCGCATGGAGGCGGGCATCTCCGAGGCGCTCGAATCGCAGATCTGCGAGGCGGTCGGCATGGGCGCGGCGCTGGTCTCCGAAGTCTCGGGCTTTCTGGGCGTCGCCGATCTCGACCAGCTCGTCCACGAGAAGCGGCCCGATCTCAAATGGTCGCCGTTCAGCCCGCGCTTCCCCGAGCGCATCCGCGAGCATGGCGGCGATTGCTTCGCCGCGATCCGCGACAAGGACATCATCGTCCACCATCCCTATGAGAGCTTCGAGGTGGTGGTCGCGTTCCTGAAGCAGGCGGCGCTCGATCCCGACGTCATCGCGATCAAGCAGACGCTCTACCGCGCCGGCAAGCAATCCGCGATCATCCGCGCGCTGATCGACGCGGCCGAGGCCGGCAAGTCGGTGACGGCGGTGGTGGAGCTGAAGGCCCGCTTCGACGAGGAGCAGAACCTGCTCTGGGCCGCGCAGCTCGAGCGCGCGGGCGTGCAGGTGGTCTACGGCTTCATCGACTGGAAGACCCACGCCAAGGTGTCGATGGTGGTGCGCCGCGAAGGGGACGGCATCCGCACCTACTGCCATTTCGGCACGGGCAATTATCACCCCGTCACCGCGCGCATCTATACGGACCTGAGCTTCTTCACCGCCGATCCGCGGGTGGGGCGCGACGCGGCGCAGATCTTCAATTACATCACCGGCTATGTCGAGCCGCGCGATCTGGAGCTCGTCACCATCTCGCCCCACGGCCTGCGCGAGCGTCTGGCCGGGCTGATCGACGCCGAGATCGATCACGCCCGCGCCGGGCGGCCCGCCTCGATCTGGGCCAAGATGAACGCGCTGGTCGATCCCGCGATCATCGAGAAGCTCTACCGCGCCAGCGCGGCGGGGGTGGAGATCGAACTGGTGGTGCGCGGCATCTGCTGCCTGCGCCCCGGCGTGCCGGGCCTTTCCGAGCATATCCGGGTGAAATCGGTGGTCGGCCGCTTTCTCGAGCACAGCCGCATCGTCTGCTTCGGCAACGGCGAGCCGCTGCCCAACCGCAACGCCAAGGTGTTCATCTCGTCCGCCGACTGGATGCCGCGCAACTTCGATCGCCGCGTCGAATATATGCTGCCGATCGAGAACCCGACGGTCCATGCCCAGGTGCTCGATCAGGTGATGATGGCGAACCTGCTCGATACCGAGCAGAGCTGGGAGCTGCACGCCGACGGCAGCTATGAGCGGCTGACGGAGAGCGGGCATAAGCCCTTCAACCTGCACCGCTATTTCATGACCAACCCCTCGCTCTCCGGGCGCGGGGCGGCGCTGAAGAAATCCGAGGGCGTGCCCCGGCTGCGGCTGCGGCGCGGGGCCTGAACGACGCGCGGGCTTTGCGCGGCCGTTCTTTCCGGCTAATCGCGTAAGCGTGACGAAGCCCGGCTTCCCGTTCCGGACCGCGCCAAAGCAGGCGGCCGACGATTCGGACGGGCGCGTCGGCATCATCGACATCGGCTCCAACTCGATCCGTCTCGTCATCTATGACGGGCCGCTGCGCGCGCCTTCGATCCTGTTCAACGAGAAGGTGATGGCCGGGCTCGGCAAGGGGCTGGAGGCGGGCGGGATGCTGGATGCGGCGGCGATGGATCGCGCACTCGCCGCGCTCGACCGCTTCGGGCTGCTCGCCCGCCAGATCGGCGTCACCCGGCTTGAGGCGGTCGCCACCGCGGCGGTGCGCGAGGCGGCGAACGGCCCCGATTTCCTGGCCCGCGCCGCCGCGCTCGGCCTCGACGTGTCCGTGCTGAGCGGCGGCGAGGAGGCGGAGCTGGCGGGCGAGGGCGTGCTCGCCGCCTTTCCGGAGGCGGACGGAATCGGCGGCGATCTCGGCGGCGGCAGCCTCGAACTGGCGCGGGTGCGCGGCGGCAAGGTGCATGAGCGCGCCTCCTTCCCCCTGGGCGTGCTGCGGGTGGCGGAGATCAGGAAGGAAGGGCCGGGCGCGCTGCGCCGTCGCGTCCGCCCGCTGCTGGAGCAGGGAGGATGGCGCGGCACAGGCGCGGGGCTGCCCTTCTACATGGTCGGCGGCTCGTGGCGCGCGCTGGCGCGGCTGGC
>Ga0164242_10001316_pt1 | contig 29361 bp, 23 predicted proteins | sample OricomgcompostMG_FD_108783 | JGI IMG/M metagenome (GOLD analysis project Ga0164242, IMG submission 108783) | Miracle-Growth compost microbial communities from Emeryville, California, USA - Original compost - Miracle growth compost (MG) ...
CGGGCTCGGCGAGACCCTCTCGATCATCGGCTCCAGCTACGTCAAGCTGCTCATGGCCGCCGTCCCGCCGCTCGTGTTCTTCGCGGTGGTCGCGTCCATCTCCAACCTGGCCAAGGTGACCAACGCCGCCCGGCTGGCGTGGAAGACCCTGATGTGGTTCGCCATCACGGCGTTCATCGCCGTGGTGATCGGGATCGTCCTCGGCTCCGTGGTGCGCCCCGGCGTGAACACGGGCCAGGCCACCCCGGAGAAGTACTCGGGCAAGACCGGCGACTGGCTGGCCTTCCTGCAGGGGCTCATCCCCTCCAACTTCCTGGGCCTGCAGGCCTCCACGAAGGCCGATGACGCCGGCGTCCTGACGACGTCCGTGTCCTTCAACGTGCTGCAGATCCTGGTCATCTCCATCGCCATCGGCATCGCCGCGCTGAAGGTGGGCGCCAAGGCCGAGGGGTTCATCGCCTTCTCCAAGTCCGCGCTCTCCGTGGTGCAGAAGGCCCTGTGGTGGATCATCCGCCTCGCGCCCCTGGGTACCGTGGGCCTGCTCGGCAACGCCGTGGCCACCTACGGCTGGAACACCATGGGCTCGCTGGCCAAGTTCGTCATCACCATCTACGTGGGCCTGGCCCTGGTGATGTTCGTGGTCTACCCGATCCTCATCAAGGCGCACGGCCTCTCCGTGAAGCAGTACTTCTCCGGCGTGTGGCCTGCCGTGCAGATGGGCTTCGTGTCCCGCTCCTCCATGGGCACCATGCCCGTGACGCAGCAGGTCACCGAGCGCAACCTCGGCGTGCCCTCCGCCTACGCCTCCTTCGCGGTGCCGCTGGGCGCCACCACCAAGATGGACGGCTGCGCCGCGATCTACCCGGCCGTCGCCGCGATCTTCGTGGCGCAGTTCTACGGGATCGACCTCTCCGTGATGCAGTACGTGCTGATCGTGCTCGTGTCCGTGCTCGGCTCCGCCGCCACGGCAGGCACCACCGGCGCCACCGTCATGCTGACGCTGACCCTGTCCACCCTCGGCCTGCCGCTGGACGGCGTGGGGCTACTGCTGTCGATCGACCCGATCATCGACATGGGCCGCACCGCCCTGAACGTGGCCGGCCAGGCGCTGGTCCCCACCGTGGTCTCCAAGCAGGAGGGCATCCTGGACCTGGACGTGTACAACGCGCCGAGCACGGGCGACGTCTTCTCCAGCACGGACGAGGCCGACGACGCGGATCTCTCCGCTCAGGCCTCCGGCGAGTCCGACGCGGACTCCGACTCCAAGGAGGCGGTCGCGGCGCGCTGAGCAGCGCTCTCCGGTCAGCGCGGCGACCCAGCGCGCTGACCCGGCGCACCGACCGCGCGGCGGCCCACCGCCGACCCACCAGCTGAGCGGCACCTCCCGGCCCGCAACTTCCCATCTGCCCGTCCATTGGACGCGCACGTGAGAAGTTGCGGGCCGCTTGCGTTCGGTCAGGGCGATAGCGTGAACCCCATGCCCGCTCCCCTGCTGCTGCTCGCCTCCACCTCCTCCTCCCGCCGCGCCATCCTGGACGCCACGGGCTTCGCCTACGCCACCTGCTCCCCGCACGTGGACGAGCGCGCGGTGGTGGACGCGGAGCGCGCGGCCGGGAGTGAGCCGAGCCCGGCCCAGGAGGCACAGCTGCTGGCCACGGCCAAGGCCACGGCCGCCGCGGCCACGCCTCAGGCCGCCGGGCACCTGGTCCTCGGCTGCGACTCGGTCTTCGAGCTGGACGGCGTCTCCTACGGCAAGCCGCACACCGAGGAGGTGGCGATCCAGCGTTGGCGCGGGATGCGCGGCCGCACCGGCGTGCTGCACACCGGTCACGCGCTCGTGGACATGCGGGAGGCCGGGCGGCCGATCCCCGCGCCGCTCACGGCGACCGTGTCCACGCGCGTGAGCTTCGCCGACGTCACGGACGCCGAGATCGAGGCGTACGTCGCCACGGGCGAGCCCCTCCCCTGCGCCGGAGCGTTCACGGTGGACGGCCGCGCCGCTGCCTTCGTCACCGCCCTGGACGGCGACTTCCACGCCGTCGTCGGGCTCTCCGTCGCCGCCCTGCGCACGCTCGCCGCACGGCTGGGGGTCCCGGTCACCGCGCTGTGGGCGTGAGTCCCGCCTCGCCTCTGCCGCGAGCTCGCCGGACCCGATGGCAGCGGCCACAGCCCGCCCCCGGCACCATTTGTGGGACTCCTACAAAGTTCCGCCCGGCCCAGGCGCGCCTCGCCGTGGCGCTTCGGTGGGAACCCCACAAATCCGATAGGCTCCCTCCGTCCCCACCCTAAGGAGCAGGCAGACACATGCCGTCACTGACCAAGGTCCTCATCGCCAACCGCGGCGAGATCGCCGTCCGCGTCATCCGCGCGGCCCGCGACGAGGGCATCGCCTCCGTTGCCGTGTACGCCGATCCGGACCGGGACGCGCTGCACGTGCGCCTGGCCGACGAGGCCTACGCGCTGGGTGGGAACACCGCCGCAGAGTCCTACCTGGACATCGACAAGGTGCTCGCCGCCGCCAAGAAGTCCGGCGCCGACGCGATCCACCCCGGCTACGGCTTCCTCTCCGAGAACGCCCACTTCGCCCAGGCCGTCCTGGACGCCGGGCTGACCTGGATCGGCCCCAGCCCCGAGGCGATCGAGCAGCTGGGCGACAAGGTCAAGGCCCGCCACATCGCCCAGAAGGTGGGCGCCCCGCAGGTGCCGGGCACCAAGGACCCCGTGACCTCCTCGCAGGAGGTGCTGGACTTCGCCGACGAGCACGGTCTGCCGATCGCCATCAAGGCCGCCTTCGGCGGCGGTGGCCGCGGCATCAAGGTGGTCCGCGACCGCTCCGACATCCCCGAGCTCTACGAGTCCGCCGTCCGTGAGGCCACGGCCGCCTTCGGCCGCGGTGAGTGCTTCGTGGAGCGCTTCCTCGACGCCCCGCGCCACGTGGAGACGCAGTGCCTGGCCGACAACCACGGCAACGTGGTGGTCGTCTCCACGCGCGACTGCTCGCTGCAGCGCCGCAACCAGAAGCTCGTCGAGGAGGCGCCTGCCCCCTTCCTCTCCGAGGACCAGCTGACGCGCCTGTACGAGTCCTCCAAGGCCATCCTCAAGGAGGCCAACTACTCCGGCGCGGGCACGTGCGAGTTCCTGGTGGGCCAGGACGGCGTCATCTCCTTCCTGGAGGTGAACACGCGCCTGCAGGTGGAGCACCCGGTCTCCGAGGAGGTCTCCGGCCTGGACCTGGTGCGTGAGCAGTTCCGCATCGCCCGCGGCGAGGAACTCGGCTACGACGACCCGGCCCTGCGCGGTCACTCCTTCGAGTTCCGCCTCAACGGCGAGGACCCGGGACGCAACTTCATGCCGGTCCCCGGCACGCTGAGCACCCTGAAGTTCCCCGGTGGCCCCGGCGTGCGCGTGGACTCCGGCGTGGAGGCCGGCGAGAAGGTCTCCGGCAACTTCGACTCGATGATCGCCAAGCTGATCGTCACAGGCTCCACCCGTCAGGAGGCCGCCCAGCGCGCCCGCCGCGCCCTGGCCGAGCTGACGATCGAGGGCATGCCCTCCGTGGTGCCGTTCCACCGCTCCGTCATGGCGGACGAGGCCTTCGTCCCCGCCGACCCGGAGACCCCGTTCTCCGTGCACACGCGCTGGATCGAGACCGGCTTCAAGAACACGATCGAGCCCTACAAGGGCGCCCAGGCCGAGTCCGAGGAGGACGAGGACCCGCAGCGCATCACCGTGGAGGTGGGTGGCAAGCGCCTCGAGGTGACCCTGCCCGGCTCCTTCTCGGTGGGCAGCGGCAAGGCCGGCGGCTCCTCCAAGCCCAAGCGCCGCTTCGGCTCGCGCGCTGCCGGCGCCGCGGCGTCGGGCGACGACCTGACCTCCCCCATGCAGGGCACCATCGTGAAGGTGGCCGTCAAGGAGGGCCAGACGGTCTCCGAGGGCGATCTGGTGGTGGTGCTGGAGGCCATGAAGATGGAGCAGCCGCTCACCGCGCACAAGTCCGGTGTCATCAAGAAGCTGCACGCCACCACAGGCGGCACGGTCACGGCCGGCGCCACGGTGGCGACCATCGCGGACGAGTAGGACGAGCAGGAAGACCGAGCGGACCCCACGGTCTCACATCGTGAGACCGTGGGCCCAGAACGTGGACACCTGACCGAGCGGTCGTAAGGTGGAGCGCATCACATCCGCGCTCTTCATCCGAGGATCCACTCATGTCCACCTCCTCCACGGGGACCGTTGCGGCCGAAGCGGCAGCGCGCGTCCCTCGTAGCCGCGTGATCCTGGCCTCCCTGGTCGGGACCACCATCGAGTTCTACGACTTCTACGTCTACGCGACCGCTGCAGTCGCCGTGTTCCCCGCCCTGTTCTTCGCCAAGGGCGACGGCAACGCGGCCCTGCTGGCCTCCATGGCCACCTTCGGCGCCGCCTTCGTGGCCCGCCCCATCGGCTCCGTGATCTTCGGGCACTTCGGCGACCGGATCGGCCGCAAGGCCACCCTGATCGGCGCGCTGCTCACCATGGGCATCGCGACCTTCCTCATCGGTTGCCTCCCCACCTACCTGCAGGTGGGCCTGTGGTCCCCGGCCATGCTGACGATCCTGCGCTTCTGCCAGGGCATCGGCCTGGGCGGCGAGTGGTCCGGCGCCTCGCTGCTGGCCACCGAGTACGCGGAGAAGAAGAAGCGCGCGTTCGCTGCCATGTGGCCCCAGCTCGGCGCCCCGTTCGGCTTCATCCTCGCCAACGGCTTCATGCTGCTGCTGACCATCTGGTTCAACTTCAACTCCACCGTGGACGGCACCGACCACTCCTTCCTGGTGTGGGGCTGGCGCATCCCGTTCCTCGCCTCCGTGGTGATCGTGGCGCTGGGCCTCTGGGTCCGCTTCAAGCTCGAGGAGACCCCGGTCTTCCAGCAGGCGCTGCAGGAGGACAAGAAGGTCAAGGCCCCCATCGCCGAGGTCTTCAAGACCTCCTGGCTGCCGATCATCCAGGGCACCTTCATCATGCTGGCCACGTACGTGCTCTTCTACCTGATGACCACGTGGGTGCTCTCCTACGCCGTGTCCCCCACGGGCCTGCAGATCAACTACCGCACCTTCCTGGTGATCCAGCTCGTGGCCGTGCTGCTCTTCGCCGCCTTCGTGCCGGTCTCCGGCTGGGTGGCGGACAAGTACGGACGCCGCAGCTCGCAGCTGTGGATCACGGCGGCGATCCTGGTCTTCGGCCTGACCTTCAAGATCTTCATGGACCCGTCCAACGTGGGTCAGGGCAAGGACGTGGAGCTGTGGCGCATCCTGCTCTTCCTGGCGATCGGCATGGCACTCATGGGCCTGACCTTCGGCTCCATGTCCGCGATCCTGCCGGAGCTCTTCCCCACGAACGTGCGCTACACCGGCTCCGGCGTGGCGTACAACGTGGCCTCGATCCTCGGCGCGGCCCTCACCCCGTTCGTCGCGGTGGCGCTCGCCTCGCGCTTCGGTGTGTTCTCCGTGGGCCTGTACCTCTCCTTCGCCGCGGTGCTCACGCTCGTGGCCCTGTTCCTCTCCCCCGAGACCAAGGACAGGGACCTGGAGACCATCTGAGTCCAGGCACCACCCTGCACGACGACGCGGGGGCACCTTCCGCACGGAAGGTGCCCCCGCGTCGTCGTGCAGGTGGGCCGGAAGCCGGGCGGGCGCCGCTCAGGCGGCGGCCAGCGGGGTGAGGAAGTCGACCAGGCGCGTCACCGAGTCCGTCCACTCCTCGTCCTCCTCCCAGAGCTCCGCGAGCTCCGAGTCCTCGCCGAGGACGGCCTGCAGCACGGCGAGCGCCTGCGCGGCCCACTCCGGCTGCACGGTGACTCCCGCGGCGCGCTGCTGCTCCACCCAGGTCTCCAGCTGCTCGGGGACGTCGTCCGTGACCTCCTCGTCGGCGCCGGCCAGGCGGGCCAGGACGGCGGCGGCCGCGAGCACCTCGCAGCCGGAGTGCTCCGTCTCGACGGCCTGCGGCAGCGGCCGCTGCAGCGTGGAGAGGACCGCGTCCATCCCCTGCTCGGGGACGTCGTACGCCCAGTCCCCTGCTGCGTCGTTGCCGAAGACCTCGGCGGACCAGGCTCCCATGATGGTGCTCCTCACTCTGGTGGCTCGTGCGCATCGAGCCTTTCCGGCACGCGACTATTCTTGGCGCATGGCCTTCCACGCAGACTCCTCGGACCTCACGGACAAGGAGGTCCTCACCTGGGACCTCTTCGGCACGGCCGGGCGCGAACTCGCCCAGCAGGTGGCCGACTCCGGGTTCGAGCCCGAGATCATCATCGCCGTCGCCAGGGGCGGGCTGCTGCCCGCCGGGCACCTCTCCTACGCGCTGGGGGTGAAGCTCTCCGACGCGATCAACGTGGAGTTCTACACCGACGTGCACCAGACCCTGCCGGACCCGGTGCTGCTGGAGCCGCTGCTGGACTCCAACGCGATCCGCGGCAAGAAGCTGCTCGTGGTGGACGACGTGGCGGACTCCGGCCGCACGCTGGCGCTGGTGCTGGAACTGCTGCGGCAGCAGGGCGCCGAGTGCCGCTCCGCCGTGGTGTACGCGAAGTCCCAGTCCGTGGTGGACCCGGACTACGTGTGGAAGCGCACGGACGAGTGGATCGTCTTCCCGTGGTCGGATCAGCCGCCGGTCACGCCGAACGCCTGAGGCATCACGCACAAGGCCCCCGGGACGCAATAGCGTCCCGGGGGCCTTGTCCTGTGCCCGCTCAGGCGTGCTGGTGCAGGCGGCGCGCCGCCTCCGCGACCGAGCCGGAGAGCGAGGGGTAGACGGTGAACGTCTCGGCGACGTCGTCCACGTGCAGGCGCTTGCGCACGGCGAGCGCCAGCGGATAGATCAGCTCGGACGCGCGCGGAGCCACGACCACGCCGCCGATCACGGTGCCGGAGCCCTTGCGTGCCAGGACCTTCACGAAGCCGGCGGCCACATTCATCATCTTGGCGCGCGGGTTGGTCGTCAGGTCCAGGGTGATGATGTCCGCCTGGTACTTGCCGTCGTTCACCTGCGCCTCGGTGATGCCGACCGTGGCGATCTCCGGGGAGGTGAAGATGTTGGAGGAGACCTGGTTCAGCTTCAGCGGGGAGACCGCGTCACCCATGAGGTGGGCCATGGCGATGCGGCCCTGCATGGCGGCCACGGAGGCCAGCGCGAACACGCCCGTGCAGTCGCCCGCGGCGTAGATGTTGGGGGCCGTGGTGCGGGAGACGCCGTCCACCTCGATGTGCCCGGAGTCCGTGGTGCGCACTCCAGCCTCCTCCAGACCGAGGCCCTCGGTGTTGGGGATGGCGCCGACGGCCACGAGGCAGTGGCTGCCCTCGAGCTCGCGGCCGTCCGCGAGCGTGACCTTCACGCCGTCGCCCGTGTTGACCACCGAGTCGGCGCGGGCGCGGGCGACGACCTCCACGCCGTTGTCGTGGAAGACCTTCTCCAGCAGCTCTGCAGCGTCCTTGTCCTCACCGGGGAGCACGCGGTCACGCGAGGAGACCAGGGTGACCTTGGCGCCGAGCAGGTTGTACGCGGAGGCGAACTCGGCACCGGTGACACCGGAGCCGACCACGATCAGATGCTCCGGCATCTCCTTGAGCGTGTAGAGCTGCTTCCAGGTGAAGATCCGCTCCCCGTCCGGGACGGCGGTGGGCAGCTCACGCGGGTGGGCGCCCACGGCGAGCAGCACGTAGTCGGCGGGCAGCTCGGCCACGCCATGGCTGGAGGTGACCTCCACGCGGGTGGGAGAGAGCAGGCGGGCCCTGCCCACGATCACGCGCACACCTGCGCGCTCCACGCTGTCCCGGATGTCGTCGGACTGCGAGTGGGCCAGGCCCGTGAGGCGCTGGTTGATGAAGCCGAGGTCCACGCGGTCCTCGGGGTTGTCCTCGGTCATGCGCACGCCCATCTCGTCCGAGGCGAGCACGCGGCGCACGGAGTCGGCGGAGGCGATGAGGGACTTGGAGGGGACCACGTCGGTGAGGACGGCGGAACCGCCCAGCCCGTTCTCCTCCACGAGGGTCACCTTGGCTCCCAGGTGGGCCCCGACCATGGCGGCCTCGTAGCCGCCGGGACCCCCGCCCAGGATGACGAGTCGGGGTGCGCTGAAATCCACTGGCGTAGTCACGTGCCTCATTCTCTCCCACACGGGCGGTGCGGGGAAATGCGCCGGGCCACGGCGTGGGGTGAGCCGGCACTCCCGTGGGGTGCCGCGGTGCTCGACGCCGCGTGGCCGGGCGGGAGCACGGGCCCCCCTCGCGTGCGCGCGGGCACGGGCGGGAGCCTGGGCCCCTCGCGTGCGCGCGCGTGCGCCGGGGTATCGTGGTGCGGTGACCGTCTTCGACACCGCTGCCGCCCAGATGCCAGAACCGTTCGCCGAAGCCAGTGCCGCCGCCGCGGTGCTCGCCGAGGCCACCGGCGTGGAGCACCACGACCTGGCCCTCACGCTCGGCTCCGGCTGGGGTGCCGCCGCCGACCTCATCGGCGAGACCACCCACACCCTGCCCGCCGACCAGGTCCCCGGCTTCCACGCCTCCGCCGTGGCCGGCCACCCCGGCACGCTGCGCTCCGTGCTCACGCCGGACGGCAAGCGCGTGCTGGTGATCGGCGCCCGCACCCACTTCTACGAGCGCCGCGGCGTGCGGGCCGTGGCCCACGGCGTGCGCACCGCTGCCGCCGCCGGCTGCTCCACCGTGATCCTCACCAACGGTTGCGGCGGGCTGCGCCCCGAACACGGTCCCGGCTCCGCCGTGCTCATCAGCGACCACCTGAACCTCACGGCGCACTCCACGCTGGAGGGCGCCACGTTCGTGGACCTCACCGACCTGTACTCCTCGCGGCTGCGGGACGTGGCGCGCAGCGTGGACCCCACGCTGCCGGAGGGCGTGTACGCGCAGTTCACCGGCCCGCACTACGAGACCCCGGCCGAGGTCCGCATGGCCAAGACCCTGGGCGCGGACCTGGTGGGCATGTCCACGGCGCTGGAGGCCATCGCCGCCCGCCACGCAGGCCTGGAGGTCCTCGGGCTGTCCCTGGTGACCAACCTCGCCGCGGGGATCGCCGACGAGCCGCTCAGCCACGCCGAGGTCATCGAGGCCGGGCAGCAGGCCGGCCCGCGCATCTCCCGCCTCCTGGCCGACATCGTCGCCAAGCTCTGACACCGCGTCACGCGAAAGGACACCCGTGAACCAGCACTCCCTCGAGGCCCTCACCGCCCGCGCCGACGCCTGGGCGGCCGCCGATCCCGATCCGGCCACGGCCGCGGAGCTGCGCGAGCTGCTCGCCGCCGTGCAGCGCGGTGAGCCTGGCGCGCAGGAGGACCTCGCCTCGCGCTTCAGCGGGCCGTTGGAGTTCGGCACGGCAGGCCTGCGTGCCGCGATCGGTGCGGGCGAGTCCCGCATGAACATCGCGGTGGTGCGCCGCACCGCCGCCGGGATCGCCCGCTTCCTCGCGGACCGCGCCGCCGGTGAGTACACGCCGCGCGTGGTGATCGGTCACGACGCGCGCTACCGCAGCTCCGACTTCGCGAGGGACTCCGCCGCGATCTTCACGGCCGCGGGCTTCGAGACCCTGCTGATGCCCACGGCCCTGCCCACGCCCGTGCTCTCCTGGGCCGTGCGGGAGCTGGATGCCGAGGCAGGGATCATGGTCACCGCCTCCCACAATCCCAAGGAGGACAACGGCTACAAGGTCTACGTGGGTGGGCGCGTGGAGCCGGGCGACGGCCGCGGCGCGCAGATCGTCCCGCCCGTGGACACCGAGATCGCCGAGGCGATCCACTGGGACGAGGACCTGACCGGCATCGCCCTGGCCGAGGACGGCTGGACGGTGCTCCCCGCCGCCGGCGAGGACGGCGACATCGAGGCGCGCTACGTTGACGCCGTCGTCGCCCTCTCCCCCGCCGACTCCGCCGACTCCGCCGCAGGCACCCGTGATCTGCGCCTGGTCACCACCGCCATGCACGGCGTGGGCGGCCACACGCTCGCCGCCGTGCTGCGCGGCGCCGGCTACGAGGACGTGCACGTGGTGGCGGAGCAGGAGGAGCCGGACCCGGACTTCCCCAGCGTGCCCTTCCCCAACCCGGAGGAGGCCGGCGCCATGGACCTCTCCCTGGCCCTGGCCCAGCGCGTGGACGCCGACCTCGTGGTGGCGAACGATCCGGACGCCGACCGCTGCTCCGCCGCGATCCCCACGGATCAGGGCTGGCGTCAGCTGCGTGGCGACGAGGTGGGCATCCTGCTGGGCGAGCACGTGCTGGATCGCGCCCTCGCGGCGGGCGTGCAGAACCCGGTCCTGGCGAACTCGATCGTCTCCTCCCGCCAGCTCGGCGCGTACTGCGCCGGGCGCGGCGTTCAGCACCACGCCACCCTCACGGGCTTCAAGTGGATCGCCCGCATCCCCGGCCTGGTCTTCGGCTACGAGGAGGCCCTGGGCTACGACGTGGCCCCGGAGCTGACGCATGACAAGGACGGCATCTCCGCGACGCTGCTGCTGGCGGAACTGGCGCAGGGCCTGAAGGCCAAGGGCCTGAGCATGCAGGACGCGCTGGACGCTGCAGCGGTGCGGGACGGCGTGTATCTCACGCTGCAGATCTCCCTGCGCGTTGCTCAGCTCTCCGAGCGGGACGTGCTGCTGGCCGGGCTCAAGCAGGACACCCCTGCCCAGCTCGGCGGCGTGGCCGTGGCGAGCGTCGAGGACATGGCGGACGGCCTGGACGGCCTGCCTCCCACGTCCGGTCTGCGGCTGCTGCTCGCGGACGACACCCGCGTGATCGTGCGCCCCTCCGGCACCGAGCCCAAGCTGAAGGCCTACCTCGAGGTCATCGAACCCGTCGCGGACACCGAGGACCTGGCCCGCGCCCGCACCTCGGCCGAGCAGCGGCTCGAGGCCGTCCGCACCGACCTGGCCGCCGCGCTGGGACTGTAGCCGCACCGGCACCGCAGCCGAACCCACCCGCCGCACGGCACCCACCCGGCCACGCGGCGTCGAGCACAAGAATCCCCACCCAGGAGCTGAGAATGACCACGCTGACCCCGGCGCAGATCGCCCCGTACATCGACCACACGCTGCTGAAGCCGGAGGCCTCCCGCGAGCAGGTGCTCACCGTCGCCGCCGAGGCGCGCGAGCACGGCTTCGCCTCCGTGTGCATCAACCCGATGTGGGTGCCCACCGTGGCCGAGGCGCTGGCCGGCTCCGACGTGCGCACGTGCACCGTGATCGGCTTCCCGCTGGGCGCCACGAGCACCGCGAGCAAGGTCTTCGAGGCCTCCCGCGCCGCCGATGACGGCGCGGACGAGCTGGACATGGTCATCGACATCGCCGCGGCCCGCGCCGGCGAGCGCGAGCGCCTCGTGACGGACATCCGCGCCGTAGCCGAGGTGGCGCACGCCAAGGACAAGCTGCTCAAGGTCATCATCGAGACGTGCCTGCTGGACGAGGCGGCCAAGGTCCTCGCGTGCGAGGCGGCCGTCGAGGCCGGCGCCGATTTCGTCAAGACCTCCACCGGTTTCAACGGCCCCGGCGCCACCGTGGAGGACGTGGCGCTCATGCGCAGGACCGTGGGACCGGACCTCGGGGTGAAGGCCTCGGGCGGCGTGCGCAGCTTCGAGGACGCCGTCGCGATGATCGAGGCGGGCGCCACGCGCATCGGAGCGAGCTCCGGCGTTGCTATTGTTGGGGGTGGAGCATCGAACGCGTCCTACTGACACCCGCACCCGCTCGTTCGAGCTCGCAGCACGTAAAGGAGAAGCACCGTGTACTCAGGTGACGGCAAGAACCGCAACCACTCCGGCGAGGGGCACCTCGTCTCCAACATCGTCACCTTCGTGATCCTCTTCGCGATCTTCGCCGCCGGGTTCTACGCGACGAGCTTCGCCGAGTTGGGCTCCGCGCTGCACGCGTGGCTGCCCATGGCCGGGATCATCGGTGGCGCCGTGATCGCCTTCGGCGTGGGCGTGGCCATCAACCGCCGCACCAGCCACCACCCCGACCGCGAGGCCAACGAGGCCGCGCAGTCCGCGCAGGTGGACGCCGAGTACTCGGCGGCGCTGAGGAGCTCCGCGCGCCACTGAGCCGCGCGCCCTCCGCACCTTCACGTGGGGCCCCGATCCGGACGGATCGGGGCCCCACGTGCGTCTGCGGTGCGCTGAGGTGCTGCGGCTCGGTCTGCGGTGCCGCGGTGCCCGACGTCGTTCGGCCGGACCGCGCGCGGCGCGTCAGCGGCCGCTGGGCGCCACCTGGGGAGACGCGGGTGCCTGCTCCGAGGAGAAGACCACGTCGATGACGTGCCGCGCCCAGGCCAGCAGCTCGGCGTCCTCCAGCTTGGCCCCGCCCATGCCGGAGCGCTTGGGGAACGGCACGAGGGCCGCACCGAGCGCGGGCTTGACCATGGATCCGGGGAACATGCGCTTCAGGCGCAGCTGGCGGGACTCGGGCAGGTCGGCCGGGGCGAAGCGGATGAAGTTGCCCTGGGCCGCGATGTCCGTGAGGCCGGCGGCCCGCGCCGCGATGCGCAGCCGGGCGATGTCCACCAGGAGCAGCGCGGGGGCCGGCAGCTCGCCGTAGCGGTCGGTGAGCTCGTCCACCACGGCCAGCACGGCGGCCTCGTCGGCGGCCTGGGCCAGCTTGCGGTAGGCCTCCAGGCGCAGCCGCTCGCCCGGCACGTAGTCCTCCGGCAGGTGGGCGTTCAGCGGCAGCTCGATCTTCATCTCCGCCGGACCGGTGTCCTCCTCGCCCTTGAAGTCCGCCACGGCCTCCCCCACCAGGCGCAGGTAGAGGTCGAAGCCGACGCCGGCGATGTGCCCCGACTGCTCGCCTCCGAGCAGATTGCCGGCTCCGCGGATCTCGAGGTCCTTCAGGGCCAGCTGGTAGCCGGCGCCGAGCTCGTTGTTGGCCGCGACGGCCTTGAGGCGCTCGAGCGCCACCTCGCCGAGCGGCTTCTCCGCGTTCCAGAGGAAGTAGGCGTACGCGCGCTCGCGTCCGCGGCCCACGCGCCCGCGCAGCTGGTGCAGCTGGGAGAGCCCGTAGACGTCGGCGCGGTCCACGATCAGGGTGTTGGCGTTGGCGATGTCCAGGCCTGTCTCGATGATGGTCGTGGAGACGAGCACGTCGAAGCGCCGCTCCCAGAAGTCCACCATGATCTGCTCCAGGCGGCCCTCGCTCATCTTGCCGTGCGCCACGGCGATGCGGGCCTCCGGGACCAGCTCGCGCAGCTTGCCGGCCACGGACTCGATCGAGGAGACGCGGTTGTGCACGTAGAACACCTGGCCCTCGCGCATCAGCTCGCGCCGGATGGCGGCCGCCACCTGCTTGTCGGTGTAGGGGCCCACGTAGGTCAGGACGGGGTGGCGTTCCTCCGGCGGCGTGGCCAGCGTGGAGGTCTCGCGGATGCCGGTGAGGGACATCTCCAGGGTCCGCGGGATGGGCGTGGCGGACATGGCCAGCACGTCCACGTTGGTGCGCATCTTCTTCAGGGACTCCTTGTGCTCCACCCCGAACCGCTGCTCCTCGTCCACGATCACCAGGCCGAGGTCCTTGAAGCCGACCTCGGTGGAGAGCAGCCGGTGCGTGCCGATGACCACGTCCACCGAGCCGTTCTTCAGGCCCTCGATGGTGTCCTTGGACTCGGCGGCGGACTGGAAGCGGGAGAGGGCGCGCACGCGCACGGGGAAGCCGGCGAAGCGCTCGGAGAAGGTCTCGAAGTGCTGGCGGGCCAGCAGGGTGGTGGGCACCAGCACGGCCACCTGCTTGCCGTCCTGCACCGCCTTGAACGCTGCGCGCACCGCGATCTCGGTCTTGCCGAAGCCCACGTCGCCGGAGATGAGGCGGTCCATGGGCACCTCGCGCTCCATGTCCGCCTTGACCTCGTCGATGGTGGTGAGCTGGTCGGGTGTCTCCACGTAGGGGAAGGCCTCCTCCAGCTCGCGCTGCCAGGGGGTGTCGGCGCCGAAGGAGTGGCCGCGGGAGGCCATGCGGGCGGAGTAGAGCCGGATCAGTTCACCGGCGATCTCCTTGACGGCCTTGCGCGCGCGGGACTTGGTCTGGGACCAGTCGGAGCCGCCCATCTTGGACAGCGACGGCGTCTCGGCACCCACGTAGCGGGTGATCTGGTCCAGCTGGTCCGTGGGGACGAAGAGCCGGTCCCCCGGGGCACCGCGCTTGGAGGAGGCGTACTCGATGACCAGGTACTCGCGCACGCCGGAGCCTGCCTTGCGGCGGGAGAGCTCGATGAAGCGGCCGATCCCGTGCTGGTCATGCACCACGTAGTCGCCCTCGTTCAGGGAGAGCGGGTCCACGGCGTTGCGGCGGCGGGCCGCGAGCTTCTTCCCCGTGCGGGCCGCGGCGGAGGTCGTGCGTCCCAGCACGTCCGCCTCGGTGAGCAGCCCGAGCTTCAGGGAGTCCAGGACGAAGCCGTGCCCGGCTGCGGCCTGCGTGATCTCGATGAGGCCGGGCGTGGGTGACTCGTCCAGGGAGGGGGTCTGCGAGCACGGGATGCCTGCATCGTGGAACAGCTCGGCGAGGCGCTGGGCCGGGCCGGGGCCGTCGGTGACCAGGACCATGGACCAGCCGTCGGCCATGCGTCCGCCCACGAACTCGAGCATCTGCCCCACGTCGCCGCGCCAGGCTTGCGGTTCGCGGGCAGCGACGCGCTGGGTGATGCCCTCCTGGTCCAACTCCTCGTCCGCGCCGAGCGCGGTGAGGGACCAGCAGGCCAGGCCGGCCTGCAGCAGGTCGGCGCGGGTCTGCGCCCACGTGGCGAAGCCCGTGTCGGCGCCATGGGCGCCGGCCTGCGAGAGATCGACCGGCGCCGCGCCGCCGTCGGACGCTGTGGACCAGGCGGCCTCGAGGAACTCCTGGTTGGTGGCCAGCAGGTCCTGGGCGCGGGCGGAGACACGCTCCGGGTCCGCGATGAGCGCCACGGAGCCGGAGGGGAAGAGGGACGCGACGGTCTCCATGCGCTCCACGAGCAGCGGGGCGAGGGACTCCATGCCCTCCACGGCCATGCCCTCGGCGATGCGCGTGAGCAGGTCCTTGGCGGCCGGCATGGCACCGGCCAGCTCCGCGGCGCGGGCGCGCACGTGGTCGGTGAGCAGCATCTCGCGGCAAGGCGGGCACGTGACGCTCTCAAGCGTGGCGTCCTCCCCGAGCAGGGAGCGCTGGTCGGAGACGGAGAAGTAGGTGATGCTGTCCACCTCGTCGCCGAAGAAGTCGATGCGCACCGGGTGGTCCAGCGTGGGCGGGAAGACGTCGATGATGCCGCCGCGCACGGCGTACTCGCCGCGGTGCGCCACCAGATCGACGCGCGCGTACGCGGCGTCGGACAGCGCCTCCACGGATTCCTCGAAGTCCCGCTCGGAGCCCACGGTGAAGGTGACGGGCTCCAGGGCACCCAGGCCGGCGACGACGGGCTGCAGGAGGGCACGCACTGGCATGACCACCACGCGCAGGGCCGGATCGGCCAGGTGCAGGCGGCGCAGCACGTGCAGGCGGCGGCCCACCGTGTCCGAGCGCGGGGAGAGCCGCTCGTGCGGGAGCGTCTCCCAGCTGGGGAACTCCTCCACGGCCTCGGCCGGGAGGTAGGAACGCACGGCGTCCACGAGGTCCTCGCTCGCGCGGCCGGTCGGGGTGACCACCACGGTCAGCGGGGCGCGACCCGCCTGCACGGACTCGGCCAGGCCGTCCGCGATGTCCGCGACGAGCGGCGGGCGCAGGCCCTCCGGGGCCGCGATCTCGCGTTCGTCCTCCGGGCCTGGTCCGCGCGTGGCAGCGGTGCGCACGCGCGCGTAGCTGGGATCGGCGGCCAGGGCGGCGCGCAGGCCGTTCAGGGGCATCGGGAGCCTTTCACAGGGTGGACGCGTTCAACGCCCGGGCAACACGAGAGCCCGGCGCGAGCGATCGCGGCCGGGTGGGGTTCCAGTTTAGTCGCTGCTGTCCAGCCCGGCTCAGGGCCTCAGCCCCGGTCCACCTCATCGATCAGACCGGGCAGCTGCTCCATGGACGCGAATGTGCGCGAGGCACCGGCCGCCAGCAGCGTCTCCGGCGTGCTCGCGGTGGGTCCCTGCGGGCAGAAGCCGAGGACGGTCGCTCCGGCGGCCACACCTGCCGTGACACCGGGGACCGTGTCCTCCACGACCACGCAGCGGGCCGGGTCCACTCCCAGCGCCGCGGCCGCGGCAAGGTACACGTCAGGGGCCGGCTTGCTGCGCGGCTGATCCATCCCACTGAAGAGCCGCCCCTCGAAGAGCGGGAGGATCCCGGTCATGTCCAGCTGCATCCGGGCCTTGCCCAGGTCGGCTCCCGTGGCCAGGGCGATGCGGCCGGGGAAGCGCTCTGCCACGGCCTGCACGGCCTGCAGCGACCCGGGAATGGCCGTCAGGTCCGCACGCAGGCGCTCATCACGCCGGGCCCGGAAGCCGGCCAGCCACTCCTCGGTGATCCGCACGCCCGTGTGCTGAAGGATCGGCTCCCAGCAGTCCTTCAGCGCGCGTCCCACGAAGCGCTCGATGCACTCCTGCTCGGAGATGTCCCACCCCATCTCCTGCAGCATCTCCCTCAAGACCGCATTGGTGAGCGGTTCGGAGTCCACCAGCACGCCGTCGCAATCGAACAGCACCCCGTCCACCCGATGCTCGTCCTGCCCCGCCGGCTGTGCCACGTGTGTCCTCCTGCTGAGTTCGCCTGCCCGCCACGGTGACGGCGCGCCCCGCCCATCCTCCCCCGCCCACGCACGGGCCCCAAGCCGGCACACTCCACGTGACCCCGCGGCGTCGGGCAGCTCGCAGCTCGGCACACGCAGCGCACGCTGCGCGCCCAGGAAGCTCCAGACTCCCCCGGTAGGCTGGCGGGGTCCGCGCGGCGCGCTCGGTAGGCGCCGCGGACACCCCAGCATCGACCCCAGGAGATCCCATGGCCCTGTCCTCGTCCCAGACCGTCGCCGCCGCCCCGCAGGCCGTCTTCGAGGCGCTGACCTCGCGTGAGTGCGCCGAGGGCGTCGCCGCCCGTGTCGGCGGCTCGCTGCAGGACCACCAGGTGACGGACGACGGGGACGCGCGCACCACCGTCACCACCTACGCGCTGCCGGCCGACCGCCTCCCCGACATGGTCGCCAAGGTGCTCGGCAAGGGCCTGATCATCGCCCTGACCGAGGCCTGGGGCGCCCCCGCCGCCGACGGCAGCCGCACCTCCACGCTCGCCGCGGACGTGAAGAGCGCGCCCGTGAAGGTCTCCGGCACCGAGACCCTCGCACCGCAGGGCGAGGGCAGCCTGCTGAGCATGAGCGGCGAGGTGAAGTCCTCCATCCCGTTCCTGGGCGGGAAGATCTCCCAGGCCGCCGAGCCGTTCGTGGACCGCCTGCTGGCCGTGCGCTGCCAGATCGTGGAGTCCCAGCTCTCCTGAGCCCCTCCCGCACGCGCCATGGCAGCCCCTGAGACCTCCGGCGCCCGGCTTCACCCAGTCCGCCGCGTGGTCCGCATCGCGGCGACCGTGGTGGTCCTGGTGGGCATCGGCCTGGTGGTGTTCTGGCCCATGCCGCCGCACCCCAGCGAGGGCGGCCCGTACCGGCAGGTGCTCGAGTTCCTGTGGGACCACGGGCTGCCGCGCTGGTTCACGTTCATGACCGCGGAGTTCTGCGCCAACATCGCTCTGTTCGTCCCCTTCGGGATGGTGGCGTACTGGTGGAAGCCGTCGACCGTGCGGGACACGATGCTCGGCTTCGCGGCCAGCTGCCTCATCGAGGCCGCGCAGGGCGCGTTCGTGGGCGGGCGCGTCGCGGATCCCCGGGACATCGCCTCCAACACGATCGGCGCGCTGGTGGGCTCGGTCATCGCGGCGATCGCGGTGCGGTTCGCTGCCCGACGCCGCAAGCTCGCCTCCCGCGCGTGAGTCGCGCCGGCGCTGCGTCGCCGGCCTCGCCACGCCAGGTCCCCGCGCCGCCCCCCTGTACCGCAGCTCCCCGCCCCCTGTACCGGAATTTCTCATGTGCCACGCCATTGGCGCGGCAGACGTCCAGCCACCGGGCCGGTAGAATGGTCTCTGGTGTGTCGGGAAGTCTGGTCGGCGAGTTCATACCGCCTGCCATGAAGGAAACCCGTGAGCCTCACCCCCACCACCCGTCTCGGCCGTGTTCTGCGCGCCGACACCACCTCCGGCCTGCTGCTGGTCGCCGCCGCCGCCGTCGCGCTGATCCTGGCCAACTCCCCCGCCGGTGACTGGTACACCGGCCTGCGCGACACCGCCACGAGCATCCCGCTCGGCCCGCTCTCGCTGCACCTGAGCGTGGGCGAATGGGCCTCGGACGGACTGCTGGCCATCTTCTTCTTCGTGGTTGGCCTGGAGCTCAAGCACGAGTTCGTCCACGGCGCGCTCTCCGACGTCCGCACCGCGATCACGCCCATGGTGGCCGCGGCGGGTGGTGTGGTGGCCCCCGCCGTCATCTTCGCGGTCCTCATCGCAGCAGGCGGCGGGGAGGGGATGCGCGGCTGGGCCGTGCCCACCGCCACCGACATCGCCTTCGCCACCGCCGTGCTTGCCCTGGTGGGGCGCGGTCTCCCCCGCGCCCTGACCGTCTTCCTGCTGACCCTGGCCGTGGTGGACGACCTCATCGCGATCGTCATCATCGCCGTCTTCTATGCCGACTCGCTCGCCCCGCTGTGGATCCTCGCCGCCGCCGTCCCCGCCCTCATCTTCGCGTGGGTCAGCCGACGCTTCGAGGGCGCCTTGATCCACCACAAATGGCTGCCCTGGGTGGTGCTGCTGCCGTTGGGCGCACTGACGTGGCTGTTCCTGCACGCCTCCGGCATCCACGCGACCATCGCAGGGGTGGCGCTCGGCCTGCTCGCGCCGGCCTCCGTGTCCGCCACCCGCCGCAGGTCCACCCCGGAGCTGGACGGCGAGGAGGACCTGCCGCTGGCCTCGGTCCTGGCCCACCGTGTCGGACTGCTCTCCTCGGTGATCTGCGTGCCGGTCTTCGCGTTCTTCGCTGCGGGCGTGCACGTCTCCGGCGGCGCGGCGTTCGGTGATCATGTGGTCTGGGGAGTGATCCTTGGACTGGTGATCGGCAAGCCGCTGGGCATCCTCGCCGCCACGTGGCTCGTCACCCGCTCGCCACTGGCCACGCTGGATCCCTCCCTGCGGTGGGGCCACCTGGTGGGCGTCGGCCTGCTGGGCGGCATCGGCTTCACCGTGGCACTGCTCGTCTCCGAGCTCGCCTACGGCGACGGCTCACCGCACGCGGAGCACGCCACGCTGGCGGTGCTCATCGCTTCCGTCGTGGCCGCCCTGGCCGGCGCGGCCTGGCTCATGCTGCTCAAACGGCGGACGCGCACGAGCGCTCCCTGAGGAAACGAAACTACTCCTTCAGAGCAGAACGAATGGCATTGCCTCCGGCTCGACGCCGCTCCCGTTCGGCGGTCACCTCCAGCACATCGGCCACCCGGATACGCCGGTGCCGGCTGTTGGGCAGGCGGCGGAAGGGAAGGACCCCGTCCTCACACAGCCGGTCCACGAACTGGCGGGTCACCCCCATCAGTTCTGCGGCCCCACTGGGCGTCACTTCCTCCTCGGACTGCATGATCACGACCCGGGAGCCGTGCGCCACCGCATCCAGCATCGACCGCAGGGCGGCCTCCAGCCGACTATCGCCCTGTAGTCGCTGCGACAGCTTCTCCGCGTCGGAGCGCACCGTGGGGTCGGCCGGGTCGAACGTGGTCGGGAATGGATGCGCTGTCATGACCCGATTCTACCGCTAACTGCAATAATGACAACCACTCGCCGGGGCTGAGGCACTGTCCCAACCCCGCGGCGTCGGGCACCGCAGGAGGGACTCAGAGCCCGGCGCGCGCGATGGCGTCCTTGGCCGCCTCCCAGCTCAGCAGCGCGCACTTCACGCGTGCGGGGAACTTCGAGACCCCGGCGAACGCCGCAGCATCGCCCAACGTCTCCTCGACGTCCTCACCGGCGACCTTCCCGCGCGAGCCCATCAGCTCATGGAACGCGGTGTTCGCTTCAGTGAACTCGTCCACGGACTGACCCTGGAGCATCTCGGAGAGCACGGACGCTGAGGCCATGGAGATGGAGCAGCCGTCCCCGTCCCACGTGATCGTCTCGATGCGGCCGTCCTGCACGGTGGCGCGCAGGGTAATGTCGTCGCCGCACAGCGGGTTGTGCTGGTGCGACTGGGCCTGGTGCTCGCCCGGCTCACCGGCGAGTTCGCCGGCGCCCACGCGGCGGCGTGCGTGGTCCAGGATGATGTCCTGGTAGAGCTGCTGCAGAGAATCCATTCACTTCACCCCGAAGAATCCGCGCACGTCGGAGAGCGCGTTCAGCAGCGCGTCCACGTCCGCCTCGGTGTTGTACAGGTAGGCCGACGCGCGCGTGGAGGCGCTCACGCCGAGGAAGCGGTGCAACGGCTCCGCGCAGTGGTGCCCCACGCGCACGGCCACGCCGTGGGAGTCCAGGAACTGCCCCACGTCGTGCGGGTGCACGCCCTGCACCTCGAACGGCACGGTCGCCGTCCGCTGAACGCCGGAATCCGGATCGGGGCCGAGCACGCGCACGCCGGGCACGGAGGCCAGTCCAGTGAGCAGGCGCGCGCCGAGATGGTGCTCCCACCCTGCCACGCGGTCCATGCCGACCTCGCTCAGGTAGCCCACGGCCGCGGCCAGTCCCACTACCTGCGCAATGCGCTGCGTGCCCGCCTCGAAGCGCTGCGGCGCCGGGAGGTACTCGGCCCGCTCCATCGACACGGTGGAGATCATGGAGCCGCCGAAGAGGAACGGCGGCATGGCATCCAGCAGCTCGGCGCGCCCGTAGAGCGCCCCGATGCCGGTGGGGCCGAGCATCTTGTGCCCGGAGAACGCGGCGAAGTCCACGCCGAGCGCCCCGAGATCCAGGGGCAGGTGCGGCGCCGACTGGCACGCGTCCAGGACGGTGTAGGCACCCACGGAACGTCCCAGCGCCACGAGCGCCGCGACGTCGTTCACCAGGCCGAGCACGTTGGAGACGTGCGTGAAGGCCAGGATGCGCGTGCGGGGCCCGACGACGCCCGCGGCGGCCTCGAGGTCGAGGCTCGCGTCCGCGTGCAGCGGGATCCAGCGGAAGGTGGCGCCCGTGCGGGCCGCCAGCTCCTGCCACGGGATGAGGTTGGCGTGGTGCTCCATGCCCGTCGCGACGATCTCGTCACCGGGACCCAGCCGGAAGCGCTCGGCCTCGGGGCCACCCGCGCCGGCGGAGGCGTTGGAGAAGGAGTAGGCGATGAGGTTCAGGGCCTCGGTGGCGTTGGAGGTCCAGACGATCTCCCGCTCACCCGCGCCCACGAAGCGGGCCACGGCGGCGCGGGCGTCCTCGAACGCGTCCGTGGCGGCCACGGCGAGCGTGTGGGCGCCGCGGTGCACGGCGGCGTTGCTCGTCTCGTAGTAGTGCTGCTCGGCCTCCCACACGCAGAAGGGCTTCTGGGAGGTGGCGCCGGAGTCCAGGTACACGAGCGGGTGGCCGTTGACCTCCTGCTCGAGCACGGGGAAGTCGGCGCGCAGGCGTTGCACCTCCGCCGCATCGAGCTGGGGCTGCTGGGGTGCCTGTGCGGGCGAGGACTGGGTCATCGCCCCTCCTTTCGCTCGGCACCGGCCGCGGTGCCCTGCTCCACGAGCTCCAGGACGGCGTCGGCCGCCGTGTCCAGGAGGAAGGGAAGCACCTTGCGCTCCGCCGCGCCGAAGGCGGAGAGCACGTGGTCGGCGGTGGGGCGGCGCCCCGGTGGCCGGCCGATGCCGACCCGCACCCGCTGGTATTCGCGGGTGCCGAGCGCCTTGGTGATGTCCCGCAGGCCGTTGTGGCCGGCCTCGGACCCGCCGGTGCGCGTGGTCACCGTGTCGAAGTCCTGGTCCACCTCGTCATGCACCACGATCACGTGGGCGGGGTCCACGTGGAAGTACTTCGCCAGCGACGAGGTGGGTCCTCCGGAGAGGTTCATGTAGCTGCTGGGCTTGGCCAGCACCAGCTTGGGGCCGCCGATCCCGGCGCGCCCCTCGAGCACCTGCGCGCGGTGACCGGGGGCCGCCTTGAAGCGGCCCCCGATCCTCTCCGCGAGGGTGTCCAGAACGGCCGCTCCCACGTTGTGACGCTGCCCGGCATGTTCCCGTCCGGGATTGCCGAGCCCGATCACGAGCCAGGTGGGAGAGGCCATGGGATCACTCGGCCTCGGCGGCCGGTGCCTCCTCGGTGGCGCCCTCGGCCTCGGTCTCCTCCGGCTCCGGCAGATCCTGCTCCTGCGGCTCGGCGACGGTGATGATCACGGTCTCCGGGTCCACGTCCAGCTCGGAGCCGGCGGGGAGCTTCAGGTCGGCCGCGGTCACGTGGCCCTCCTTCATGCCCTCCACGTCCACGACGATGGACTCCGGCACGCGCAGCGCGTCGGCGACCAGGGCCAGGTTCGGCACATCCAGGTTCAGCGCCAGGCCGGAGAAGACCTCGCCCTCGGTGTGCACGGCGACCTCGACGTTGACCTTCTCGCCGCGGCGGACGATCAGCAGGTCGAGGTGGTCCACGGTCTGGCGCAGCGGGTGACGCTGGATGTCCTTGACGAGGACCAGCTTCTCCTGGCCGTCCACGTCCAGGCTCAGCACGGCGTTGGCGGTACGCACGGCCAGGGTGGTGGCCTTGCCCGGCAGCAGCACGTGGGCCGGCTCGGAACCGTGTCCGTAGACGACGGCGGGGATCAGGCCGTCGCGGCGGGCCTGGCGCGCGGCGCCCTTGCCGAAATCGGTGCGCGGCTGCGCCTGCAGCTTCTGGGTTTCGCTCATGAGCTTCTCTCCTTGGTCGGTGACACCGGCGTCCTGCCGGTCCACGCCCGGGGACGCTCGGCGTGGATCCGTGTCACCGCCGGGGGCTCCGGTGGCGTTCAACGGCCCTCGTCGATCACGGAGTCGCGGATGCGCTCCCTCGCCTGGGCAACGCAGGAAAGTCTAGCAGCGCGGGGGTTCGGCGCACGACGTCGGGTGGTCGGGATCACAGGGCAGCGCGCCGGGCGGGACGGGTCCCCGGGCGGGGCGCCCCGAGGGGGCGCGTGGCCGCGAAGGTGCCGCGGAAACGCCCGCGCGGGAAAGGCGCGACGCCGCGCGCTCGGGTGAGCACGCGGCGTCGGGCAGCGGCGGGGACGGGAGCGCTCAGGCGCGACCGTCGAAGAGCGAGGTGACCGAGCCGTCCTCGAAGACCTCCTTGATGGCCCGCGCGATGAGCGGGGCGATCGAGAGGACCGTCAGGTTCGCGAAACGCTTGGCGGGCGGGACCGGCAGCGTGTTGGTCACGACGACCTCGCGGGCGCCGCACTCGGCCAGGCGCTGCGCGGCCGGGTCGGAGAACACCGCGTGGGTCGCCGCGATGATGACGTCCTTGGCGCCGGCCTCCTTGAGCACGCGCACGGCGCCGGCGATGGTGCCGCCCGTGTCGATCATGTCGTCGATCAGCACGCAGGTGCGGCCCTCGACCTGGCCCACCACGGTCTTGGACTCGGCCTTGTTCGGCACCGTCAGGTCACGCGACTTGTGCACGAACGCGAGCGGGACGCCGCCGAGGCGGTCGGCCCACTGCTCCGCCACGCGCACGCGGCCGGTGTCCGGGGAGACCACCGTGGTGTTGTCGGAACCCACGCGCGTGCGGATGTAGTCCGCCAGCAGCGGGATGGCCATGAGGTGGTCCACGGGGCCGTCGAAGAAGCCCTGGATCTGCGCGGTGTGCAGGTCCACGCTCATGATGCGGTCCGCGCCGGCCGTCTTGTACAGGTCCGCCACCAGGCGGGCCGTGATGGGCTCGCGCCCGCGGCCCTTCTTGTCCTGGCGTGCGTACGGGTAGAACGGGGACACCACCGTGATGCGGCGGGCCGAGGCGCGCTTGAAGGAGTCGATCATGATCAACTGCTCCATGAGCCAGTTGTTCATGGGTGTGGGATGGGACTGGATGACGAAGCAGTCCTTGCCGCGCACGGACTCACCGGAGCGGACGTAGATCTCGCCGTTGGCGAAGTCGTAGGCGCTCACGGGGGCCAGCTCGGTCCCGAGCGCCTCCGCGATCTCCTGGGCCAGCTCAGGGTGGGCACGCCCGCTGGCCAGGACCAGCTTCTTGTCGACGTTGTGGCTGATCTCGCTCATGGACCTCAGTTTCCGTTCTCGGTGGTGGTGCTCGCGGGCTCGGTGGTGCCGGCGGCCGAGCCGTCCCGCAACGCGGCCGCGACGGCGGCCGGGGTCCCCGGGCGCTTGCGCTGCACCCAGTTCTCGTTGATGTCCTGCGGGGCCTTGGTGATGGTCAGCGCACCGGCCGGGACGTCGTGGCGGACCACGGCCCCCGCCCCGGTGTACGCGCCGTCCCCCACGCTCACGGGCGCCACGAAGACCGTGTTGGCCCCCGTGCGCACCTGCGAGCCGATGACGGTGCGGTGCTTGGCCACGCCGTCGTAGTTGGAGGTGATGTTGCCGCAGCCGATGTTGGTGTCCTCGCCGACCTCGGCGTCGCCGACGTAGCCGAGGTGGCTGAGCTTGGTACGGGCGCCGATGACCGCGTTCTTGGTCTCGTAGAACGCGCCGATCTTGCCGTCCTCACCGAGCACGGTGCCCGGGCGCAGGTAGGTGAAGGGCCCCACGGTGGCGCCGGCCCCGATCCGGGCCCCGGTCGCATCCGTGCGCTTGACCGTGGCGTCCACGCCCACGGTGGTGTCCGTCAGCGTGGTGTCCGGACCGACGGTGGCGCCCTCGCCGATCGCGGTGCGGCCGGTCAGGTGGGTGCCGGGCAGCAGGGTCACGTCGCGGCTGAGTGCCACGTCCACGTCCACCCACGTGCTGTCCGGGTCCACGACGCTCACGCCCGCGCGCATCCAGCGCTCGAGGGTGCGGCGGTTGAGTTCCTTGCCGAGGGCAGAGAGCTGCACGCGATCGTTGGCGCCCTCCACCTGCCAGCGGTCGGTGGTGACGGCGGCGGCGATGCGATCGCCGTCCTGGCGCAGCACCCCGAGCACGTCGGTGAGGTACTTCTCCCCCTGCGCGTTGTCCGTGCCGACCTGCGCCAGCGCGTGGCGCAGTCGGGCGGCGTCGAAGGCGTAGATGCCGGAGTTGACCTCGTTGATCTCCCGCTCGGCGTCCGTGGCGTCCTTCTGCTCCACGATCCCCAGGACGGAACCGTCCTCGGCGCGCAGCACGCGGCCGTAGCCGGTGGGGTCCTCGAGTCGGGTGGTGAGCACGGTGGCCGAGTTGCCCTCGTCCACGTGGCGGTTCACCAGCTCCGCGAGCAGTTCGGTGGTGAGCAGGGGCACGTCGCCGTAGGTGACCACCACGGTGCCGGAGTCGGCCTCCGGCATGGCCTCGAGGGCCACCTCCACGGCGCGGCCGGTGCCGGGGACCTCGTCCTGGTCCACGATGCGCACCTGCGGCGCGTGGTCCAGGACGTGGGCTGCCACCCGGTCGCGTTCATGGCGCACCACCACGGCCAGGCGCTCCGGTTCCAGGCCGGACGCCGCGTCGATGGCGTGGGCGATCATGGAGCGACCGCCGATGCCGTGCAGGATCTTGGGGGTGGAGGACTTCATCCGGGTCCCCGCGCCGGCCGCCAGGATGACGACGGCTGCGGGGTGGATCGCTTCGGCGCTCACGTGGACTCGTGTCTCCTCGGGCTCGGCGTCGCGGGACGGTGCGCGCTGTCGCGCCCCCTCATTCTGCCATGCGTGACCCGGGCGTCCCGCCGGGTGCCCGGCGCCGCCGCTGCGGTGGCTCCGCCTCTAGGATTCGAACCTAGACTGCACGGCTCCAAAGGCCGGCGTGCTGCCATTACACCAAGGCGGACCGACGCCGCCGCTACCGCGGCGCATCGACATCCATTCTGTCATGGGCCGCGGCGTGCCCCGGCGATGGCCGGAGTGGGCCGTCCGTGGCACACGCCGTCTTTGATGCAGCCGATGACCATGGCGTACGCAGGCGCTGAAACATCGCGGGAACCTCGTGCGCAGGCACGGAGCACCCCCCAAGCGTGCTCCGCCCCTGCCCCTCGGACCGCTTGGGTCCGGACGTCCTGTGCACCGGTGGAGCCGACGCGACGCCACGGACGGGCGGGGAACGGTGATCACCGCGCTGGACCCCCCGATCCGGCGCGGCGACCACCGTGGCTTCACCGCACGTCACGAATGACGAAGATCGACGCAGACAATCGTGATTCCATCCCCCCACGAAGGTCTGCATCCATCCGGTTTGTAACATCGTAACCATAACCATCGGAGTGTCAAGGCCCCCTGTCGCGCCCCCGTCGAATGCGCCGAAGCCCCCTCGGCGCGCCGCAGCAGGACGCTGACAGCGCCACCTCACCGCGGAATCCGTTGCGCATGCATTGACTGCTCACCCCGCGTTCAGCGGAAAATCAGGCAAACGACCTGGATGTCAAGCGATCAACAGGGCGCTGGCAATTATCACTCCCCTTGATTTGCGCGGCGCGTTGCCGGAAATCCGCCCCGTCGGCGCCGCGGGCGCGCGGCCGCTCCGTGCTGCTCAAGGCCTCACGCGATCGCGGCCCGGTCACAAATCCCGACCGGCCGGTCGGTGCAGCTAGCGTGACCCCGTGAGCACCGCACCCTCCCAGCCCACCGGCTCCCCCCGGCCGCCCTCGTCGGAGCACTCGCGCGGCGTGGCCGCCGGCGTCGGCGCCTACCTGCTGTGGGGATTCCTGCCGGTCTTCTTCCTCCTCCTGACGCCCGCCGGGCCGTGGGAGGTCGTGGCGGCCCGGGTGGTCTTCTCGCTGGTCTTCTGCCTCATCCTGCTCACCGTGACCCGAACGTGGCGCGAGCTGGGGCGGCTGCTGCGCACGCCGCGCACGTTCTGGCTCACGGGCCTGGCCGGGGCCCTCATCTACATCAACTGGCAGGTCTTCGTCATCGGCGCGCTCTCCGAGCGCATCCTCGAGACCTCGCTCGGCTACTTCATCAACCCCATCGTCACCGTGCTGCTCGGCGTGCTGGTCCTGCGCGAGCGCATCCGCCGCCTGCAATGGGTGGCCGTCGGCGTCGCCGCCGTGGCGGTGGTCGTCATCATCGCGGCCTACGGCTCCTTCCCGTGGATCGCGCTGACCCTGGCCGGCTCCTTCGGCCTCTACGGCCTGGTCAAGAAGAAGCTGGGCCCGGACGTGGGCGCCGTGACCGGCCTGAGCATGGAGACGATCTGGCTCATGCCCGTGGCCGTGGTGCAGCTGGTCCTGGTGCAACTCACCACCGGCATCACCTTCGCGAACCACGGCGGCTGGCACGCCGTGGCGATGATGGCCTCCGGTGTGGTCACCGCCGTCCCGCTGCTGCTTTTCGCCGCCGGGGCCAGGCGGATCCCGCTCTCGCTGATCGGCATGATCCAGTTCATGACGCCGATCATGCAGTTCATCACCGGCGCGCTGTTCCTGCACGAGCCGCTGCCCGCCGCCCGCTGGGCCGGCTTCATCATCGTCTGGGTCGCCGTGCTCGTCTTCGTGGTGGACATGCTCCTGGCCGGCAACCGCGCCAGGATCACGCAGCGCCGCCGCGAGGACTGAGAGCCAGGCTCAGGCCGGGACCAGCATGGTCGGCGCCGCCGCGGCCGCCAGGCCACGTGGACCACGTCCAGCGCGCCGTCATCCGGCTCCGCACCCGCGCACACCCGCATCCCGCCTCCGTAGCTGTCCGTGTTCCCCACGGCCAGGAGCGTCCCCGCGCGCAGCGCCGTCGAAGGGATGCCCAAGCCATGAGAACCACTCAGGACACCGCCCAGAACGCACCCCGCCGCCGGCGCGAGCTGACCCGCGCAGCGGAGGAGGTCGCCGACATCGTGGTGGTGGGTGGGGGCATCACTGGCACGGCTGGGCTGAGGGATCGCCGCACCAACGGTAGGCCTGGCCCCTCCCGGCGTCAGTCCAGCTGCTCGGAGAGCTCCAGCCAGCGCTCCTCGAGCGCGTCGTTCTCCTCCTGCGCCGTGCGCAGCTCGTCCTGCAGCTCGCCCAGGCCCTCGTAGTCGCTCTGATCGTGCGCCGCCATGCGGGCGTGCACGTCCTCGATCCGCTCGGCCACCTTGGACAGCTTGCGCTCCAGCGCTGAGACCTCCTTGCGCGCGGCGCGCGCCTCGGCCCCGGACAGCCCCGACTCTGCATCCCCGGAGGCGGGACCCGCGGCGGAACCCGACGCGCCGCCGGACCCGGACCCAGCGGCGTCGTGCACCGAGGACGCCGCCGGCGCACCCTCACCACGCGAACGCAACGCGAGGTACTCGTCCACGCCGCCGGGCAGGTGGCGCAGCCGCCCCGACATCACCGCGTACTGCTGATCCGTGACGCGCTCGATGAAGTAGCGGTCGTGACTGACCACGATCAGCGTGCCGGGCCAGGAGTCCAGCAGGTCCTCCAGCGCCGCGAGCATGTCCGTGTCCAGGTCGTTCGTCGGCTCGTCCAGGATCAGCACATTGGGCTGGCGCAGCAGGATCAGCAGCAGCTGCAGCCTGCGCTGCTGGCCACCGGAGAGGTCCTTGACCGGCGTGGAGAGCTGCGCGGAGGAGAAGCCGAGCCGCTCCAACAGCTGCGACGGCGTCATCTCCTGCGCCTTGGACCCCGCCCCGAAGGTGTACGTGGTGCGCAGGCCCGCCAGGACCACGCGCACCGGGTCCTCGAGGAACTCGTCCAGCTCGTCCATGCGCTGCGTCAGCGTGGCCACCTGCACGGTCTTGCCGCGCTTGACCTTGCCCTCGGTGGGCTCCAGCGTCCCCGCGATGAGGGCGAGCAGGGTGGACTTGCCCGCGCCGTTGGGGCCGAGCACGCCGGTGCGCTCCCCCGGCGCCAACCGCCACTCCACCTTGCGCAGCACCGGCGTGTCGCCGTAGGACACGGCGGCGTCCAGCAGGTCCACCACGTCCTTGCCCAGCCGGGACACGGCCAGGGACTGCAGGGAGACCTTGTTGCGGATCTCCGGCACGTCCGAGATGAGCTCGTTCGCCGCGTCGATGCGGAACTTCGGCTTCGAGGTGCGGGCCGGCGCGCCGCGGCGCAGCCAGGCCAGCTCCTTGCGCGCCAGGTTCTGGCGGCGCTGCTCGATCGCCGCTGCCTGCCTGTCCCGCTCCACGCGCTGCAGGATGTACGCCGCATAGCCGCCGTCGAAGGGCTCCACGATCCGATCGTGGACCTCCCATGTGGCCGTGCAGACCTCGTCGAGGAACCAGCGATCGTGGGTGACCACCAACAGCCCGCCGGAGCCGGCGCCCCAGCGGCGCTTCAGGTGCTGGGCCAGCCAGGAGATGGCCTCCACGTCCAGGTGGTTGGTCGGCTCGTCCAGGGCCAGCACGTCCCAGTCCCCCGTGAGCAGCGCGGCGAGCGCCACCCGGCGCCGCTGGCCAC